>Ga0228699_1000773_pt1 | contig 20471 bp, 15 predicted proteins | sample McNCre217_Aug_MG_FD_178016 | JGI IMG/M metagenome (GOLD analysis project Ga0228699, IMG submission 178016) | Freshwater microbial communities from McNutts Creek, Athens, Georgia, United States - 2-17_Aug_MG | ecosystem: Environmental > Aquatic > Freshwater > Creek | place: USA: Georgia... | reverse complement strand
CTGCGCTTTTGGAAGTCGTACACGCCCAGGGGCGAACTGAAGCGGGCCGTGCCCGAGGTGGGCAGCACGTGGTTGGGGCCGGCGCAGTAGTCGCCCAGACTTTCGCTGGTGTAGGCCCCCAGGAAGATGGCGCCCGCGTGCTTGAGCAGCGGCTCCCACTTGTGGGGCTCGTTGCTGCTGACTTCGAGGTGCTCCGGGGCGATGCGGTTGCTGATGGCGCAGGCCTCTTCCATGCTGCGCGTGAGGATCAGCGCGCCCCGGCCTTCCAGCGAGGCGCGGATGATGTCGGCGCGCGGCATGGTGGGCAGCAGGCGGTCGATGGCGGCCTGCACCTGGGCGATGTAGGCGGCATCGGGGCACAGCAGGATGCTTTGCGCCAGCTCGTCGTGCTCGGCCTGGCTGAACAGGTCCATGGCCACCCAGTCGGGCGGCGTGCTGCCGTCGGCCAGCACGAGGATCTCGCTGGGGCCGGCGATCATGTCGATGCCCACGGTGCCGAACACGTGCTTTTTGGCGCTGGCCACGTAGGCGTTGCCCGGGCCGGTGATCTTGTCGACCTTGGGCACGGTGGCGGTGCCATAGGCCAGTGCGGCCACGGCCTGGGCGCCCCCCACGGTGAAGGCACGGGTCACACCGGCCACGTGGGCGGCGGCCAGCACCAGCGGGTTCTTTTCACCCTTGGGGGTGGGCACCACCATGATGATCTCGGCCACACCGGCCACATGGGCGGGGATGGCGTTCATCAGCACCGACGAGGGGTAGGCGGCCTTGCCGCCGGGCACGTAGATGCCCACGCGGTCCAGCGGCGTGACCTTCTGGCCCAGCAAGGTGCCGTCTTCGTCGCGGTACTGCCAGCTCAGGCCACAGGCCTCTTTTTGGCGCTCGTGGTAGGCGCGCACGCGGCGGGCGGCACTCTCCAGGGCCTCGCGCTGGGCGGCGGGCAGGCCGTCGAACGCGGCCTTGAGTTCGACCTGGCCCAACTCCAAATCGGCCATCGAGGCGGCCTGCACCTGGTCGAACCGGGCGGTGTACTCGAGCACAGCGGCGTCGCCTCGGGCGCGCACATCGGCCAGGATGTCGGCCACGCGCTGCTCGATGGCCGTGTCGGTCTCGGCCGACCAGTGCAGCACCTGCTGGAAGGCGGCATCGAAATCGGCTTGGGTGGTGGCGAGGTGGCGGATCTGGACAGTCATGGCGATGAGGATCTCAGAAATCTCCCGGCACAGGGGCTGCGGGGTGATCGGATCTGGCGATGGCGGCGATAGCTCGGGGCAACACGGCCCGCCGCATCAGCGCGGGATGGCCGATTCGAAGGCCTGGATCATGGCGCGGATGGGGTCGCGCTTGAGCTTGAGCGAGGCCTGGTTGACCACCAGGCGCGAGCTGATGAGCATGATCTGCTCGACTTCGGTCAGGTGGTTGGCCTTGAGCGTGCTGCCGGTGGAGACCAGGTCAACAATCGCGTCGGCCAGGCCGGTCAGCGGCGCCAGCTCCATCGAGCCGTAGAGCTTGATGAGGTCGACGTGCACGCCCTTGTTGGCAAAGTGCTCGCGGGCGATGGTGGTGTACTTGGTGGCCACGCGGATGCGCGAGCCCTGCTTGACCGCCGCCTCGTAGTCGAAGTCGTTGCGCACGGCCACGCTCATGCGGCACTTGGCGATGTTCAGGTCCAGCGGCTGGTACAGGCCCGCATCGCCTTCGCCACCGGCGTGCTCGATCAGCACGTCTTTGCCGGCCACACCCAGGTCGGCCCCGCCATGGGCCACGTAGGTGGGCACGTCGGTGGCGCGCACCAGCACCACGCGCACGTCGGGGCGGTTGGTGGGCAGGATGAGCTTGCGGGATTTTTCAGGGTCTTCGGTGACCTCGATGCCGGCAGCGGCCAGCAGGGGCAAGGTCTCTTCGAAGATGCGGCCTTTGGACAGGGCGAGGGTGATCATGGTGCAAAGAACGATGTGGGGGGCGGTGCGCGGTGGGCCTCAGGCCTTGACGCGCTCGATCTGGGCGCCGATGGCGCGCAGCTTGGCTTCCATGCGGTCGTAGCCACGGTCGAGGTGGTAGATGCGGTCGACCAGGGTCTCGCCCTCGGCCACCAGGCCGGCGATCACCAGGCTGGCGGAGGCGCGCAGGTCGGTGGCCATCACGGTGGCACCCGACAGCTTGGGCACGCCGGTGACGACGGCGCTGTGGCCATCGACCTCGATCCTGGCGCCCAGGCGGATCAGCTCGTTGACGTGCATGAAGCGGTTTTCAAAGATGGTCTCGTGGATGGCCGCCGTGCCTTCGGCGATGCAATCCAGGGCCATGAACTGCGCCTGCATGTCGGTGGGGAAGCCAGGGTGCTCCTTGGTGCGGAAGCCCACGGCCTTGGGACGACCGTTGCCCTGCACGCGGATCCAGTCGGGACCGGTCTCGATGGTGACGCCGGCTTCGCGCAGCTTGTCGATCACGACGTCCAGCTGGGTGGCATCGGTTCGGCGCAGGGTGACGTCGCCACCGGCCGCGCCCACGGCGCACAGGAAGGTGCCGGTCTCGATGCGGTCAGGGATGATCTGGTGGGCGTGGGCCCCCGTGAGGCCATGCAGGCGCTCGACGCCCTGGATGCGCACGCGGTGGGTGCCCTGCCCTTCGATCTTCGCGCCCATGGCGATCAGCAAGTTGGCCAGGTCAACGATCTCAGGCTCTTGCGCGGCGTTTTCGAGGATGGTTTCACCCTCGGCCAGCGTGGCGGCCATCATCAGGTTCTCGGTGCCGGTGACGGTCACCATGTCGGTGGTGATGCGCGCGCCCTTCAGGCGGCCCGGCTGGCCACCGGCGCCCAGCGGGGTGCGGGCCTCGATGTAGCCGTGCTCGACGGTGATCTGCGCACCCATGGCCTGCAGGCCCTTGATGTGCTGATCGACCGGGCGCGAGCCGATGGCGCAGCCACCGGGCAGCGACACGCGGGCGCGGCCAAAGCGGGCCAGCAACGGGCCCAGCACCAGGATGGAGGCGCGCATGGTCTTGACCAGCTCGTAGGGCGCCTCGGGGTTGGCCACGGCGCTGGCATCGAGCGTGACGCGGCTGGCGTCGTCGGCATGGCGCTCGGCCTGCACGCCCATGTTGCGCAGCAGCTTGAGCGTGGTGTTGACGTCTTGCAGCTGGGGCACATTGTCGAGCGTGACCGGCTCTGGCGCGAGCAGCGTGGCACACAGGTCAGGCAGGGCGGCGTTCTTGGCGCCGGAGATGGTCACTTCGCCGGCCAGGGTGCGGCCGCCGCGGATGAGGAGTTGGTCCATGCCAGATCAGGCGCGCCACGGGCCAGAGGCCAGCGCTCGCGCATCGTGAAAAGCCCGCAGCGTGCGCGCGGCCGGCACCCTGTGGAGGGGCGGGCCGCTGGCGTCCGCGACGGGCGGGTTGGGGTTCAGCGGAGGATCAGGCCACGCGGCAGCACGCTGCGCCGCATGACCGCAGGGCTCACTGGCCCTGTGCGGCCCACTCGGCCGGCGTCAGCGTCTTCATCGACAGCGCGTGGATCTGAGCCCGCATTCTATCGCCCAGGGCCTGGTAAACGCGCTGGTGGCGGCCCACGCGGGTCTTGCCTTCGAACTCGGCCGAGACGATCACGGCGGTGAAATGCTGGCCATCCCCCTCGACCTGGAGGTGGCTGCAGGGCAGGCCGTCGGCGATGTATTGCTGGACGTCAGCGGGCGTGGGCAGGGCTTGGGACATGGTGGCACTCAAAAAAATGGGGCAGGCGCAGGGTTCACGACCGGATTTTGTACCCGGTGCGCAGCAGGTGCAGGGCGATGGCCGCAACCCCGAGCGCGGCGGTCGACACCACGCCCAGGCTCAACCAGGGGCTGACGTCGCTGACCCCGAAGAAGCCGCGGCGGAAACCATCGATCAGGTAAAAGAAGGGGTTGAGGTGGGACAGCCCCTGCCAGAAGGCGGGCAGCGAATGCACCGAATAAAACACGCCCGACAGGAAGGTCATGGGCACGATGATGAAGTTCTGGAAGGCCGCCATCTGGTCGAACTTGTCGGCCCACAGGCCCGCGATCAGGCCCAGCGCGCCCAGCAGCACGCCGCCCAGCACGGCAAAGATCAGGATCCACCAGGGCTCGGCCAGACCAGGCGGGGCAAACCAGATGGTGACCGCCATCACCCCACCGCCCACGGCCAGCCCGCGCACCAGCGAGGCGCCCACGTACGCCAGGAACCAGGCGCGGTGCGACAGCGGCGTGAGCAGCACGAACACCAGGTTGCCGGTGATCTTGCTCTGGATGAGCGACGACGAGCTGTTGGCGAACGCGTTTTGCAGCAGGCTCATCATCACCAGGCCGGGGATGAGGAATCGGGTGTAGCCCACGTCCTTGAACACCTGCACATGGTCTTGCAGCACATGGCCGAAGATCAGCAGGTAGAGCACGGCGGTGAGCACCGGGGCGGCCACGGTCTGGAAGCTGACCTTCCAAAAGCGCAGCACTTCTTTTTTGAACAGGGGCACACAAGCCCGGATGTCGCGCAACCAGCTCATGCCGACACCTCCGTGGCAGCGTGATCGGCGCGGGCCGAGCGGCCCTGCATGATGTTGATGAACACGTCTTCGAGGTCGGCGCGGCCGAGCTCCAGGTCTTCGATGCGGGTGCCGGCCACGCGCAGCAGGGTGAGCGTGGCTTCCACGTCGGCCGCGTCTTGCGCGGCGACCTGCACGATGCGGCCGGTGATGCGCGCCCGGCTGGCCAGCGCGGTGGGCAGCGCGTCGTCGGTCTTGAAGCGCAGCATGGTCGAGGCCGTGCCCGCCAGCAGCGCCGAGGTCTTGTCCAGCGCCACGAGCTGGCCTTGCTTGAGCATGCCGATGCGGTGGCACAGGGCCTCGGCCTCTTCCAGGTAGTGGGTGGTCAGCAGCACGGCATGGCCTTGCTTGTTGAGGCGGGCGATGAACTGCCACAGCGTTTGCCGCAGCTCCACATCCACCCCGGCGGTGGGCTCGTCGAGCACGATGACGGGCGGGCGGTGCACCAGGGCCTGCGCCACCAGCACCCGGCGCTTCATGCCCCCCGAGAGCTGGCGCATGTTGGCGTCGGCCTTGTCGCTCAGGCCCAAGTGAGACAAGAGCTCGTCAATCCAGTCGTCTTTGCGGCCCAGGCCGAAGTAGGCGCTTTGGATGCGCAGCGTTTCACGCACCGAAAAGAAGGGGTCGAACACCAGCTCTTGCGGCACCACGCCCAGCGCGCGGCGGGCGGCGGCGTAGTCGCTCACCACGTCGTGGCCTTGCACAGCGACCTGCCCGCTGCTGGCGCGGCTGAGGCCAGCGAGGATGCTGATCAGCGTGGTCTTGCCCGCGCCGTTGGGGCCGAGCAGGCCGAAGAACTCCCCCTCGGCGATGTCGAAGGAGACGCCTTGCAAGGCCTGGACGGTGCGTCCGGCGCTCTGGAAGGATTTGGTGACGTGGCGGAAGCTGACGGCGCTCATGGGGATGGTGCGGGCTGGGCCGCAGATTCTAGGTCGCGCCGTTCAAACAGGTGTTTGAAAGGCCATGCACAAGGCGCCAACCTGACGTACCATGTGCGCGCTTTGGGACCGACCGGCCCCGAAGTGCCCGCGATGGCCGCCCCGGGCCATCGGGCCGATGACCTGATTGACCGACTGGAGACACCATGTCCGACCTTCAAGCTCGCTTCGAGCAAGCCCTGGCCGATTCCAAGCTGCTGCCCGCCAAGCCCGACAACAACACCCTGCTGCAAATCTATTCGCTGTTCAAGCAAGGCAGCGTGGGCGATGTGCAGGGCGACCGTCCTGGCTTCACCGACTTCGTCGGCCGTGCCAAGTACGACGCCTGGGCCGGCCTGAAGGGCAAGAGCCAAGACGACGCCAAGCAGGCCTACATCGACCTGATCAACTCGCTGAAGAAGTGAGCCATGGCGGCCTGCCCGGCCCGGTGCGGGCGGCAGGCCTTGGGCAGGCGGCGCCTCAGCGCCCTGCCCGCTCATGCGGCCGATGGGCTCAGCCCGACGTGAGCTTGTCGAGGTTCTTGCGGATCTCGGCCTCGATCATCGGCTTCATCGCCGACATCATCATGCCCAGCTTGACGTCCAGATCGAGCGACGTGGCCGACACCCGCATCTGCCCTTTCACCCCCGAACGCTCGAAGTGAACGACGTCATGGTCGTCACCGCTTTCGGTGCGGCAACTCAGGCCCATCTTGGCCTGGGCACCCTGGATCCATTTGGCGGCCAAGGTGCGGGCCTGCGCCAGGCCCAGATCGTGTGCGTGTTGAATCTTGATGTCGCTCATGCTGTGTGAGGCGGATGGAACCGCTGGGTAACAACCATGAGCCTACACCCGGCAACGCGCCCACGGCTTGACGCCGCGCTAAGATGGCCTTCTTTCGAGCAGCCATTGGCCCTTCATGACTGTGGATTCCGTCGCCCCCCACGACACGACCGATCACGCCTGCGCGGATGCGGCGTGCACGCCTGACCTGCGCATCGACACCGACGCCATCCAGGCCCTGCGACGCGACATCCACGCCCACCCCGAGCTCTGCTTTGAAGAGCTGCGCACGGCCGAGCTGATCGCCGCGCAACTGGGGCGCTGGGGCATCGAGGTGCACCGTGGCCTGGGCCAGACCGGTGTGGTGGGCGTGATCCAGGGCAACCGCCCAGGCACCAAGGCCATCGGCCTGCGCGCCGACATGGACGCGCTGCCCATGACCGAGCGCAACACCTTTGCCCACGCCAGCCGCCACCCCGGCCGCATGCACGCCTGTGGTCACGACGGCCACGTGGCCATGCTGATGGCCGCAGCCCAGCACCTGGCCGCCACGCGCGACTTTGCCGGCACGGTCTACCTGGTGTTCCAGCCGGCGGAAGAAGGCGGCGGCGGCGCGCGCGAGATGATCCGCGACGGGCTGTTCGAGCGCTTCCCCATGGACGCGATCTACGGCATGCACAACTGGCCGGGCCTGCCGGCGGGCGACTTCGCCATCAAGAGCGGCCCGTGCTTTGCATCGTCCAACGAGTTCCTGATCCGCATCCGGGGCAAGGGCTGCCATGGCGCCATGCCGCACCTGGGCATCGACCCGGTGCCCATCGCCTGCCAGCTGGTGCAGGGCTTCCAGACCATCCTCACGCGCAACCTCAAGCCGATCGAGACGGGCGTGATCTCGGTGACCATGATCGAGGCCGGCGAGGCCACCAACGTGGTGCCCGACTTCGTGACCATGCAAGGCACGGTGCGCACCTTCACGCTGGAAGCGCTCGACCTGATCGAGCAGCGCATGCGCGAGATGACGCAGCAGTTGTGCGGCGCCTTCGGGGCCACGGCCGAGGTCGAGTTCAGCCGCAACTACCCGCCCACCGTCAACCACGACCACGAAACCGAGGTGGCGCGGCAGGTGATGCAATCGCTGGTGGGACCACGCCGCGTGCACGCCTTCGAGCCCACCATGGGCGCCGAAGACTTCAGCTACTACCTGCTGGACAAGCCCGGCGCCTACTTCGTGATCGGCAATGGCGACGGCACGCACCGCGAAGGCGGCCACGGCCTGGGCCCCTGCATGCTGCACAACCCCAGCTACGACTTCAACGATGGCCTGATCCCGCAAGGTGCCGCCCTGTGGGTGAAGCTCGCCGAGCACTGGCTGCGTGACGACGCCGCATGAGCGCCCACGACCTGAGCCACGCCGAGACGCTGTGGATGCCCGCCCCTGAGGACGACGGCCTGCCGCTGTATGCGGCCTTCTTCGGCCTGCACCAGGCGCCGTTCTCGATCGCCCCGGATCCGCGCTACCTGTTCATGAGCGAGCGCCACCGCGAGGCGCTGGCCCACCTGCTGTATGGCGTGTCGGGCGGCGGCGGCTTCGTGGTGCTGACGGGCGAGATCGGGGCCGGCAAGACCACGGTGTGCCGCTGCTTTCTAGAGCAGATCCCGCGCCGCTGCAACGTGGCCTACATCTTCAACCCGCGCCTCACCGTGCCGGAGCTGCTGCACACGGTGTGCACCGAGTTCGGCGTGCAGTGCCCGCCCGCCCACGAGGCACAGGCCAACAAGGTGATGGTGGATGCGCTCAACGACTACCTGTTGCGCACGCACGCGGTGGGCCAGAACAACGTGCTCATCATCGACGAGGCGCAAAACCTCTCGGCCGAGGTGCTGGAGCAGCTGCGCCTGCTGACCAACCTGGAAACGGCCGAGCGCAAGCTGCTGCAGATCATCCTGATCGGCCAGCCCGAGCTGCGCGACATGCTGGCGCGCCCCGACATGGAGCAGCTGGCGCAGCGCGTGATCGCGCGCTACCACCTCGATGCGCTCAGCCCCAGCGAAACGCGCGACTACATCCAGCATCGCTTGATGGTGGCCGGCTACCGGCGCGAGGCCATCTTCGACGAGAAGGCCGCGCAGCGCGTGCACCAATTGACCCGGGGCGTGCCCCGCCGCATCAACCTGCTGTGCGACCGCACGCTGCTGGGCGCGTATGCGCTCAACCGCAGCTCGGTGGATGTGCGCATGGTGGACAAGGCTGCAGGAGAGGTGTTCGAGCCCGGGGCGGCACCACGGCGCAGGCAGGCAGCCAGCCAGGCCCAGGCGGCTGGTGGCCCTCGCAAGGGCACAAGGTGGGCCACCCCAGCCTGGTGGCCCCAAAGCCGCGCCGCAGGGGTGGCCGCTGCCGTGGCCGCTGGGGCTGTGCTGACGGGCGCGGCCGCGGCCGTGTGGTGGACGGGTGCGCGCACGGGCGCAGCATCGTCAAGCGCCAAGGCCCAGGCACCAGCGCCTTCAGTTACTCCGGCGAGCACACCGGCCGTGCACGCAGCATCAGGCGTGGCGGTGGCGTCAGCGGCTGCATCAGCGGCAGCACCCGCCACATGGCCGGCATCGGCTGCGGCCGCTGCGGCTGTCGCCGCGTCAGGCACGCCGGCATCGCCCCCGGCCCCTGCCCCATCCACCGGGGGCCAAGCCACACCCTTCCCGCAGCGCTGGCCCACCACACCCGCCCCTGAGGCCACGCCCGTGGCCCTGAGCGCCTGGGCCGGCGAGGCTGAGGCCCTGCGCCAGCTGGCCCGCGCCTGGGGGCAAAGCTGGCAAAGCAGCACCCCGTGCAACAGCGAAGGCCCGGCGCAGCGCATCTACTGCTACCGCAGCCCGGCAGGCTTGGGTTTGCTGCGCCAGCTCGATCGCCCCGTGGTGCTCAACCTGCGCGATGCCAGCCACCCGGAAGCCTTCGTGGTGCTGTGGGGACTGGCGCAAGACCAGGCCCTGATCGAGGGCCCCAAAGGCCTGCAGACCTGGCCGCTGGCCGTGATCTCGGCGCGCTGGCGTGGCGAGTTCACCGCCTTGTGGCAAGCGCCCGAGGGCTACCGCAGCAAGATCCTGCCCGGCCAGAAAGGTCCCGCCCTGGACTGGCTGGCCAGGCGGCTGGCGCAGGTTGATCGCGGCCCCGCCATCGACACGCCCGCCACGCTCAACAGCAAGCTGGGCGAGCGCGTGCTGGCCTTCCAGGTGGCGCAAGGGCTCAAGGCCGACGGCGTGGTGGGTGCCACCACCTTCATGCAGCTCAACCGGCTCACGGGCGTGAGCGAGCCGGCCTTGCTGACGCGCGACAGCGCCCGCCCAGCCCTCCGCTGAACCGCCATGTCCTACATCCTCGATGCCCTCAAAAAGGCCGACCGCGAGCGCGAGCAAGGTCAGGTGCCCGGCCTGAACGCCCAGCCTGCCCATGGCACGGACACTGAAGCTGCGGCCCCAAGCAGTGGACTGCCGCCCATGGTCTGGGCCGGCGTGGGCATGGCCCTGACCCTGGTCGGCCTGCTGGCTTGGCAGCACTGGCCGGTGACCTCGCCCGCACGCGAAGCCACGCAGACCGCGCCAGGCGATGGCCAGGCGGCCGCCACCACGCCTGCCGGGCGCGAACGCTTGGCGGTGGCGCCGATGGCGGCGGGCGCAACGCCACGCCCGACACAGCGCCCAGCACCGAGCCCGACCACCGACGATGGCGTGCGCATGCAGGTCGATGGCGCGGGCGAGCGTGGCAGTCGCGCGGCACAACCCGTCTTGAGCGTGCCCGGCCCGGGCCGCGCCAACGCCACGGGCCTCAGCCCCCAAGCCACCGCGCGCGAGCCCGCCACCACGACCACCGAGGCCCAGGCCGCCCCGGCCCGATCGACCGGTAGCCTGCCTCAGCTCAGCGACTTGCCCGAATCTTTCCGCCGGGACATGCCCGCGCTGCAGGTGGGCGGCGCCATGTACTCGCCCAACGCGGCGCAGCGCATGCTGGTGCTCAATGGCCAGGTCTTCCACGAAGGCGATCACCCCGAAAACGGGCTCAAGCTCGAGGAGATCCGGCTCAAATCGGCGGTGATGAGCTTCCGTGGGCAGCGCTTCGAGCTGCAGTACTGAGCCCCCGCTCACACCTCGCGCGAAAAGCGCACCTCCACATCACGCGGTGCCGCGTGGTATGGCGCTGACGACACCAGCAGGTCGGCGCCTGCCTGGGCATAGGCCACCGCGTTGTTGGCGTTCACCCCGCCAGCCACCGCCAGCGTGGGGTGCAGGTGCACCGCATGCAGGGTGAGCTTGCACTGGCGCACCGCTTCGGGGGTGAAGCGCTCCAGTTGCAACACCTCGGCCCCGGCGCGCGCCAGGGTCAAGGCTTCCTCCAAGTCGGTCACCTCGGCCACCAGTTTTTTCTCGGGCTGGGCGCGGCGCAGGCGGCCCACCACGTCATCGGGGTGCGCGTCGGTGAACAAACGGTGCTCGGGAAACAGCAGCAGGCTCTCCGACAAGCCCAGCCGGTGCATGATGCCGCCGCCGCTGACCACGGCCTTGGCCGCCAGCGCCCGGGTGCCCGGAAAGCTCTTGCGGGTGCAGGCCAGGGGCTGCAGGTGGCCGGCCGCACGCAGGCCCGTCACGATGCGCGCCACCTCGCTGGCGATGCCGCTGGTGGCCTCGATCAGCGTCTGCGCCACCTTCCACACCATCAACAGGGTGTCGGCACGCCCCTGAACCGACAGGATGGAGGCGCCCGCCAGCACATGGCTGCCCGAGGGTGCATGCAACTGCACATGGGCGCCCATGAGGGTGAACAGACGCTGGGCCTCTTCGCTGCCACACACCACCATGGGCTGGCGCGCCGCCATGGTCAGGCACCCGGGCATGTCGCCCAGGTTGAGCCCCTGCGTGGTGAGGTCGCCGTGCGGCACGTCTTCGCGCAGCAGGCGGGCCAGTTCGTCGTCAGTCAGTGCGCTGAACATCGTGACCGCTCGCAAAACTCGATGCGGTCATGATGTCACGCCCGGCAGCGCTTGTGCACTGCGGCACACAAGGCCGCGTGAAACAGTGGGCTGTCGGGGCCCACCGTTTGTGCCCGATCAGGCTCAGGCGGCCTGCTCGGCCGCCTCGCAACGCTGGGCCAGGTGGGCCAGCGCCTCTTCAACCTGGTCGACCAGCACCAGGCACAGGTCGCCCGGTTGCAGTCGCTCCAAGGCCAGGTCGATGGCGGTGAACTCGCCGCGCACCTCGTCGACCCGGCTGGCGCGCTGGGCCTTGTCCAGGCCTTCGCGCAGCAGCTTGAGCACCTCACCGTCTTCGCGGCCACGCTGGCAGGCGTCCTGGAAGAGGATGAGGTCATCGAACGCATCGCCCAGGATCTGGGTCTGCTCGCGGATGTCCTCGTCGCGGCGGTCGCCTGCACCGCTGATGACCACGCTGCGGCGCTTGGCCGGCATGCTCGCGGTGGCGGCCACCAGGGCGCGCATGGCGTCCGGGTTGTGGCCGTAGTCGGCGATCACCGTGGCGCCCTTGTAGCTCATCACGTTGAAGCGGCCGGGGGCGTTGTCGGCATCGTTGACGAAGCTGGCCAGGCCACGGCGGATGGTGTCCCAATCCAGGCCTGCGCTCCAGGCCGCGCCGATGGCCGCCATGACGTTCTCGACCTGGAAGCCGATGGTGCCGTTGCGGGTCAGCGGGATATCGCGCAGCGTCAGGCTTTCGCGCCAGTTGCCTTCCGAGGCGACGATGGCCTCGCCATCGACCGTCAGGCAGCGCTTGCCTTGGGCGCGGTGGGCGGTGAGCACCGGGTTGTGCGAGTCGGCAGCGAAAAAGATCACCCCGCCCGGGCACTTGCCGGCCATGGCCGCCACGATGGGATCGGCCGCGTTGAGCACGGCAAAGCCATCCGGCGCCACGTTCATCACGATGACGCGCTTGAGCACCGCCAGGTCTTCGACCGTGGTGATGTAGTTCAGGCCCAGGTGGTCGCCCGCGCCGATGTTGGTGACCACGGCGGTGCCGCAGCGGTCAAAGCCCAGGCCTTCGCGCAGGATGCCGCCCCGGGCCGTCTCGAAAATGGCCGCGTCGACATCGGGGTGCATCAGCACGTTGCGGGCGCTCTTGGGGCCCGAGCAGTCGCCGCTGTCGATCTGGCGCCCGTTGACGTAAACGCCATCGGTGTTGGTCATGCCCACGCGCAGGCCACTGGTGGCCATCAGGTGCGAGGTCAGGCGAGCCGTGGTGGTCTTGCCGTTGGTGCCGGTCACCGCGATGATGGGGATGCGACCGTCGTCACCCGACTTGAACAGGTTGGCGATCACAGCCTCACCCACGTTGCGGCCCTTGCCGTACGAGGGCGACAGGTGCATGCGCAGGCCAGGTGCCGCGTTGACCTCGACGATGCCGCCGCTTTGCTCTTCGAGCGGGCGGTGGATGCTCTCGGCCAGCACATCGACGCCGCAAATCTCCAGCCCGATGCACTGGGCGGCGGCGATGGCGCGCGCTGCGACCTCGGGGTGGACATCATCCGTCACGTCGGTGGCGGTGCCGCCAGTGGACAGGTTGGCGTTGTTGCGCAGGATGACGCGGCGGCCCTTTTCGGGCACGGACTCGGGCTTCAGACCCTGGATGTCCAGGCGGGCGATGGCGATGTCATCGAAGCGGATCTTGGTCAGCGAGGTGGCGTGGCCGCTGCCACGCTTGGGATCGGTGTTGACCTTGTCGACCAGCTCGCGCACGGTCAGCACGCCGTCGCCGATCACGTGCGGCGGGTCGCGGCGGGCCGCGGCCACCAGGCGATCACCCACCACCAGCAGGCGGTAGTCGGCGCCCGGCAGGTACTTCTCGACCATGACCTGGCCGATCTCAGCCGCAGCCTTGTAGGCGATGGCGAGGTGCTCGCGGGTCATGATGTTGACCGTCACGCCCTTGCCCTGGTTGCCGTCTTGCGGCTTGCAGACCACGGGCAGGCCGATCTCTTCGGCCACGGCCCAGGCGTCGTCCAGGTCGGTGACGGGACGCCCGGTGGGCACGGGCACGCCAGCCGCTGCGAGCAGGCGCTTGGTGAGGTCCTTGTCCTGGGCGATGGATTCGGCCACGGCAGAGGTGTTGTCCACCTCAGCTGCCCAGATGCGGCGGGCCTTGCTGCCCCAACCGAACTGCACCAGCGAGCCCTGGGTCAGGCGGCGGTAAGGGATGCCTCGGGCAATGGCCGCGTTGACGATCGAGCCGGTGGAGGGGCCCAGGCGCACGTCCTCATCGAGCTCACGCAACTCGGCGAGCGCGGCATCGACGTCAAATGCACCGCCGGTGCGCGCAGCGTCAAGCAGCAGGCACGCGTAGTCAAAGGCCTTGCGGCCCACCGACTCTTCGCTGTATTCCACGATCACCTGGTAAGTGCCAGCCTCGACCGTTTGCGCGGTGCGGCTGAAGGTCACCGGGCAGCCGGCCTGTGCCTGCAGCGCCAGCGATGTGGCCTCCAGCACATGGGCCAGCGAGATCTGGGTGGGGCGGCCATCGGGGCGCAAGGGGCCCAAGCTGGGGAAGAGCTTGCGCACGGCAGCTTCCAGGCCAGGCAGTTGGTCGAGCGCGCGCTCCTCGGGGGTGCAGCTCACGACCGCCTCGATGGCAGTGTGGCGGCTCCAGAGGTTAGGGCCACGCAGGGCCCGGATGCGGGAAACGTCCATCTCAGTGCTCTCTCGTCAGCAAAGGCGCGATCACAGACCAGGCTTGGTCAGCGGGTCGAAGGTTTCGAGGCCAGCGGCGATCAGGTCGGGCGGGATGCCCAGGGCCCAGGCCACGGCCACGGCGGCCAGCAGCGAGCGCACGCTGGCGCCCGGCACGCCTTGGGTGGCATCGCCCGTCTCGGTGACGCGGCGGGCGGCTGCGCTGTTGAGGTCGGCGCAGCGCAATGGCATGTGGCCGTTGTGGGTCAGCAGCACGTGGTGGCCTTCGACCGACACGGTGCGGCCACCCTTGGCACGGTGAGCCACCAGCGCGGGGTTGTGGTGGTCCAGGTCGTAGAAGATGACCTCGCCATCGCACAGCTCGGCCATCTCGACCAGACGCTCGTCGGCCGCGTTCAGCACGGCCACGCCATCAGGCAGCACCACGTCAACCTGCGTGCGCAGCACCTTGAACATCTGGCTGGGCTCGATCACGTCGTGCTCGACCAAGTGGGCCGGCACGGGCTCTTCGGCACCCAGCAAGTCGGTCACCACACCCACGGTGCAGCGGTCGTAAGCCAGGCCATCGTTGAGGATGGTGGCCGCGCCGTTTTCCAGCACGATGGCGTTGACCTCGCGGTTCATCAGCAGGCGCTGGCCCGAGTCCCAGTTGGCGCGGTTGCCAATCTCGACGCGGCGGTTACCCAGGAAGAGGCCATCGCGACAGGCCAGGCCCACATGCTTGCCGCTCAAGTGCAGCAGCCAGGCGGTCAGGCGGGCGATGTTCTGATTGGCCTGGGTGCCGGCCACGCCGATGATGGGCACGCGGCCCGATTCGGCTTCGTCAAACAGGTGGTCGACGATGTCTTTGCCCACCGGGCGCGGCAGGCCTTCGGCGGGCTTGAGGTGCATCAGCAGGCCGGGGCCCGCATTGACCTCGACGATGGCGCCACGCTGGCCTTCCAGCGGCTTGGAGATGTCCATGCACACCATGTCGATGCCGGCGATGTCCAGCCCCACCACGCGGGCAGCCAGGCCCGCCTGGTACGCCACCTCGGGGTGGACCAGGTCGGTGCAATCGACCGTGAGGTTGCCGTTGCGCTGCACCAGCACGCGCTGGCCATCGGCCGGCACCGAGTCTCCGCTCAGCCCCTGGCGCTCCAGCAGCAGGCGCATGGCGGGCTCGCGCTCCAGCAAGATGGTCTCGAGCGGGAACTCTTCGGCCTCGCCCCGGCGGGGGTCGGTGTTGAGCTGGTCGTCGATGAGCTTGACGATGGCGTCGCGGCCGTTGCCGGTGATCCAGAGGCTCTCGCCACGGGCGGCGGCCACAACCTTGCCGCCCACCACCAGCAGGCGGTGCTCGTCGCCAGGGATGTAGCGCTCAACGATGACGTCGCTGCCCTCGGCCTCGGCCACCTTGAAGGCGGCTTCCACGTCGGCCTGGGTGCTCAACTCAAGCGACACGCCACGGCCGTGGTTGCCGTCCAGCGGCTTGACCACCACGGGCAGGCCGATGTCTTCGGCGGCATCCCAGGCGGCCTGGGGGCTGTCGACAACCTCGCCCTCGGGCACAGGCACGCCGCAGCTCTTGAGCAGGGTCTTGGTCAGGTCCTTGTTGCCGGCGATGCCTTCGGCGATGGCGCTGGTCTTGTCGGTCTCGGCCGTCCAGATGCGACGCTGGGCCTTGCCGTAGCCCAGCTGCACCAGGTTGCCGTCGTTGAGGCGGATGTGGGGGATGCCCCGGTCGGTGGCCGCGCCCACGATGGCCGCGGTCGAGGGGCCGAGGTAGCAGTCGTCGATGCTGTTGCGCACGGCATCGACGGCGGCGTTCACGTCGAACGGGGTGTCGTTGATGGCGGCCATCAGCAAGCCATGGCCCTGGGTGAGCGCCACGCGAGCGACCTGCTCATCGCGGGCCCGGAACACCATGCGGTAGACGCCTTCACGCGAGGTGCTGCGGGTCTGGCCAAAGCCCGTGGGCATGCCCGCCAGGTTCAGCAACTCGATGACGATGTGTTCCAGGATGTGCCCGGCCCAGGTGCCCTCGTGCAGGCGCTGCACGAAACCGCCACGCTCGCCCACGCCGCAGTGGTGCTCTTCGATCGCGGGGAGCATGGCCAGCAGGCGCGGGGTGAAGCCGTCGAGCTTGTTCGAGGGGAACGCTTCGAGTTCACCCAGGTCCAGCCAGACTTCGAGCACCGGACGGTAAGTCCAGATGTTGGGGCCGCGCAGGTAGTTGATGCGCAGCAGTTGGATGTCGTTTTTCTTGCTCATGTCCAGCGGGGGCAAAGCATCCTCAACAGCGTGGGGACCGGCTGGGTGCCTAACAAACCTGCCATTGTGCCCCGGCTTGCACTGCGGCTTGGGCGAAAATGGCGGCTTGCGACCGAGACCCTCATGCACCCACATCAGCACGCTGACGACACGAAAGCCCGGGCGGCCACCCGGCCAACCGGCAACACCACGCCACCGGCTACGGGTGACAACGTGCTGGCCAGCGTTCAGGTTGACCTGGATGTGAAACTTTGTTTCCAGAGCACCACCCTGAGCCTCACATCGCGCGAACTGCGCAGCACCCCGGCTGACACACAAGGCGCACAAAGCTGGCCGTTGCATGCAGATCTGAGCCTGAAGCAGCACGATCACGGGGGCGTCGGCACCCTGGAGCTGCACCAGCGCCAGGCCGACGGCAGCACCACACTGCTGCACCTGTGGCGCTTCACGCTGGCCGTGCAGGTGCCCATTTTGCGCCTGATGGAATCGTTCGACCGCGAGATCGAGACCCTGCGCACGGGCCAGTGCCCGCCCGACGAGGGGGTGGGCCAGTGTCCGACCTGCAAGGCGCAACTGCCGCCAGACACCGACGAGTGCCCGGTCTGCGTGCGCGAGCTGGACACCCCCCCGTCCACGTGGGTGCTGTTGCGCCTGTGGCGATTTGCCAAGCCCTACCAGGGCCAGTTGCTGATCGGCTTCCTGCTGACGCTGGCGTCAACCGGGGCCACGCTGGTGCCGCCCTACCTCACCATCCCGCTGATGGACGACGTGCTGATCCCCTTCCAGAACGGGCAGGACATCGACCACGGCAAGGTGACCTGGCTGCTGGGCGGGCTGCTGGGCTCGGCCCTGCTGGCCTGGGGCCTGAGCTGGGCGCGCACCTACCTGCTGGCGCTGGTGTCCGAGCGCATTGCCGCCGACCTGCGCACCACCACCTTCGAGCACCTGCTGGGCCTGTCTCTGGACTACTTCAGCTCCAAGCGCACGGGTGACCTGATGTCGCGCGTGGGCTCGGAGACCGACCGCCTCAGCGTGTTCCTGTCGCTGCACGCGCTCGACTTCGCCACCGACGTGCTGATGATCGGCATGACGGCGGCCATCCTGATGTCGATCAACCCGTGGCTGGCGCTGGTCACCCTGCTGCCCCTGCCCTTCATCGCCTGGCTGATCCACCTGGTGCGCGACAAGCTGCGCACGGGCTTCGAGAAGATCGACCGCGTGTGGGGCGAGGTCACCAATGTGCTGGCCGACACCATCCCCGGCATCCGCGTGGTCAAGGCCTTTGCACAAGAGTCGCGCGAGGCACGGCGCTTCCGCGAGGCCAACACCTTCAACCTCGAGCTCAACGACAAGCTCAACAAGACCTGGTCGCTGTTCTCGCCCACGGTGGCCCTGCTCACCGAAATCGGCCTGCTGGTGGTGTGGGCCTTCGGCATCTGGCTGGTCTCCCACCACAGCATCACGGTGGGTGTGCTGACCGCCTTCCTGGCCTACATCGGGCGCTTTTACGGCCGGCTCGATTCGATGAGCCGCATCGTGTCGGTGACGCAAAAGGCGGCGGCTGGTGCCAAGCGCATCTTCGACATCCTCGACCACGTCAGCTCGGTGCCGGAGCCGACCAACCCGGTGCGCATGCCCACGGTGCAGGGCGCGATCCGCATGGACAGCATTGGCTTTCGCTACGGCAGCCGCTCGGTGATCCGCGGCCTGAGCCTCGACATCCGCCCCGGCGAGATGATCGGCCTGGTGGGCCATTCGGGCTCGGGCAAATCGACCTTGGTCAACCTGATCTGCCGCTTCTACGATGTGCACGACGGGTCGATCTCGGTCGATGGCGTGGACATCCGCCGCATCCCGCTGGCTGATTTTTGCCGCCACATCGGCCTGGTGCTGCAAGAGCCCTTCTTGTTCTTCGGCACCATCGCCGAGAACATCGCCTATGGCAAGCCCGACGCCACGCGCGAAGAGATCGTGGCCGCCGCCCGCGCCGCCCATGCGCACGAGTTCATCTTGCGCCTGCCGCATGGCTATGACTCGCTGGTGGGCGAGCGTGGCCAGGGCCTCTCGGGCGGCGAGCGCCAGCGCATCAGCATCGCCCGCGCGCTGCTGATCGACCCGCGCATCCTGATCCTCGACGAGGCCACCTCGGCGGTGGACACCGAGACCGAAAAGGAAATCCAGCGCGCGCTCGACAACCTGGTCAAGGGCCGCACCACCATCGCCATCGCCCACCGCCTGTCGACCCTGCGCAAGGCCGATCGCCTGGTGGTGATGGACCGTGGCCAGGTGGTGGAAGTGGGCCCGCACGACGAGCTGATGGCCAAGCAAGGCGCCTACTGGCGCCTGTATGAAGCCCAGGCCCGCAAGGCCGAGCAAGACCGTTTGTTGGACGAGGCCTGAGCATGAACACCCCCCAGAACTGGACCCTGCAGCGCGACCCCGCCGGCCGCCTGGTGTTCACCGACGCGCAGGGCGTGGCCCACGAGGGCGTGACGCCCGTGCGCGCCTTCCCGCTGAGTGCACCCGATGCCGGCTTGTCGATCGTCGGCCACGATGGCCACGAGCTGCTGTGGCTGGATGCCCTGCAGGCCGTGAGCGAGCCGGCTCGCACCCTGCTGGCCGATGAGCTGGCCGTGCGCGAGTTCGCACCCGTGGTGCAGCAACTGCTGAACGTGTCGACCTTTGCCACGCCCAGCACCTGGGAGGTGATCACCGACCGTGGCGCCACCAGCTTCGTGCTGAAGTCGGAAGACGACATCCGCCGCCTGCCCCAGGGCAAGCTGCTGATCGCCTCGGGCCACGGCCTGACCTACGTGATCACCGACCGCTTCGCGCTGGACAAGCACTCGCGCAAGCTGCTGGAACGCTTCCTGTGAGCCCTCGCCCGCGCGCTGCAGCCCCCATCATCCCCATCGCCGCGGCGACGGCAGGTGCGGTGGCGCCCGCCAGCGATGGCCGCACCCGCGTGCTGTCGGTCATCCCGCCGATGACACAGCTCAACACGCCCTACCCGTCTACCGCCTACATCACCGGCTTTTTGCGCGGCCGGGGCGTGCACGCCGAGCAGGTGGATCTGGCCCTGGGCCTGGTGCTGGCGCTGCTGAGCCCCGAGGGGCTGGATGCGCTGCACGCGCAGGTGCGGGCCCTGCCGCCCGCAAAGCGCAGCCCGGCCCTGCAGTCGTTTGCCGCGCAGTTCGCGGTCTACCGCGCCACCATCGCGCGGGTGATCGCCTTCCTGCAGGGGCAAGACCCCACGCTGGCGCACCGCATCGTGCAGCGCAACCTGCTGCCCGAAGGCCCGCGCTTCGACAGCCTGGAGAGCTACCCCGACGACGGCAGCGGCGACCCGCTGGGCTGGGCCTTTGGCGCCCTGGGCGCGGCCGACCGGGCCAAGCACCTGGCCACGCTCTACCTCAATGACCTGGCCGATGTGCTGCGTGACGCGGTGGATGCGCGCTTCGAGTTCGTGCGCTATGCCGAGAAGCTGGCCACCAGCCAGCCCAGCTTCGACCCGCTGGCCGAGGCCCTGGCCGCACCACCCACGCTGATCGACGAGACCCTGGCGCGGCTGACGCTGGAGGCCGTGGCCACGCACCAGCCCACGCTGGTGCTGCTGTCCACGCCCTTCCCCGGCAATGTGTACGCGGCGCTGCGCATCGCGCAGACCCTGCGCGCCCACCACCCCGACATCCACATCGCCTGGGGCGGCGGCTTCGTCAACACCGAGCTGCGCGAGCTCAGCGAGCCCCGCGTGTTCGACTTCGTCGACACCGTGACGCTGGACGCTGGCGAGCGCCCGCTGCTGGCCCTGATCGAGCAGCTTGAAGGCCGCCGCACGCGCGAACAGCTGGTGCGGGCCTTCTGGCGCGACGACGCGGGCGCGGTGCGCTGGTCGTCCACAGATGAGCCCGACGTGCCCTTCAACGAGGTGGGCACCCCCACGTGGGACGGCCTGCCCATCCACAGCTACCTGTCGCTGCTGGACATGCTCAACCCCATGAACCGGCTGTGGTCGGACGGGCGCTGGAACAAGCTCACCATCGCGCACGGCTGCTACTGGAAGAAGTGCAGCTTCTGCGATGTGAGCCTCGACTACATCGCCCGCTACGAGAACGCCGAGGCCCGCGTGCTGGTCGACCGCATCGAGGCCATCGTGGCCGAAACAGGCCAAACGGGCTTTCACTTCGTGGACGAGGCCGCCCCGCCCAAGGCCCTGCGCGCGCTGGCCGAAGAGCTGATCCGCCGTGAGGTGCGCATCTCGTGGTGGGGCAATGTGCGCTT
>Ga0228699_1000771_pt1 | contig 20586 bp, 21 predicted proteins | sample McNCre217_Aug_MG_FD_178016 | JGI IMG/M metagenome (GOLD analysis project Ga0228699, IMG submission 178016) | Freshwater microbial communities from McNutts Creek, Athens, Georgia, United States - 2-17_Aug_MG | ecosystem: Environmental > Aquatic > Freshwater > Creek | place: USA: Georgia... | reverse complement strand
TCCAAGATCGTGTTCATCGCCTTCTCCACGTTCTATCCCGTGGTGCTGGCCACCAGCGAGGGCGTGAGCAGCGTCAATGTGGCCCACCTGGAAGTGGCCAGGGTCTTGCGCTTCAGCCCCACGCAGTTGCTCTTCAAGCTGATCCTGCCCTCCGCGTCGCCCCAGATCCTCTCGGGGCTCAAGCTGGGGCTGATCTACGCCTGGTTGGCCACCATCGGCGCCGAATTCCTGCTGTATGACTTTTCGGCTGGCATTGGCCAAACGGTCTTCAAAGGACGCTCGGCCTTCCGGGTGGACCTCATCCTCTTCGGCCTCATGGTCATCGGCCTGATCGGCCATGGCTTCACCCGTCTGGCGCAGCACGCCGAACAGCGCCTGCTGCGCTGGCAAGCCCGCGCCCACTGAACCCCACCCCTCCAGGAGCTCACCATGCCCCACGCCGGCACCATCGACATCCGCCACCTGCACAAGCAATACCCCCAGCGCACCGAGCCCCTGAAGGTGCTTGAAGACATCAACCTGTCGATCAAACCGGGCGAATTCATCAGCATCGTCGGGGCCAGCGGCTGCGGCAAGTCCACGCTGCTGCGGCTCATCATCGGCCTCGAGGCGGAGCACGAGGGAGAGCTGCTGCTCGATGGGCAGCCCATCCATGGCACCAGCCTCGAGCGCGGCATCGTCTTTCAAGAGCACCGCCTGTTCCCCTGGCTCACGGTTGAACAGAACGTGGCGCTGGGCCTGCTCAACGCGCCCGGCAGTGCGGGCGACAAGGCCAAGAGCGTGCGAGAGCACATCCACCTGGTGGGCCTCAAAGGCTTTGAAGGTGCCTACCCGCACCAGCTCTCAGGAGGAATGTCTCAGCGCGTGGCGATCGCGCGAGCACTGGTCAACCGCCCTGAGGTGCTGCTGCTCGATGAGCCCTTTGGGGCGCTGGACGCCCTCACCAAGACGCGCCTGCAGCAAGAGTTGCAGCGCATCTGGCAGGCCGAGGGCATCACCGCCATCCTCGTGACCCACGACGTCGAAGAGGCCGTGTACCTCGGCGACCGCGTGGTCATCATGCAGCCGCGCCCGGGGCGCATCCAGCGTGTGGTTGAAGTGCCGCTGGCGCGCCCGCGCGATCGCCTCAGCCCGGCGTTCGTCGACATCAAGAACGATGTGCTCAGCGCCTTCAACCACGAGATCAACCACGCCTCGGTGGCCGATCGCCTGGCTCGGTCATCTGACCCCTTGGCGGCTTGACACCCACAGGGCGATTGCACATGCGCCGCGCGCGCCTTGCATATCCAAACGCGGAGAGCTTCGTTTTCAAGCGGCCCACCACTTTCTACGATGAGGCCCACAACCTTCATCAGGCCTCATCAGGCGTTTTTTGCAAGCCACACACCATGAAAGCACCTCACCTTCTCTTGAGCCTCACCATCAGCCTGGGCGCGTTCGGCCTGGCCCACGCGCAGTCGGCTGCCGCTGCGGCCGCTGCAGCCCCCGCGGCCAGCGCACCCTACGTGGCCCCGCCCTGGACCTACAAGACCAAGCAACTCAGCCGCAATGACGTCGACAAGCTGCTGGGCAACCCCAAGAAGCTGCTGGTGGTGGATGTGCGCCGCCCCGATGAGATCAGCAAGTACGGCACGCTGCCGGTCTACCTCAACGTCCAGGTTGCCGATCTGCCCGATGCGCTGGACTTCATCCCACGCGACCGCTTGATCGTCACCGTCTCCAACCGCGCTCACCGTGCGGGTGCCGCAGGCGACCTGTTGACCGAGAAGGGCTACAAGGTGGCGGGCGCGCTGGGTTCGGAAGACTACCGCGAGGCCGGTGGCACGATCTTCAAGATCGCCGTGCCGCCGCCGCGCACGCCGGCCCCTGCAGCACCGGCAGCCTCGAACTGAGGCCGTCATGGCTGAGACGCCTCACACGATCCGACTGTGGGACCTGCCCCTTCGCCTGTTTCACTGGTTGCTGGTGGTGGCGGTCGCCGCAGCCATTGGCACCGGTCTGGCCGGAGGCGACTGGATGACCTGGCACCAACGTGCGGGTCTGAGCATCGCGGGTTTGCTGAGCTTTCGCCTCGTCTGGGGCGTGATCGGCAGCGAGACCGCTCGCTTTCGCACCTTCGTCCGCGGCCCCGGCGCCATCTGGGCCTACCTGCAAGGGCGCTGGCAAGGCATTGGGCACAACCCCCTGGGCGCCTTGTCGGTGGTGGCCATCTTGCTGGTGCTAGGCGTTCAGGTCGGCACAGGCCTGTTCACCAATGACGAGATCGCCTTCACCGGCCCCCTCGCCTCATTGGTGTCAGAAGACACCTCGCTGTGGCTGACCGGCAAGCACCGCCTGTTGGTGTACGGCGTGTATGCCCTGCTGGCCTTGCACGTGACGGCGATCGTGGGCTACCGCGTCGTCAAGCGCGTGGCACTGGTGCCCCCCATGGTGCATGGCCGCCTGGACGTGCCCGCTCACCAACCTGCCCCTCGCGCTGCGGCGCGCTGGGCTTGGCCCGTTGCTGTGCTGATCGCGGTCGCCGCCGTGCTGGCTGCGGCGGGCGCGTTCACCGCGCGCTGATGCCGCATGAGCAAAGCAAATAAGCAATTCAACATTCATTCGTTTTCCAAGCAAGTCCGCCTTCCTAGCATGGCGTCATTGCTCAACACCAACACACACTGACATGACCAAGCTGTTCCAAACCCGCCGCAACGTCGGCCGCGCCCTGTCCACGGTGGCCCTCGCTGCTGCCACCACCTTGGCTGGCGTCGGCGCCTTGATCCCCGCCGTCGCCCACGCCAAAGACATCTCGCTGCTCAACGTGTCTTACGACCCGACCCGCGAGTTCTACGCCGACTACGGCAAGCTCTTCGCCAAGTACTGGAAGGCCAAGACGGGCGACGACGTCACCGTCAAGGCCTCGCATGGCGGCTCGGGCAAGCAGGCCCGCTCGGTCATCGACGGCCTCGAAGCCGACGTGGTGACCTTGGCCCTGGCTTACGACATCGACGCCGTGGCGGAGAAAGGCCTGCTGGCCACCGACTGGCAAAAGAAGTTCCAGGCCAACAGCACGCCCTATTCGTCGACCATCGTGTTCCTGGTGCGCAAAGGCAACCCCAAGAACATCAAGACCTGGGACGACGTGGTCAAGCCCGGCAACGCCGTGATCACCGCCAACCCCAAGACCTCGGGCGGCGCACGCTGGGCCTACCTGGCCGCTTACGGCCACGCGCTCAAGAAGTTCAACGGCGACGACGCCAAGGCCCGCGACTTCGTCAAGAAATTGTTTGAGCACGTGCCGGTGCTGGACTCGGGCGCACGTGGTGCCACCGTCTCGTTCTCGGAGCGTGGCCTGGGCGACGTGCTGCTGACCTGGGAAAACGAAATCGCGCTGATCAAGAAGGAATTTGGCGAGGACAAGTTCGAAGCCATCTACCCGCCGGTCAGCATCCTGGCCGAGCCGCCGGTGGCCGTGGTGGACAAGGTGGTGGACAAGCGTGGCACCCGCGAGGTGGCCACCGCCTACCTGAACTACCTCTACACCCCGGAAGCCCAAGACCTGATCGCCCGGTACTACTACCGCCCGCTCGACAAGAAGGTGGCGGCCAAGTACGCGAAGCAGTTCCCCAAGATCAACCTGTTCACGATCGATGAGTTGTTCGGTGGCTGGACCAAAGCCCAGAAGACGCACTTCGCCGATGGCGGCGTCTTCGATCAGATCTACCTGAAGAAGTGAGCTTCTCCTGGCAGTGGGGGTGCCCTGAAAGACGAGCTCAGGGCACATTGACAAAGCCTCGGTGGCATCCACCGGGGCTTTTTTTTGAGCCCAACGCGCTCAAGCCGGAACAACACCGAGAGGCCCGACTGTTCGAGCCTCTCGCCTTCAGGCTTCAGCCAACAGGCCGTGTCGCTTGAGTTGCGTGCGCACCATGTTGCGGGTGATGCCCAGCAACTTGGCGGCCTTCACCTGGTTGTGGCCCGCGTGTGCAAAGCCCAAGGTCACCAATGCGGCCTCGACCCGATCGTACAAAGCCTCTTCGCCCTGCGCCATCAGGACATGCAGGGCCGTCTCCAGCTGGGCCCACGCACCGTCTGCTGCCGAGGCGTCGCCAGCCGTGGCGGGCACCGCAGACGGGCCCGGCGCGGTTGCGGTCGAAGCCACCGGCACCCGCGAGGCCTCTGCAGGCGATGGCTGATAGCCCCCGGGCACGTTGGCCAAGTCGCTCGGTGCTGCCCGCCCTGCGTGGCCACCGTGGCCGGCAGCCGATGCATGCCCAGCCAGCGGCACCAAGCGGATGTCGTCCAGATCAATCACACCATCACGGCAGACGATCAGAGCGTAGTGGATGACGTTCTCCAGCTCGCGGATGTTGCCCGGCCAGCTGTAGTGCAGCAGCGCCTGCAACGCCGCCGTGGACAGGTGCACTTCGTCAGCCAGCTGCAGCCGAGAGCGATACACCTGGATGAAATGGCGCACCAGTGGCAGGATGTCAGCGGGGCGCTCGCGCAGCGGCGGCAGGCGAACGCTGGCCACGCTCAAGCGGTAGTACAGGTCAGCGCGAAAGTGCTGTGCCGCCACCGCCTTGGCCAGGTCGATGTTGGTGGCAGCCACCAGGCGCACGTCCAGGCTCACGGCCTTGCGCGATCCCAGCCGCACCACCTGACGCTCTTGCAGCACGCGCAAGAGCTTGACCTGCAGCGGCATCGGCAGGTCGCCGATTTCATCGAGGAACAAGGTGCCGCCATTGGCCGCCTCGAACCAGCCAGAACGGCTGTGCGAGGCGCCGGTGAACGCACCCGACTCATGGCCAAACAGCTCGGCATCGATCAGCGATTCGCTGAAGGCCCCACAGTTCACCGCGATGAACGGGCCCTTGCGGCCACTGACGGTGTGCAGGTGACGGGCCACCAGCTCCTTGCCAGTGCCCGTTTCGCCCGTGACCAGCACGGTGGCATCGCTGCGGGCGATGCGCTCGATGTGATCCAGCAAGTCTTTTGAAGCAGGGTCGTGAAAGACCAAGGCTTTGGCCCGGATGGAAAGCGGGGCCACCGGCGAGTCCGGCAGTGTCAACAAGGTGTCCATAAGGGAGGTCCCAAGGCGTGGTCACCGACCTTATCGGGGCCTGGGTGCTGTGTGAAGTATTGTTTTGTTCGGCACACATGACAAAGCATCAGATGCATGCGCGGATTCAACGGTTGTGGGCCAGGTGGCCCTTGCCTAAGGTGGAGGTCTGTTCACACCCGGAGTTACAGCATGTCCATCACGGCGATCAATGTGCGCAACCAGTTCAGAGGCAAGGTCAAGGAGGTGATCGAAGGCCCGGTCGTCTCCGAAGTCGATGTGGAGACGCCATCCGGCCTGATCGTGACCTCGGTGATCACCACGCGCAGCGTGCGCGAGCTCGGCTTGGTGCCTGGCAAGGATGTGATCGCCTTGATCAAGTCCACCGAGGTCTCGATCGCTGCCCTCTGAATGACAACGGGGCGCCCTGGGCGCCCCTGCGTGGTCTGCGTAGCTGGCAGAGAGGCGGCGCCTCACCGCTCGTGCACCGCGATCGTCAAGAACGCTTGCACGTGAGCAGGCCCGGCGTTACGCCACGCCAGCGCATGGGTCACCTCGTACTGCAGTGCCTCACGGGCGTGCACACGGTGAGTGGCTTGTTCCACGTCCACATGCAGCACGCCAGCCGCCACCACCACGTTCACCCGCCGGCCCTTGGCGATGGCGGGCAGGCTGGCGCTGGCACCCGGTGCCAAGCGCAACTCGTAAAAGCCGTCGAGCGCGCCCTCCCCGCCACTGCGCAACGAGCGCAGCTCACCGCGCCCTTGAGGCAGCTGCTGGGGCGCATGCGGATCGGGCTGCAGCAGCACGGCCTGGTGCGTGTCTTGGTTTTGCAAAAACCACGACACCGTCACGCCCAGCGCCTGCGAGATCTGCCACAGGATGCGGATGCTCGGCACGCTCTTGCCCTGCTCGATCTGGCCCAGCATGGCGCGTGAAACACCGCTTTGCCGCGACAGCTCTTCCAGCGACAGGCGGTGCTGCTTGCGCAGGTGCCTCAGGTTATCGGCCACACGCTCACACACGGCCTGCTCGTCCAGCGAGGGCTCGGCCGACTGCACCTTGCGAACCAGTTGCACAGGGGGCTGCGCCCAGCGCGTGCCAGGCGACGATGTCTCGGGGATCCAGCTGCGGGCGGCGGTTTCCATGGGCGAATGAGATGGCGGATGATCGAATCTGGTCAGCATGGGCTGACCGCTAAGGCTGAACGATAGGCATGGCGTGCGCCAATCGGAACAACGCATTGCGCATGCCCATGGCCGATATCCGCATGAGGGCGCGCCATCGCCGACTTGCAGTGCAGGCATGAGCCCGACACATATGCTGCTGCGAAGGCCTTCGTTGCCTGTGGCCTTGCACCCTGCCACAGTGGCGCCATGACCTTCCACACCACACCTCGCGCCTTGAATGCCGTCCATGTGCCCGTGCGCGTCCTCATCGTGCCCGGCTTGCACGACAGCGGACCGGGCCACTGGCAAACCTGGCTGCAGTCTCAGTACCAAGGCGCGGTGCGGGTGGTGCAAGCCGACTGGCACCGCCCCGACCTGCTGCGCTGGAGCGACCGCATTGCCCAAACCCTGGCCCGCCACGACCCTCGCACGCAGTGGATCGCGGTGGGCCACAGCTTTGGCTGCCTGGCCCTGGCCCACCACCTGGGCCTGATGCGCGCGGTGCAGCGGCAATGGGTGCGGCCTGCGGATAGCGGTCACCTCAGCGTGCGCGGCGGCATCGCCTCGGCCTTCATGGTGGCGCCGGCCAGCCCAGACAAGTTCGACATCCGCAACCTGCTGCCCACCGAAGGCCTGGGCCTGCCGGGTCTGCTGGTAGGCAGCGACACCGACCCCTGGATGGCGGCGGACGAGGCCCAGCGCTGGGCTCAAACCTGGGGCTTGCGCTTCGACAATGCCGGAGACGCCGGCCACATCAACGTCGAATCAGGGCACGGCCCTTGGCCACTGGCGCGCCTGCAGGTCGATCAGATGATCCGCCACCTGCAGCGCCAGCGACGGCTGGAGCTGGCCCACCCGATGGAGTTCCACTACGCCATCTGAGGGCAGGCACCTTGAGGTAAGGTGTGGGCTCGTCCTCAGGATCTCCGCCCATGTCACCGCGTTCAGCCCTGCTCCCTGCCCTGTCCCTGCCCATCCTGCTGGCCTCGGCGCTGCCCACTCAGGCCCACGCCGGCAAGACGCTGGACGCCGTGCGCGCCCGTGGCCAGGTGGTGTGCGGTGTCTCCAACGGTGTGGCGGGCTTCTCGGCACCCGATGCGCAAGGCCAGTGGCAAGGCCTGGATGTCGATGTGTGCCGCGCCGTGGCCGCCGCCGTGCTGGGCGATGGCAGCAAAGTGAAGTTCACCCCGCTCAACAGCCAGCAGCGTTTCGCGGCCCTGCAATCGGGGCAGATCGACGTGCTGTCGCGCAACACCTCGTGGACCCTGACGCGCGACGCCTCGCTGGGCCTGCAGTTCACCGCCATCACCTACTTCGATGGCCAGGGCTTTCTGGTGGGCAAGAAGTTCAAGGTCGGCAGCGCGCGCCAGCTCAAGGACGCACAGGTGTGCGTGCAGTCGGGCACCACCTCCGAGAAGAACCTGGCCGACTACAGCCGTGCCCACAAGCTCAACCTCAAGCCCGTGGTGTTCGACACCTTCGAGGCCAGCTTCAAGGCCTTGTTCGCTGGCCGCTGCCAGGCCTACTCCACCGACGCCTCGGCCCTGGCCAGCATCCGCAACAAGCAAGCGCCCAACCCCGATGACTACGTGATCCTGCCCGAGCTGATCTCCAAAGAGCCATTGGGCCCGATGGTCAAGCGCGGCGACGACGAGTGGGCCACCATCGTGCGCTGGGCCATCTTTGCCCTGCAAGAGGCCGAAGAGCTGGGCGTGACCCAGGCCAACGTGGGCGCCATGGCCAAATCGGCCGATCCGGCCATCCAGCGCCTGCTGGGCCAAAGCGAAGACATGGGCAAGCTGCTCGGCTTGGACAAAGCCTGGGCCGCACAAGCCGTGCGCGCGGTGGGCAACTATGGCGAGGTGTTCGAGCGCAACGTGGGCAGCCAGTCGGTGCTCAAGCTGCCGCGCGGCCTCAACCGCCTGTGGTCGCAAGGCGGCTTGGTGTACGCCGCGCCCATCCGCTGAGCCCACCCTGCCTCGCGTTGCACGCCGTGCTTGATTTCTTCCAGCAGACCGCAGGCTTTGACATCGGCGAAACCGGGCTGATGCTGTTCGACGCCAGCCAGCCTTTGTGGCGGGCCTGGCTGGTGGGCTTGGGCAACACCTTGCGCGTGGCCGTGCCGGCCCTGCTGTGGGCCAGCGCCTTGGGCCTGGTGCTGGCACTGGGCCAGCTCAGCCCCGTGGGCCTGTGGCGGCGCCTGAGCCGCGTACTGGTCGAGGTGCACCGCAACACGCCGCTGCTGCTGCAGCTGTTCATCTGGTACTTCCTGCTGGTCACCTGGCTGCCTGAGTCGACCGAGGCCTGGCCGCTGCTGCCCGGCGTGTGGCTGAGCAAGGGCGGCCTGAGCTTCCCCTGGTGGGTGCTGGACGACGATGGCCTGCGGCAGTGGTCAGTCCCCGCGCAAGGCGCCTTCAACGTGAGTGGTGGTGGCGCCGTCACGCCCGAGTACCTGGCCTTGCTGATCGCGCTCAGCCACTACACGGCCGCCTTCCTGGCCGAGGTGATCCGCGCCGGCCTGCAAAGCGTGCCCCACAGCCTGCTGGAGGCGGCCGACACGCTGGGCGCCACACGCTGGCAGCGCATCACCCGCGTGTGGCTGCCGCAAGCCTGGCGGGCCGTGCTGCCACCGGCCACCTCGCAGTACCTCAACCTGGTCAAAAACTCGTCGCTGGCCGTGGCCATCGGCTACCCCGATCTGGTCTCGGTGGGCAACACCGCACTCAACCAGACGGGCCAGGTGTGGTGGTGCCTGGGCACCATGATGGCCGTCTACCTCAGCCTGTCTTGGGGCATCGCGGCGGCCATGGGGCACTTTCAGCGTGTGCACGGGCAGCGTGGAGGGCTGGCATGAGCCGCGGGTCTGCTGGCACACGGGCGTTGCAACTGCTGACCGCAGGCGTGCTGGCCTGGGGGCTGTGGCACCTGTTGGGATGGGGCCTGTGGCGTGCCGAGTTCCGCCCCGATGCCGCGGCTTGCCAGGCCCTGGCCCACGCAGGTGCCTGCTGGGGCGTGGTCAGCGCCAAAGCCGGCACGCTGCTGTGGGGCTTGCCGCACGATGGCGCCTGGTGGCAGCCCGCGTCGTGGCAGGGCCTGCCGCTCACACTGGGCGTGGGCCTCGTCAGCTATGTGTGCTCGTGGCCCCTGGCGGTGGCGCTGGCCCTGGCGCGGCGCTCGCATTGGCGGGCCTTGGCGTGGTCGGCATCGGCCGTGATCGAAACGGTGCGCGGCGCGCCGCTGGTGATCTGGCTGTTCATGGCCGCCTTCTTGCTGCCACGGCTGCTGCCCACCCCCGACAGCCTGAGCCTGGCCGCCCGCGTGATGCTGGTGATGAGCGTGTTCTCGGCCGCCTACCTCGCCGAGGTGTGCCGCGCGGGCTTGCAAACGGTGCCCGCCGCTCAACGAGAGGCCGCCGACACCTTGGGCCTGGGCTGGGTGGGCACGCAGTGGCGCATCGTGTGGCCGCAGGCCTTGCGCAACGTGTTGCCGGCGCTCACCAGCCACGCCATCGGCTTGCTGAAAGACACCTCGCTGATCACCATCGTGGGCCTGCACGAGCTCACCGGTGGCCTGGGCCTGAGCCTGGGGGGCGATCCCGTGTGGCGGCCGTTCTACTTCGAGGCCTACCTGTTCATCGGTGCGGTCTATGCGCTGATGTGCACGGCCCTGGCGGCGCTGGGCCGTTGGCTCGAAGCGCGGTGGCCAGCCATTGCGGGCTGAGGGCTCTGGCAGCAGGCCAGCAACGGGTGCCCAGAAAAAAGGCCCGTCACACGTGACGGGCCTGTGAAAGCGCCAGGGTCGCTGGCGCCGCAAGCATCCAACTGGAGAGAGACAAGAGAGATCGGTTCAGCTCGCGTTGACCTCGGGCTCGTCGGCCGCATCGTCAACGTCGTGGTCAAAGGCCTGGGTTTCGGCATTGACCAGGGGAATCAGGGGCTTGTCCAGCGGGCGGCACACGCGGCTTTGCAGGCGGTTCAGACGCTCCGAGCGCTCCATGGCCTCCAGCACAGATTGGGGGTCCATCATCAGCGCGAATGGGTTGGCGTACAGACTTTGCTTTTGCATGAGGCCTCCGGGTCAGGGTGTTCCGTGTCGATGGATCCAATGTAGGACTCACCGTCGGAGGCGGGTAGTCGCCGAACAACCAAACCGCCTGTCAGAAATTTTCTGACACGCTGTCAGCGGCCGGTATGTGCTAACCCTCAAGTGGGGCGCACGAGTGAGAACAAATCCTCGAAGTTCTGGCTCGTCACCCGCCCCAGCTCCTCGGGACTTACCCCCTTCAGGTCAGCCAGGAACTTGCCGACGAAGGACACGTATGCCGGGCTGTTGGTCTTGCCACGGTGCGGTGCGGGTGCGAGGTAGGGGCTGTCGGTTTCGATGAGGCAACGGTCGAGCGGCACGTACTTGGCCACCTCACGCAGATCGACCGCGTTCTTGAAGGTCACGATGCCCGAAAACGAGATGTAGAAGCCCAAATCCAGCGCCTGACGGGCCACCGACTGTGTCTCGGTGAAGCAGTGGAACACGCCCCCCACATCGCCCTGGCCAGACTCTTTGAGGATGCCCACCGTGTCGTCGCTGGCCATGCGGGTGTGGATGACCATGGGCAGCCCTGTGGCGCGTGCGGCCTCGATGTGCACGCGAAAGCGATCGCGCTGCCAGGCCATGTCGGCCACCGAGCGGCCTTCGAGGCGGTAGTAGTCCAGGCCGGTCTCGCCGATGCCGACCACGCGCGGCAAGGCAGCGCGCTGCACCAGGTCATCGACCGACGGCTCTTGCACGCCTTCGTTGTCGGGGTGCACGCCCACGGTGGCCCACACGTTGTCAAAGCGCTGCGCGAGCGCGTGCACCGAGGGGAACTCTTCCAGCGTCGTGCTGATGCACAGCGCACGGTCCACGTCGTGGGCGGCCATGTCGGCCATCACCGCATCGAGCTGGTCAGCGTATTGGGGGAAGTTGATGTGGCAATGCGAGTCGACGAACATGGCAAGAGATGGCAATGGCAAGGCTGCGCCCGGCAGACACACCGGACGAAAACCGAGATTTTGAGGGAAAGACGTCAGCCGCGTGGTGCCGCAGGCGCGGGCCTGCACCGCCAACCATCACCAAACCATCACCCAACCGCGCTCACAGCGTTTGGGTAGGCTTGCTCGACGAGATGTTGGTGCCCAGGATCTGCTCGATCTTCACGCGCAGCAGGCGGGTCTTGTCGTCACCCGGAAAGCGCACGCCCACGCCCTGGGTGCGGCCACCCGAGGCGTTGGCCGGGGTGATCCAGGCGATCTTGCCGGCCACCGGGTAGCGCTGCGGGTCTTCGGGCAGCGACAGCAGCAGGTAGATGTCGTCGCCCAGGCTGTACTCGCGCGTGGTGGGCACGAACAGCCCGCCTTCGGTGAACGCGGGGATGTAGGCGGCGTACAGCGCGCCCTTTTCGCGGAACACGAGCTGGATCACGCTGGGGCGTGCGGCCCCGCCACCGGGGGTGGCCTGCGCGCCATTCACGGATGCGGTGCCCGTGCCAGGGCGCCCTTGCACCAGGGGCGCAAAGGCGGAAGGCAAGGCCGAAGGCATGGCCGTGGTCTGGAAATCGCTCATCGTCTTGGCAGTTTACCGCTCGCGAAGTGGCGCCGAGTGCCAACTTTCCCTCACATCGGGGGGCTTTACCGAGGGAAATGCGCGCGCTCAACGGCCCATTTTCAAAGCCTGGCGCGCCTGCAGCACCAGTGACTCCACCTTGAGGGGTTGGTTCCACGGGTGTTCGGACTGGCGCTTGGCCTTGAGCAGTTCCTTGAACCACGCGCTCAGCCGGTCGACGCCCGGTGCCGCCGGCAACGCCCCAGCAGGGAAGAACTGCGGCGCATGGCCCGCCGCCTGGCGCGACAAATCGATGCACAGCTTTTGCAGCGCGTCCACCAGCATGGGCAGGGGCCAGCCCTGCACCACCACCGATTTGCCGGCGGCCATCTCTTTGGGCAGGGCCAGCCACACGCGGGCGTCCAAGCCGGCCTCGTGGTGGGACAGTGCCGTGAGCGGCTGGCCACCGCTGGCCGCCAGCCACACCTGTGCGGGCTCGGCCGGCACGCCTTGGGCGATCAACCAGTTCAGGGCCACATCGGCGGCTGGCATGGGCACGCGCCAGGCTTGGCAGCGGCTGCGCACGGTGGGCAAGAGCCCGTCCACATCGGTGGTGCACAGCACGAAGCGCAGCTTGCCCGGCGGCTCTTCCAGCGTCTTGAGCAAGGTGTTGGCCGCCACCACATTGAGTTGCTCGGCCGGGTGGATCAGCACCACCTTGCCTGCCGAGCGCGAGGCCGTTTGCTGCGCAAAACGCACCAGCGCCCGGATGGCCTCGACCTTGATCTCCTGGCTGAGCTTCTTGGTCTTGCCCTTTTCTTCGTCGCCAGCGCTCGCGTCGTCACCCTGGAAGCCCAGGCTGACCTGCAGCGCCTCGGGCAGGATCACCATCAGATCCGGGTGGGTGCCGGCGTCGATCAGGCGGCAGCTCACGCACTGGCCACAGGCCCCGTGGTGTGCGCCATCGGCTTTCGGGGCCTCGCACAGCCAGGCCGCCGCCACCGCCAGGGCCAGCTCAAACTGGCCGCTGCCTGGGGCGCCATGCAGCAGGCTGGCGTGGCCGCTCAAGGTCTGCAGGGCATCGTGCAGCGGGGCTTGCAGCCAAGGAAAGGCCAGCCGGGTGCGGCTTGCGTGGTCGCTCATCAACGGTCCTCAGGCCAGGCCATGGCGGTGCAGGGCCGCATCCACCTGCTCGGCCACCTCGGCCGGGGTGCAGCGGGCATCGATCAGGGCAAAACGCCCTGGCTGGGCCTGCTGGCGGCTCAGGTAGGCTTGGCGCACGCGCTCGAAAAAGGCGGCGTCCTGGGCCTCGAAGCGATCCGGCTGGCGCGCGGCGCGCAACCGCTCGGCGGCCACCTCGGGCGGCAGGTCAAACAGCAGCGTCAGGTCGGGCTGGCGGCCTTGCTGCACCCACTGCTCCAGGGTCTGAAGCGTGCTGAGCGCGAAGCCCCGGCCGCCGCCTTGGTAGGCAAAGGTGGCATCGGTGAAGCGGTCGCTCAGCACCCAGTCGCCGCGCGCCAGGGCGGGCTCGATCACGGCGCGCAGGTGATCGCGGCGGGCGGCAAACACCAGCAGCGATTCGGTCAACGGGTCCATCTCGTCGTGCAGCACCATCTGGCGCAGCTTCTCGGCCAGGGGGCTGCCGCCGGGCTCGCGGGTGCGCACCACCGAACGGCCCGCGGCACGCCAGCGGGCTTCCAGCGCATCGAGGTGGCTGGTCTTGCCGGCCCCGTCGATGCCTTCAAAGGTGATGAATCGGCCAAGGCTCATGGCGACTTTCTGCGTTGGTACTGGTTCACCGCCCGATTGTGCTCGGCCAGTGTGGCGCTGAAGGCACTGGTGCCATCGCCCCGGGCGACGAAATACAGCGCGGGCGTGTCTGCCGGTTGGGTGGCGGCGCGCAACGCGGCCTTGCCCGGCATGGCAATCGGCGTGGGCGGCAGGCCGTTGCGGGTGTAGGTGTTGTAGGGCGTGTCGGTTTGCAGGTCGATGCGGCGCAGGTTGCCGTCGAAGCGCTCGCCCAGGCCATAGATCACCGTGGGATCGGTTTGCAGCGGCATGCGGATGCGCAGCCGGTTGTGGAAGACGCCAGCGATGCGGGCCCGATCGGCCTCGGCACCGGTTTCCTTCTCGACGATGGACGCCAGGATCAGCGCCTCTTGCGGCGAGCGCAGCACCGTGTCGGCGCGGCGCTGGGCCCAAGCCTGCGCGAGCTGTTTGTCCATGGCCTGCATGGCCCGACGCAGCACCTGCAAGTCGGTGCTGCCCTTGGCGTAGGCATAGGTGTCAGGGAAGAACTGCCCTTCGGGGCTCTGGCCCGGGCGGCCCAGTTCGGCCATCAGGGCCTCGGTCGACATCGCCTGGGTGGCCGGGCGCAGCCCATCGGCTTGGGCCAGCTCGGCGCGGAAGCGCTGGAAGGTCCAGCCATCGATGAGCTTGACGGCCGACAGGCGCTCATCGCCCTGCACCATCATGCGCAGCAGGTCGCGCGGGCTGGCGCCTGCGGCCAGCTCATAGCTGCCCGCGCGGATCTGACGCGCCTGCCCCGACAGGCGGAAGGCCTGGTACAGCCAGGTGGGCGAGGTCTGCACCCCGCCATCCACCCAGGCCCGGGCCACATCGCGGGGGCTCATGCCCTGTTCGATGGCCACATCGACCGTGGCGCTGCGCAGGCTCAGGGGCTGCTGCCACCACCACCAGCCGGCGGCGGCCAGCGCAGCAGACAGCAACATCAGCGTCAGCAGCAGCGAGGCCAGCAGGCCGCCGCTTTGTCGCACGGACACAGTGGGATTCACGGGGTGGAAATGGGGCTTCATGGAAAGCGTGATGATAATGACCCCATGACCACGCAAGAGCCCACCGATCCCCGTTCGTGGTGGCGCGCCACCGATGGCGCCCCGCTGACCACTGCCCTGCCCCACCTGGGCGTCATCGCCGCCGTGGGGCCCGAAGCGGCCACCTTCCTGCACGGCCAGCTGAGCCAAGACATCAAGGGCCTGCAGCCCCACGAGGCACGCCTGGCCGCCTACTGCAGCGCCAAAGGCCGCATGCTGGCCAGCTTCTTGGTGCTGCACCCGCTGCCCGACACCTACTGGCTGGTGGTGCGCCGCGACGTGCTGCCCGATGTGCTCAAGCGCCTGACCATGTTCGTGCTGCGCGCCAAGTGCAAGCTCAGCGATGCCACGGCGCAAGCGGGGCTGCTGGGCGAGATGCAACTGGCCGTTGACCCTGGCGTGGATGCCGCTGCCACCGACGCGCCGGCCCAGGTCAGCGTGCTGACCCGCGATGACGCCGGCCAGCCCACCCGCTGGGCCTGCAGCCTGCCTGCCGTGCAAGGCGTGACCCGCACGTTGGTGCTGGGCGGCCAGGGCCCCGATGCCCCCGACGAGCTGGCCTCGGCAGCCTGGCGGTGGCTGGAGGTGCTGTCCGGCCAGCCCCAGATCGAGCGCCCGACGGTGGAGAAGTTCGTGCCCCAGATGGTCAACTACGAGCTGATCGGTGGCGTCAACTTCAAGAAGGGCTGCTACCCCGGTCAAGAGGTGGTGGCCCGCAGCCAGTACCGGGGCACCACCAAGCGCCGCGCCTTCGTGCTGTGGAGCGCGCAAGCCGCCGAGCCCGGCGCCGAGCTGTTCAGTTCGGCCGATCCTGGCCAGCCGGCTGGCTTGGTGATCAACGCGGCGTCGGTCCCTGCAGCGCCCTCAGCCTCGGCGGGCGGCGTGGGTCATGCGGTGCTGGCCGAATTGAAGCTCGATGCCCACGACGCAGCCGCCAGCGGCGCCGCCACCCTGCACCTGGGCCAGGCCGATGGCCCTGCCCTCTCGCTGGCGCCGCAGCCCTACGCTGTGCCGCGCGAAGAGGCGGCCTGACGCCACAGGCCCCAGGCGGGTGTGGCAAGCGTCACACCCGGCTCGCGTGGCGTCACGCAAACGCCCCCCTGTCCACAATCTAACGGGAATGAGCCCGCCGGGCCGCCTTTTGCGCCCCGCCCGGCGCGGGGTCTTGGCGCTCTGGGGTAACCTGACGTCGTTGCTTGTTCCCACGACGCCCTGCTGTGCCAACACCCGAATCGGCCCCCAAACCGTGCGGCCACGCGCTCTACGTCTACTACCGCGTGCACCAGGCACAGGCGGTGGCAGCACGGGCAGCGACCGCACGCCTGTTTGCCGCATTGCGGGATCGCTGGCCCCTGCTGCGCTCGACCTTGCATGGCAGAGCCGACCCAGCTGGCGCGCCTGAACTGACCTGGATGGAGGTTCACCGCCATCCCGATGGGGTCAGCGCACGCTGCCGTGAGGACATCGACGCCCTGGCTCAGCAATGGCTGGGCGACCTGATCGGCACGCGGCACACCGAGGTGTTCGCGCCGATCGACTTGCCTGCGATCAACAGCCTGGCTTGACGGATGAGGTGCTGAAGATGTGTTTGTTGGCCCTGGCGCTGGATCAGAACAGCCGCTTCCCCTTCGTGCTCGCGGGCAACCGCGACGAGTTCTTCGACCGTCCGGCCTCGCGTCTGGGCTGGTGGGCGCCTGAAGACGGTGGCCCCGCCATCCTGGGTGGGCGCGATCTGCAGGCCGGCGGGACCTGGCTGGGCCTCACCGCCACGGGACGCCTGGGCATCTTGACGAATGTGCGAGACCCGCAAAACGTCGATCCGTCTGCGCCCTCGCGCGGCCAGATCGTGCCGCAATGGCTCAAGGGCGACATGGAGATGGCCTCGCTGTGGCCGCGCCTGGCCATCCAGGGCTACAACGGCTTCAACATGCTGGCCATCGACTTCGCACAGGGCGACGCCTTCTGGGTGAACAACCGCAAGCTCTTTCCCGAGCGGCTCAACCACGGCATCCACGGCCTGTCGAACGCCATCCTCAACACGCCCTGGCCCAAGGTGCAACACCTCAAGGGCGCGATGCGCGCCGCCATCGCTGAAGAACAGACGGTCGATGGCCTGGCGCACAAGCTCTTCCATGCCCTGGCCGATCCCACCGAGGCCCCCGACAACCACCTGCCGCACACCGGCGTGCCCCGCGAGTGGGAAAAGCACCTCTCGGCCGCGTTCATCAAGCCGACGATGAGCCGCTATGGCACCCGCTGCTCGACGGTGATCATCACCGAGCGCACCCACAAGCGCGTGGTGACCCACGTGCTGGAGCGCACCTTTGCCGAGCACACCCACCTGGCCGTTCTGCGGCATGTGGTGCTCAAGAACTGGCCGCCGCGTCACTCGATGTCGGCCGCGGAAGTGGCCAAGCTCGATGCCACCCTGCCTCCGCCCGGCCTGCGCCACGAAGAGGCCTTCGAGAGCTCGGAAGTGGCCGAAACCGACGACCACGACCTGGGTGGCGAAGGCCCGGTGGCGATCAGCGAGGCCAAGCGCACCCGCGCGCGCAGCCTGATCAAATCACCCAAGGTCAAGCCGATCGCCTGAGCACCATGGCCTGGTGGGGGATGCCCACCTCATCGAACACCTCGCCTACTGCGGCAAAGCCTGCTGCGGCGTAAAAGCCTTGCGCGCTGACCTGCGCATTGAGGTGCAGCGTGTGCATGCCCTGCGCCCAGGCCTCGGCCATCAAGGCTTGCAGCACGCGCTCGCCCAGTCCGGCTGAACGCGCGCTGCGCAGCACCGCCATGCGCCCGATGCGGGCGTGGCCGGCTTCGGGCACATCACCCGGCTGCGCATGGTCGCTGGCCACGTTGAGCATCAGGCGGCCGGTGGCCACGGCCAGGCCGCAGCGCGTGTGCACCACCGCATGGCGGGCCACGGCGTCCCAGGCGTCCCATTCATCGGCCTCGGCGATGGCCTGCTCACCCACGAACACGGCCAAGCGCACCGCGCGTGAGCCGGCTTGCACCGCCGTGTCGGCATCGGCCCAGGTACCCAGCGCCAGCACATACGGATCTTGACCGCGCTCGAAGCCCAGCAGCTGGTCGCGCACAGCCTCGCTCAACGCGGCCGGTCGGCCATCGGCCAGGCTGGTGAACACGTACACCGTCTGCCCGCTCACCACGAGCCGGCCTTGGCACCACATCCCCCACACCACGGTGATCGACGAGCGGCCCAGCCGGGCACACCGCACCCCGATGTCGAGGAAGTCATCGAGCTGTGCGGGCGCGTGGTAGTCGAGCTCGTGGTGGCGCACGAACAGGTCGCCCGCCAGGTGCTGCGTGGCATCGGGGTAAGGCAGGCCCACGGCGCGCCAGTACTCGCTGATGGCCACATCGAGGTAGGTCAGGTAGTGGCCGTTGAAGACCACCTTTTGCGCGTCCACCTCGACCCAGCGCACGCGCAGGCGGTGGCGGAAACGAAAATCGCCCCACGCAGGCGGAGCCTGGGGGGCGATGGCGGGGGCGCTGTGAGCGTGAGGCGTGGCTGCAGACGTCATGCCAGCAGCCTAGCGCAAGTCCGACCCAGGTGCGGGATCAGCGCGCGGTCAGCGCAGCTCGCGGCGCAGGATCTTGCCCACCGGCGACTTCGGCAGCTCGGTGGTGCGGAACTCGACGATGCGGGGAATCTTGTAGCCCGTCAGGTACTTGCGGCAGTGCTCGATCACCGACTCCTTGGTCAGCGACGGGTCACGGGCCACGACGATCACCTTCACGCGCTCGCCAGCCACCTCATCGGGCACGCCGATGGCCGCACATTCCTTGACCTGCGGGTGCATGGCGACCACGTCCTCGATTTCGTTCGGGTAGACGTTGAAGCCCGACACCAAGATCATGTCCTTCTTGCGGTCCACGATCTTGAGGTAACCACGCTCGTCCATCACGGCGATGTCGCCCGTGGCCAGCCAGCCGTCGGCGTCCAGCACCTTGGCGGTTTCTTCCGGACGCTGCCAGTAACCCTTCATCACCTGCGGGCCACGCACGCACAACTCGCCGGGCTCACCGATGTTGGCCCAGGTGCCGTCGTCGCGGCGGCAGCGCACTTCCGTGCTGGGGATGGGCACACCGATCGAGCCCGTGAAGGTGGGCTGCTCTTTCGAGATGTCTACCGGGGCTTGCGTCACGATGGGCGAGCACTCGGTCAGGCCGTAGCCTTCCACGATCGAGGTCTTGGTGACTTCCTTCCAGCGCTCGGCCACGTTGCGCTGCAGCGCCATGCCGCCGGCGATCGACAGCTTGAGCTTGGAGAAGTTCAGCTTGGCAAAGGCCGGGTCGTCGAGGAAGGAGGCGAACAACGTGTTCACGCCGGTGATGCCCGAGAACTTCTCGTTCTTCAAGATCATCATCACGCGCTTGGTGTCGCGCGGGTTGGCGATCAGGATGTTGCGACCGCCAAGCGCCATGAAGATCAGGCCATTCACGGTCAGCGAGAAGATGTGGTACATCGGGATCAGCGTGACCACGGTCTCGGTCTCACCCGTGAGCTGGCCTTCGGCAAACGCCAGGGCCTGCTGGCAGTTGGCCAGCACGTTCAAGTGGGTCAGCATGGCGCCCTTGGCCACGCCAGTGGTGCCGCCGGTGTACTGCAGGAAGGCCAGGTCTTGCTGGCCCACCTTGACGGGCTTGAGCGTTTGCTGGGCGCCGATCTTCAGCGCCTCGCGGTACCAGATGGCGCCCGGCAGGCTGTAGGCCGGCACCATCTTCTCGACCTTGCGCAGGGCGAAGTTCAGGGCCCACCCCTTGGGGTTGAACCAGCCTTCGGCCAGCAGGTCACCGATCTGCGTCAGCACGATGTGCTTGAGCTTGGTGCCTTGCTTGGCCTCTTGCAGGGTCTTGGCGAAGGTCTCCATCACGATGATGACCTCGGCAGCCGAGTCATGCAGCGTGTGGTTGAGCTCGCGTGCGGTGTACAGTGGGTTCACGTTGACCACCACGGCGCCCAGGCGCAGCACCGCGAACAGCGTGATCGGGTACTGCAGGATGTTGGGCAGCATGATGGCGACGCGGTCGCCCTTCTTCACGCCGAGGCTCTGCAGGTAACCGGCAAACGCCTTGACCCGACGGTCGAACAGGTCGTTCGACATCTCGGTGCCGATGCTCACGAAGCCCGGACGGTCGCGGTACTTGGCCACGCACTCGTCAAAGTAGTCGTTGAGCGACTGGTACTTGTTGAGGTCGATGTCGTGGGCCACGCCCTGGACGTACTCCTTCAACCAGATGCGGTTGGTGGTGCCGTCGGGATTGACGATCGACTGGGCCGGCTGGGGTGCTGCGGCTGCGGCGGAAGTGCTCATACATGTCTCCTCGGATACCTGCCATGTGGACATCGGCAGGTGACGAAGCGGGCGGGCTGGACTGTGCCTCTACCCCTTCATCAGGCAAGTCTGCGAGTGTAACAAGCCCGGGAACGATTGCGTACCATTCCCGAGTCTGTTCACTCGGCTTTCGCTCGATCAGCGCTCGAGGATGGCGACCACGCCTTGACCGCCGGCCGCGCAGATCGAGATCAGGCCGCGGCCCGAGCCCTTCTGGGCCAGCATCTTGGCCAGCGAGGCCACGATGCGGCCACCGGTGGCGGCGAACGGGTGACCGGCAGCCAGCGACGAGCCGTTGATGTTGAGCTTCTTGCGGTCGATCGAGCCCAGCGGCTTGTCCAGACCCAGCTTGTCCTTGCAGTACTTGCCGTCTTCCCAGGCCTTCAGGGTGCACAGCACTTGCGCGGCGAAGGCTTCGTGGATTTCATAGAAATCGAAGTCTTGCAGGCTGATGCCGGCGCGGGCCAGCATGCGCGGCACGGCGTAGGCCGGGGCCATCAGCAGGCCTTCCTTCTCGGGGCCGTAGAAGTCGACGGCAGCCACTTCGCTGAAGGTGATGTAGGCCAGCACCGGCAGGTTGTTGGCACGGGCCCACTCTT
>Ga0228699_1000770_pt1 | contig 20630 bp, 16 predicted proteins | sample McNCre217_Aug_MG_FD_178016 | JGI IMG/M metagenome (GOLD analysis project Ga0228699, IMG submission 178016) | Freshwater microbial communities from McNutts Creek, Athens, Georgia, United States - 2-17_Aug_MG | ecosystem: Environmental > Aquatic > Freshwater > Creek | place: USA: Georgia... | reverse complement strand
CGGCCCGCTGCAGCACGGCCTGCCATTCGCCGGCGGCCGGCATCACCGCGCGGGCATAGCCCACCATGTCCAGCGCCAGCAAGGCCTGCAGTCGCGCCCAAGCCTGGGCGGCATCCGGCCAATCGCGGGCCAGCGCCAGCGGCGTGTCGGGCGCGAGCTGGCGCGTGGGGTAGGCGCCAAAGCCGTGCCAGGGATCGAGCCGCGCCGGCCAGGGGTGGGCCAGCTGCGGCACGCGGCGGTCGCGCACGGCCTGTTGGCGCGCCGCGCCCTGCTGGGCCCACAGGTCTTCGTAGCGGCCCATGATCACGCGCCAGTCGTAGACCTCGCGGGCCCGCTGGCGGCCGGCCTCGCCCATGCGCTGGCGCAAGCCGGCATCGCCCAGCAGGCGCGCAAATGCGGCGGTGGTGGCCTCGATGTCCACGGCCACCATGGCGCAGGTCAGGCCGCAGTACAGGTCGTAGTTGTCGAGGTCGAGGGCGTGGCGCAGCGCCAGGTCTTGGCCCTGGCCCGCCGAAGGCATCAGCGTGGGCACACGGATGCCGTCGACCTCGTGGCGCACGGTGTCGCGGTAGCCGTCCCAGTCGGTGACGACCACGGGCAGGCCTGCCGCCATCGCCTCGATGGGCGTGATGCCGAAGGTCTCCTGGATGTTGTCCGACAGCGAGCAAAACACATCCGCCGCCGACCAGGCCTGGGTGCGCGCCTCGGCCACGCGGCCGTCCAGCACCCGCACCGGCACATCGGGGCAAGCCAGCTCGGCCGCCTGCCGGTACGACTGCGCGATCGAATCGTTGGCGTGCCAGCCGCATTCGATGAGCACCACCTCGCCCTGCCAGCCCCCGGCCGCCAGCAGCTGCGTGCGGGCCGCCTGCAGCGCCTGGTACATGGCCAGCGGGTGGGCCTTGGCATGGAAGGACAGCCGCCCCACGAAGAGCACGGCCACATCGTGCTCGCGCAGGCCCAGGGCCTGGCGCGATGCGGCGCGCTGGGCCGGCGTGAAGGCGAAATCGACGGTGTGCACGCCCAAGGGGATCACGGGCAGCTGCGGCCAGACCATGCGCTGTGCGCCCAGGCGCTGGGCCAGGTGCTCGGTCTGCGCGCTCAGGATGCGCTGCACGTTGTCGCGCACCGCGGTGCTGGTGCAGATCAGCGCGTCCCAGGGCTGCACGGGGGCCGTGGCCAGCTCGGCGATGGCGTCCATGGCCCGCGTGCTCGACGTGGTGTGGGTGATGCCGCACAGGCTCCAGGCCGCATGGCCCAGCGGGGCGCGCTGCCAGGCGGCCTCGCCCAGGCCAGGGCCTGGCAGGTACATCAGGCCCGGCTCGGCCAGGCGGTCAAAGCGCTGGCGGTCGAAGCAGTGCACCGGCTCGCGCCGGCCCGCTGCCGCCACCGCCTGGGCAAAGTGCTGGGCATGGGCATTGCCCTCCACCTGGGCCCAAAACGCCGGGGCGCGCCCGTGGGTGAGCCAGGCGCGCAAGAAGGCCTCGCCCGCCGCGTTGCGGCCCATCAGCCGGGGGCCGCTGGTGGTGTAGGCCTCGGGGTGGTAGTAAATGGCCGCGCTGGTTGTGGGCGCTGGCTGCGGTGCGGCAGTGGGCTGCGGTGCCCCCGCGCCCGGCGGGGGGCCCAGCCGGCGGTAAGCCCAGTTCACGTTGACCGGCGGCAAGCCCGCATCGGCCCAGGCTTGCACGGCCAGGGCCACGCGCTGGTCGGCGTCGTCGCGCACGCCTTCGGGCAAGGGCCACGACAAATCGCGGTAGATGCCCGCGGCCGACGCGCGGTACGACACCGTCACCCGCGGGCTGTGGGCGCGGGGGTGGCCCCCGGCCTTCAGCGTGTGCCACATCACCCGGTCGTCGATGGCATGGAAGGCCGGCGGCATCACGGCCCACTGCGCCATCGCGCCAAAGGCTGGGCGCATCACCATCAGGCAGTTGGTGTCGCAAAACTGCTCGCCATCCGAGCTCAGGCACTCGGCCATGGGCTGGCCATCGAGGCTCACGAAGCGCCGCCGGGCGCTCAGCACCACCGCCTGCGTCTGCTGCTGCAAGGCCAACAGGTTGGCGATGTGGTCGGCGTCGAAGGTGTTGTCCGCATCCAGAAAGGCGATGGCGTCAAAGCCCAGCCCGGCCGCGTACATGCACCCCACGGCGCGCGGCGTGTCGCCCCAATCGCCCACGCCTTGAGGCAGGGGCAGCACCAGGGCCGGCAGGGGCGGGCTCACCGTCGCGGCATCGCCCACCAGGATGTGGGTGCACGGGTGGGTCTGCGCCGCCACGCTGCGCTGCGCGGCTTCGAGCCAAGCGGGCGGCTCGCGGTGGAACGGGGTGATGACGGCCACGCGCACAGGGCGGGCTCCGACTTGAGCGGCCCTCTGCGGGGCCTGCTGTTGTGGGTGAGCTGGGGTGTTCATGTTGGGTCACCGGGGTCGGCACCCTCCCGCGCCGCCCTCCGATGGGGTCTCCTGGGCGCACACTCTAACGCCTGCGGCAGGGCGCGCCAGGCCTCGACATCCCCACCTTCGCCGCAGCGCTCACTTGCCGATGCAAAACCGCGTGAAGATCTCGCCGAGCAGGTCGTCGGCGCTGAAGGCCCCGGTGATCGTGCCCAGGGCGTTGTGCGTCAGGCGCAGCTCTTCGGCCAGCAAATCCAGCGCACCATCGGCCAAGCTGGCGTGGGCCACGGCCAGCGCCAGGTGCTCGCCCGCCTGCTGCAGCGCCTGCACATGGCGTTGCCGTGCGATGAACACGCCCTCGGGCACGGCCTGCCAACCCGCGTGGCGCAGCAGCAGCTGGCGCAAGGCGTCCAGCCCCTGGCCCGTGCGCGCCGACAAGGCCACGGCGTGGCCCGCGCCGAGTTGCGCGGTCACGGCGGCCACCTCGGCCTGCGCGACATCGGCTGTGCCGCCGTCCACATCGGCCTTGTTGAACACGTGCACCACCGGCGTGGTGGGCGGCACGTGGTCGTGCAGCCGCGTGGCGATGCCCTGGTCGGCCTGGGCATAGGCCGCATCGCTCAGCCGCGTGAGGTCGTGCAAGAAAAGCACCACATCGGCCTGGCCGATGGCGTCCCAGCTGCGCGCCATGCCGATGCGCTCGACCTCGTCGCTGGCCTCGCTGTCGTCGCGCAGGCCGGCGGTGTCGACGATGTGCAGCGGCACGCCCTCGATCTGGATGGTCTCGCTGACCTTGTCGCGGGTGGTGCCCGCAATCGGCGTGACGATGGCCAGCTCGGCCCCGGCCAGCGCATTGAGCAACGAGCTCTTGCCCGCATTGGGCTGGCCCGCCAGCACCACCTGCAGGCCTTCACGCAGCAAGGCGCCCTGCCGGGCCCGCGCCAGCACGGCGTTCAGGCCCGCTTGCAGCCGCGCGAGCTTGCCGCGTGCATCGGCCGCCTCCAAGAAGTCGATCTCTTCTTCAGGAAAGTCCAGCGTGGCCTCGACCAGCATGCGCAGGTTGATCAACCCGTCGCGCAAGGCCTCGATTTCTTTGGAGAACGCGCCACCCAGCGCCCGCGTGGCCGAGCGGGCCGCGGCCTCGGTGCTGGCGTCGATCAGGTCGGCAATGGCTTCGGCCTGGGCCAGGTCGATCTTGTCGTTCAAGAAGGCGCGCTGGGTGAACTCGCCGGGCTCGGCCAGGCGCAGGCCCGGCAGGCAGGCGCGGCCGTCGGCACCGGTTTCAGCAGCCGCGGCCAGGCAACGCGCCACCAACAGCTGCATCACCACCGGGCCACCGTGGCCTTGCAGCTCCAGCACGTCTTCGCCGGTGTAGCTGTGCGGCGCTGGGAAAAACAGCGCCAGCCCATGGTCGATGGCCTGGCCATCGGCCTCGCGGAACGGGCCATAGGTGGCCAAGCGCGGCTGCAGCGTGCGCCCGGTCAGCGCCTGGGCCAGCGGCATCAGCCCTGGGCCCGAGATGCGCACGATGCCCACGCCACCACGGCCCGGTGCGGTGGCCACGGCCACGATGGGGTTGGAACGATCAGACCAGCTCATGGGCGGGATTGTCGCCTCCGCGCCCGTCCATCGGCGCCAAGTTGACGCCCCGGGGCCGCACCACGGGTGACAAACCGACGCGCCACCGCCAAGATCACAACCCCATGTTCATGTGAATGACGCCACCACCATGTCTGCCCGCTTGCTTGCCAGCTCGATGCTGCTGATGGTCACCAGCCTGGCCCAGGCCCAGAGCTACACCGCCACCTTGCTCAACCGCCCCAGTGGCGCCGATGCCTGCTCGGAGGTGAGAGAAGGCGCCAGTTTCCTGTCGGTCAACGGCGACGTGAGCACCACCTGCACCATGCTCAACGTGGCCCTGTTCGGCGCGCCCTTCCTGGGTACCTCCAAGGCCACCGTCTGGCGTGCAGGCAGTGCCACGGCCCGCACCTTGGCCGGCACGCTGACCCTGCCGCGCACCAACGCCAACGGCATGCTCAGCGACGGCACCGTGGTGGGCGTGTCCTACGGCAGCGGCAACAGCGCCGCACCTTCGGCCTGGAAAACCACCACCCGCGCCAACTACCCCATGCCTGCTGGCTACAGCGGCTGGGAGATCGACCGCACGAGCCCCGATGGCCAGACCGTGCTCATCCGCCGGCGCAACGACGGCAGCGCCTACGGCCACAGCTTTGCCCTGATCAAGGCCGGCGTGACGCGGGCCGTGACCCCACCGCCTGCAGCCTGCGGCTCGCTCAACGGCATGGGCGAACACCACAGCTGGGTCATCAACAACCTGGGGCACATGGCGATCGGCCACAGCAAGGTCATCTATGTGCCCAATGCATCTGACGACGAGCCGGGCACCGTCTGCATCTGGGACGGCGATGCCTGGCACGTCTCGCCGCGCACGCCCAACTTCACCTTCCCAGACGGCACGTCCGCCGACAGCTACGAGCTCAATTTGCAGGCATTCAGCGATCAAGGCGAGGTGCTGGTCAACCGCATCGTGAAGTTCACCTGGCATGCCACACAAGGCTTCAAGCAGGTCAATGCCCGGGCCCGCACCTTCACCAGCACGGGTGAGATCGCAGGTGGCGCCGAGCCCACAGCCACCGACTACCGAGAAAAAGCGGTGCTGTGGCGCAATGGCCAGCCGGTGCAGCTCAGCGAGGTGGCCACGGCCCCGGCCGGCTACCAGCTCTCCACCGTGCTGGCCACCAACCCGCGCGGCCAGGTGCTCGTGCTGGCCCAGGCCTTGGGCGACACCGTGGCCAGCACGCTCAAGTCGCGCCTGGTGCTGCTGACACCGCGCTGAGCACGCGCGTCAAACCGCTCACCCGCCTCAGACCGCCGCCTTGCTGCCTGCCTCCGGCGGCAAGGTGGCCGATGCCGACGTGGGTGCCGGCATCACCCCACCTTGGGCCGCGACCTGGCGCGCTTTCCACGACTTCCACGTGAACGGGATCAGCAGCTGGCCCCAGAAGTTGTGGATCGGGTAGTACAGCTCGTTGAACAGGCCGAGCTTTTCGGGCTTGCGGCGGCCCTTGGGGTTCACGTAGGTGCCGAACAGGTGGTCCCACAGCATGATCACCGAGAAGTTCTTGGCCTCGTCGATCTTGTTGGAGTGGTGCCAGCGGTGCATCTCGTTGGTGCCCAGCACGTAGTTCAGGGCGCCAAAGCGGAAGTCCACGTTCATGTGCGTGATCACCGCCAGCGTGGCGCCAATGGTGTTGGCCATGATGACCGCATCGACACCAACGCCCGTCTGGTAGGCCGCGAACAGCGGCAGCAGGCGGCGCCAGCAGATGTCCACCGGGTGCACGCGGCTGGCATTGAGGAAGCTCAGGCGGTGCGCGCAGTGGTGCACGCTGTGGAAGCGCCACAAAAAGTCCACCTCGTGCGACAGGCGGTGGGTGGCGTAGAACATGAAGTCGAAGGCGAACCAGGCCACCAGCACCTGGCCCCACATCGGCAGGTTGGCGGGCGAGTACGCCTCGCTGATCCAGCCGTGCTGGAACACCAGCGCGCGGCCACCTTCGGCCATCCAATGCACGATCGAGCCCTGCAAGGCCGTGACCAGCAGCAGCACGCCGTTGTTGAGGATGTCGGTCCAGACCTCGCCCTGCTCGAACTGGTTGGGCACCTCGGGCCAGATGTACTGCATCGCCGTGGTCAGCGCGAAATACGGCAGCAGGAAGTACAGCACCACCTTGTTCTGGTCGTAGTTCAGGGCGTAGGTGGCGTAGATCCCGAGGGCGACGGACACGCCCAGGAACAGCCAGCTCAGGGTCAACTTGCGCATAACGGCTTTCAAAAATACAGCTCGCGGTCAGGGTGAGATTTTCCGTAGCCCATGCCACGCACACCCGGGGGTTTACACCGGCGCAGGCCTGCTGCGCCCCCCGAAGTTGCGGGAAGCCTGTCCAGGGTCAAACGTCGGGCGTCATCCCCCTGGCCCAGGGAGCGGGTGAACACGGGGCAGCTGCCACACCCGCCGCCTCCCCCATCAGGGTCACCAACTTGCCGCAAAGCCTGGGTATATTGCGGTGCAGCAATGGCGTTTTCCGTCAAACAGGATGATTGAGCAACTTCAAGGCTGGTTCATGTGGGGCCCGCGCACGCTGCAGACCGACGACCCAGGCTCGCTGCTGGGCCTGGGCCTGGCCGCAGCCTGTGTGGCGGTGGTGATCTGGCGCCGCGGCGGCCACCGCGACTGAGCTGAGGCGTCAACCCGCCCCACCACCGCCCGCCCATGAAAAAGGGCCCCCGAAGGGGCCCTGGTGGGGTGCGCTGGGGGCGTCAGTTCGTCACGCCCAGCTGCTTGTTGATCATCCACTGCTGGGCGATCGACAGGATGTTGTTGGTCAGCCAGTACAGCACCAGGCCGGCCGGGAAGAAGAAGAACATCACGCTGAACAGCAGCGGCATCACCCACATCATCTTGGCCTGCACCGGATCCGGCGGGGTCGGGTTCAGCCAGGTCTGCAGCAGGCTCGAGGCCGTCATCAGCGCAGGCAGCACGAAGAACGGGTCCTTCACCGACAGGTCGGTGATCCAGCCGATCCACGGGGCGTTGCGGATCTCGACCGACGACGACAGCACCGAGTACAGCGCGATGAACACCGGGATCTGGATCAGGATGGGCAAGCAGCCGCCGATCGGGTTGACCTTCTCTTCGCGGTAGATCTTCAGCATCTCGGCCTGCATCTTCTGCGGCTCGTCTTTCAGCGACTCGCGCAGCGCCTGGATGCGCGGGTTGAGCGCCTTCATCTTGCCCATCGAGCGGTAGGCGCTGGCGTTGAGCCAGTAGAAGGCGGCCTTGAGCAGCACCACCAGCGCGATGATGGCCCAGCCCCAGTTGCCGATGACGCCGTGCAGGAAGCTCAGCAGCTTGTACAGCGGCGCGGCCAGGATGTGCGTCCAGCCGTAGTCCTTGACCAGCGCCAGGCCCGGGGCCAGGGTGTCGAGCTTGTCTTCTTCCTGCGGACCGACGTAGAGCACCGTGTCGACGGCCTTGCGCTGGCCGGCGGCGATGTCACCCATGGGGATGAGCATGCCCATGGTGTAGAGGTTGGTGTCGATCTTCTTGGCGAAGAACTCGCGGGCCTGCTGGGTGTTGAACAGCCAGGCGCTCACGAAGTGGTGCTGCACCATGGCGACCCAGCCGTTGTCGTCGGTCTTCTCGAACTCGGCCTTGTTCTCGTCGAGCTGCTTGAAGTCGATCTTCTGGTACTTGCCCTTGGCCGAGTACATGGCCAGGCCGGTGTACGACTGCGGGCCGCCCACGAAAGCCGGGCCCGGTGCCGCAGCCGGCGGCGTGCCGTCACGCTCGATTTGCACGTACAGCGTGGGGCGCACGGCCTGCGCCGAGGCGTTGACCACCTCTTGCTTGACGCCCACGGCGTAGCTGCCGCGCGTGAAGGTGTAGGACTTGACGAGCTGCACGCCCTCCACCGGGTTGGACGCCAGCGTCAGCACCAGCTGCTGTTGGCCATCGGCCAGCGCGCGCTCGGCGGTCTGGGCGGTGTAGAGCGTCTTGTGGTTGGGCAGCGCCTGGCCGGCCGCGCCGATCAGGCCCGACTGGGCCTGGTAGGTGCGCGTGGCCGAGTGGTCGAGGATGACGACGTTTTGCTTGGCGTCTTCCTGCTCGTGGTGCTTGAGCAGCGTGGTCTTGACCACGTTACCGCCCAGCGTGTCGACGGTGACGTCCATCAGGTCGGTGTGCAACACCAGCAGCTCGCCTTGCTGGGCCACGGCCGCTGCCGTCGTCACGCCCGAAGCCGAGCTGGCTGCAGGGGTGGCACCCAGGGTGGGCACGCCCGCTTGGGAAGCGGCGGTGGCGGCAGACGCGACGGTCTCGGCCGGCGGCGGGGCGAACAGCGAGCCGTGGCCCGTGTGGCGCATCCAGCCATCCACCAGCATCATCGACGAGACGGCGAACACCGACCACAGGATGGTGCGACGCAATTCGTTGTTCATGGATTGGAAGGGTGAGAAGAGGAAAACAACTTCGCCGGCACCGGGTCGTGCCCGCCGTCACACCAAGGGTGACAGCGCAGCAGCCGGCGGCCGGCCAGGTAACTGCCCGCCCACGGCCCATGCTGCTCAAGGGCATCGAGCGCGTAAGCCGAACAGGTGGGGGTGAAACGACAGGCCGAACCCAGCCAGGGGCTCAGCGCAAAACGGTAGCCGCGCACCAGGCCTTGCAGCAGCGCTTGCACGGCCGCAGACAGACCGCGCCACAGCACGGCGGGCGTCATCGGCGGGGCTCCCGTGGGGGGCGCGGTGCGGCGGGCTCGGGCAGGCGCCAACCGCCACGGGCCACGCGGGCCCACAGCTCGTCCATCTCTTGCCGCACCACCGCCTTCAAAGCGTCAGAGGCGGCGCTGGGATAGGTCTGCCGGTCAAACGGCGAGCGCAGGCGCACCACCCAGCCCGAGACCTCGGCCACCGACCACGGCGTGCTGGTGGCCACGGCCGGGCCATGGCGACGCAGGGCCTCGCGGACCTGGTGGCGGATGAGCGAGCGGGTGACCGAACGGCGGGCCTGCTTCTTGGGCAACACGAGGCCCAATGACCACGCCACCGCATCGGCCAGGTCGGCAGGCGGTGGGCACGGGATGCAGTCATCCACAGCCTCGGTGGCAGCAGGCGCTGGGCCTGTTGACAACTTGGGCGACGCCACGGGCAGCACGTGCAGCACGAAATGCGCGGTGCGGGACACGGGGCGGCTGCCCAGTGCCCGTTGGAAATCCGACGCTTGGAGGCTGACGGCTCGCACGATGGGCTGGTGCTGAAAAAAACAGCGGACCCGCGCAGGGCCCGCGTTGTGCAACCGACAAGGGTAAGCCGGCTGCGGAGGCCAACCGCCCCGCGCTCAAAGCGAGCGCACAGCGGTCAGCCGGCCACGCTGGCTCAGACGGCCAGGCGCTTGCGGCCCTTGGCGCGACGGGCGTTCAGGACCTTGCGGCCGCCCTTGGTCTTCATGCGCACCAGGAAACCGTGGGTACGGGCGCGGCGGGTCTTGGAAGGTTGGTACGTGCGTTTCATGTTGGCGTCCCCCCACTGGCGGCCAGAGCTGGCCCGTGGAAAACGGTGAGAAGTAGGAGACCCACAGTGACCTGCTGACTGCCCTGCAAACGCAAAAGGCGCAAACCCACTGTCGGACGAACCCGCGATTACAGCAGCTTTTGTGCAGCCGGTCAATGCCCCGTCCACCTGAAGCGGTGGTGCCGTGTGGATTTCACCCCATGCAAGCCCAGAACGTGGCCCACCACAATCTGTGGATAACCCCGTTCAAAACCCTGTGGACAGGGCTAGAATCGCCCTCCCAAGAGAGGACTTGTCCACAACTCTCCTGGCTGAACCCTCCACACATGCCCGAATCTGCCATCGAGCCTTCAGCCCTGCCCAATCCAGACAACCTCTGGCCCCTGGTGTGCGAACGCCTGCTGGCCGAGTTGCCTGAACAGCAGTTCAACACCTGGATCCGTCCGCTGCCGCCCGCCGAGGTCCGTCTGGAAGACGGCCTGACCGTGCTGCAGGTGCGCGTGCCCAACCGCTTCATGCTCGACTGGGTGCGCACCCAGTACAGCGGCCGCCTCGAGGCCATCCTGCATGGCCTGCTGCAGGCCGACGAGTGCCGCCTCGAGATCGTGCTGGCGCCCCGCATGCCCGTCGCCATGCCCATGGCCAGTGCCCCCATGCGCGCCATGCCGCCGGGCCGCGCCCTGCCCCCCAACGCTGCAGGCATGGCCATGCCGGCCCGCCCGCCCCAGGCCATGGGCGGCCACCCCTCGGCCCCTGCGGGCTACGCGCCCCCGGCTGGCCTGCAAGCCTCGGTGGTGCCCGCCACCGATGGCGGCCAGGCAGCGTCACACTGGCCCGCCACCCACTCGCCCTGGGAGCCCGCAGGCCGCCCGGCACCGCAGCCCCCGCAGACGCCGCGCGTCATGGGCCTCAACCCGGCGCTCACCTTCGACAACCTCGTGCCCGGCCGCGCCAACCAGATGGCCCGCACCGCCGCCCTGCACGTGGCCGGCGCCCCCGGCCAGATGTACAACCCGCTGTTCATCTACGGCGGCGTGGGCCTGGGCAAGACCCACTTGATGAACGCCGTGGGCAACGCCCTGCTGGCCGACAAGCCGGATGCGCGCATCCTGTACCTGCACGCCGAGCAGTTCATCTCGGACGTGGTGAAGAACTACCAGCGCAAGACGTTTGACGAGCTCAAGGCCAAGTACCACCAGCTCGACTTGCTGCTCATCGACGACGTGCAGTTCTTCGCCGGCAAGGACCGCACGCAAGAAGAGTTCTTCAACGCCTTCGAAGCCCTGGTGGCCAAACGGGCGCACATCATCATGACCAGCGACACCTACCCCAAGGGCCTGGCCAACATCGATGAGCGCCTGACCTCCCGCTTCGATTCGGGCCTGACGGTGGCGATCGAGCCGCCCGAGCTCGAGATGCGCGTGGCCATCTTGATCAAGAAGGCCGCCAACGAGGGCATCGACCTGCCGGAAGACGTCGCCTTCTTCGTGGCCAAGAACGTGCGCGCCAACGTGCGCGAGCTCGAAGGCGCACTGCGCAAGGTGCTGGCGTTCGCCAAGTTCAACCACAAAGAGATCACGATCGCCCTGGCGCGCGATTCGCTCAAAGACCTGCTGTCCATCCAGAACCGGCAGATCTCGGTGGAGAACATCCAGAAAACCGTGGCCGACTTCTACAAGATCAAGGTCGCGGACATGTACTCCAAGAAGCGCCCGGCCTCGATCGCCAAGCCCCGCCAGATCGCAATGTACCTGGCCAAAGAGCTCACGCAGAAAAGCCTGCCCGAGATCGGCGAGCTCTTCGGCGGTCGCGACCACACTACCGTGCTGCACGCCGTGCGCAAGGTCAGCGCCGAGCGCGGCAAAGACACCGAGCTCAACCAGCAGCTGCACGTGCTGGAGCAAACGCTCAAAGGCTGAGCCGGGCGCTCAACGCCCGTTCACCCAGAACGACGAAGGCAAAGGCCCGCCACCCAGGCGGGCTTTTTTGTGCCCGCAGCGCAGCCCAGCGTGGGCACGGCAGGTGCCGGAGCGCTCAGAAGTTGTTCTTCTTCAACTGAATTCAGTTTTAAAGGATGGTGGTAGTAGTAGAGGCCGCCCTTTGCGGTGGACAAGCGGGTTTTTCCTTGTGCGCTCAGGCACTTGGCAGCAGGACAAGTCTGTGGTCAAGTGGGCGGATCGGCGCAGGATGAACCGTCAACAAGTTCGGGCTTCACGCCGGCGCTGTGGAGAAGTCCACAGTTGTTCGGGCCTTGTGAACAGGGTTGTGCCCGCTGCGCTTCAGCCAGATTTGTCCGATTTCATTGGAAATTTGCCATTCTTCGGCCTGCCCACGGCGGCTAGCTGGGCCCGCCCACGCCGTCAAGCCAACAAGCGTGTGGATAAAAAAAGGACAAGCCCCCGCTTGTCCACAGCCTGCACGCGACGTCCAAAGTTGTTGTCTGCTGTCCCCATCGCGAACCCGGGTACGATCCACAGGCTTGTCCTTGGCGTAAATGCTTGAAAGCTCAGGACAAAATAGCGTTGTGCACAGAAAAAGCGGTCCTCTACTACAACGACCAATTTGAAAGACTAAGATGATTGTGTTGAAAGCAGCCCAAGAAAAAATCCTGTCGACCTTGCAGTCGGTGGCAGGCATCGTTGAGCGCCGCCACACCCTGCCCATCTTGGCCAACGTGCTGATCCGCAAAAAGGGCGCCGAGCTCGAGCTGATCACCAGCGACCTGGAAATCCAGATCCGCACCCTGGCGCAACTCGACGGTGACGAGGGCGACTACGCCATCACCGTGGGCGCCAAGAAGCTGGGCGATATCCTCAAGAGCCTGCCGGGCGACCAGATCGTGTCGCTGACCGCCAACCAGGCCAAGCTCACGCTGCAAGGCGGCAAGAGCCGCTTCACCCTGCAGACGCTGCCGGCCGAAGACTTCCCCCTGGTGCAAGAGGCCGCTGACTTTGGCCCCACCTTCTCGGTGCCCCAAGCCGTGCTCAAGGGCCTGATCAGCCAGGTGCACTTCGCCATGGCGGTGCACGACATCCGCTACTACCTCAACGGCATCCTGTTCGTGGCCGAAGGCAACAGCCTGACGCTGGTGGCCACTGACGGCCACCGCCTGGCGCTGGCCCAGGCCCAGCTCGACGTCGAGGTGCCCAAGCAAGAGGTCATCCTGCCGCGCAAGACCGTGCTGGAGCTGCAGCGCCTGCTGAAAGACGGCAAGGACAGCAAGGGCAAGGACGCCGCAAAGGAAGGCGCAGAAGGCGACGCCCCCCAGATGATCGAGATGCGCTTTGCCGGCAACCAGGCCAAGTTCAGCTTCGGCGGCCTGGAGTTCGTCACCAAGCTGGTCGAGGGCAAGTTCCCCGACTACAACCGCGTCATCCCCAAGAACCACAAGAACCACATCACCCTGGGCCGCGCCACATTGCTGGCCTCGCTGCAGCGCGCGGCCATCCTCACGTCTGAAAAGTTCAAGGGCGTGCGCATGAACTTCGCACCCGGCGTGCTGGGCATCGCCTCGAGCAACGCCGAGCAGGAAGAAGCGAAGGAAGAGCTCGACATCGACTACGGTGGCGACAGCTTCGAGATCGGCTTCAACGTGGGCTACCTGATGGACGTGCTGGCCAACATGAGCCAGGACATGGTGACCGTGTCGTTGCAGGATGCGAACTCGTCGGCCTTGATCACCAACCCCGAGATCGAAGGCTTCAAGTACGTGGTGATGCCGATGCGGATTTGAGGCGGCAAGCCGCGCCTGGCTGGGGCCGATTGACGCGCCGGCGAGACGCCCACGGCTGATCTTTGGCCCCAAGTTCGGCCCTGTCTGCGCCACCGGCCGGGAAGGCCCTTGCCACCGGCTAAAATCCCAGAGCCCTGACGACCGCCGTCGGGGCTCTTTTCATTTCCGGTTTCCGCAAGACACCAGGGCCATCCATGAGCGACACCACCCCCGACCAGCAGCCTGCACAACCGGCACCCGCCGCCGACACGGGCTACGGCGAAGGCTCCATCCAGATCCTGGAAGGCCTGGAGGCGGTGCGCAAGCGCCCGGGCATGTACATCGGCGACACCTCGGACGGCACCGGCTTGCACCACCTGGTGTTCGAGGTGGTCGACAACTCGATCGACGAGGCCCTGGCTGGCCACTGCGACGACATCGTGGTGACCATCCACACCGACAACTCCATCAGCGTGGTCGACAACGGCCGCGGCATCCCCACCGGGGTGAAGATGGACGACAAGCACGAGCCCAAGCGCTCGGCCGCTGAGATTGCGCTCACCGAGCTGCACGCCGGTGGCAAGTTCAACCAAAACAGCTACAAGGTGTCGGGCGGTCTGCACGGTGTGGGCGTGTCGTGCGTGAACGGTCTGAGCAAGTGGCTGCGCCTGACCGTGCGCCGCGATGGCCTGGTGCACCACATCGAGTTCAAGCAGGGCGTGCCGCAAGACCGCCTGATCGAGGTGCGCGACGGCGTCGAAGTCAGCCCCATGAAGGTGATCGGCGAGACCGACAAGCGCGGCACCGAGGTGCACTTCCTGCCCGACGTTGAGATCTTCAAAGAGAACAACGAGTACCACTACGACATCCTGGCCAAGCGCCTGCGTGAGCTGAGCTTCCTGAACAACGGCGTCAAGATCCGCCTGATCGACGAGCGCAACAACAAGGAAGACAACTTCGCCTACGCCGGTGGCGTCAAGGGCTTTGTGGAGTTCATCAACAAGGGCAAGAACACGCTCAACCCGAACATCTTCCATGCGCAAGGCGACAAGGTGTCCGAGAACGGCACCAACGTGGGCGTGGAGGTGGCCATGCAGTGGAACGAGAGCTACAACGAGAACGTGCTCTGTTTCACCAACAACATCCCGCAACGCGATGGCGGCACCCACTTGACCGGCCTGCGCGCGGCGATGACCCGCGTCATCAACAAGTACATCGAAGACAACGAGCTGGCCAAGAAGGCCAAGGTCGATGTCGGTGGCGACGACATGCGCGAAGGCCTGGCCTGCGTGGTGTCGGTGAAGGTGCCCGAGCCCAAGTTCAGCAGCCAGACGAAAGACAAGCTGGTGAGCTCGGAAGTGCGCGCGCCAGTGGAAGACATCGTCAGCCGCCTGCTGACCGACTGGCTGCTGGAGAACCCCACCGACGCCAAGATCATCTGCAACAAGATCGTTGAAGCCGCACGTGCGCGCGAAGCCGCCCGCAAGGCCCGCGAGATGACGCGCCGCAAGGGCGTGCTCGACGGCCTGGGCCTGCCGGGCAAGCTGGCCGACTGCCAGGAAAAAGACCCCGCGCTGTGCGAGATCTACATCGTGGAGGGTGACTCCGCAGGGGGCTCGGCCAAGCAGGGCCGCGACCGGAAGTTCCAGGCGATTCTGCCCCTGCGCGGCAAGATCCTGAATGTCGAGAAGGCCCGCTACGAGAAGCTGCTGACCAGCAACGAAATCCTCACGCTGATCACGGCGCTGGGCACGGGCATTGGCCGTGGGGCGGGGTCGGACGACTTCAACCCGGACAAGCTGCGCTACCACCGCATCATCATCATGACCGACGCCGACGTGGACGGCGCCCACATCCGCACCCTGCTGCTGACCTTCTTCTTCCGCCAGATGCCGGAGCTGGTCGAGCGCGGCCACATCTACATCGCGCAGCCGCCGCTGTACAAGGTCAAGCACGGCAAGCAAGAGCAGTACCTGAAAGACGCCCACGCCCTCGACGACTACCTGATGAAGGTGGCGCTGGACGGCGCCGCGGTGGAGCCGGGTGCCGGCAAGCCCGCCATCACCGGCGAGGCGCTGCAGGCGCTGGCCGTGGCCTACGTGAAGGCCAATGCGGTGGTGGAGCGCCTGGGCAATTGGATGGACATCGAGGCCCTGCGCGCGATTGCCAACGGCCTGACGCTCAACCTCGACAGCCTGCAAGAGGCCGAAGCCAGTGCTGCGGCCCTCAAGGCCGCGCTGCACAACGCCGAGGTGACGGCCGAGTTCGACGCCCGCTCGGACAAGCACATCTTGCGCATCAGCCGCATCTTCCACGGCAACACCAAGTACTCGATCATCACGCCGGACTTCGTGCACGGTGCCGATTACGAGGCGCTGACGCAAGCCGGCGTGACCTTCAAGGGCCTGCTGGCCGAGGACGCCATCGTGCGCCGTGGCGAGGGCGAGAAGGCCCGCGAGATCAAGGTGGTGGACTTCCGCGCCGCCATGGCCTGGCTGATCCAGCAGGCCGAGAGCTCGGTGGGCCGCCAGCGCTACAAGGGCCTGGGCGAGATGAACCCCGAGCAGCTGTGGGAAACGACGATGGACCCCGAGGTGCGCCGCCTGCTGCGCGTGCAGATCGAGGACGCCATCGAGGCGGATCGCGTGTTCACCATGCTGATGGGCGACGAGGTGGAGCCACGTCGGGACTTCATCGAAAGCAATGCGTTGAGGGCGACGAACATCGACGCTTGACCCGGCTGTGGGTTTGTAGGAACATACCTACAAACCTCTGTCGGAGATGCCGTCATGGCCATCACCACCCTCAGCAGCCGCGAGTTCAACCAAGACGCCAGCAAGGCCAAGAAGGCCGCGCAAAACGGCCCCGTGTTCATCACGGACCGGGGGCGTCCTGCGCACGTGTTGCTGACCATCGAGCAGTACCAGGCGCTCACTGGGGGCCACGCCAGCATCGTCGACCTGCTGGCCCAAGCTGAGGTCGCGATGGATTTCGAAGCACCCAAGGCCACGGGCCCCCTGTACCGGGCGGCAGACCTGAGCTGATGTTCGTGCTCGACACCAACGTCGTGTCGGAGTTGCGCAAGGCGCGCGCCGGCAAGGCCCACCCGGGCGTGGTGGCGTGGGCCCAATCCGTGCCAGCCCATGCCTTGTACCTCTCGGCCATCAGCGTGCTGGAGCTCGAATTGGGCATCTTGCAGGCCGAGCGCCGCGACCAGGCACAAGGTGCGGTGCTGCGTGCTTGGATGGACGCTCAGGTGCTGCCTGCCTTCGAGGGCCGCATCTTGCCCGTGGACACCGCTGTGGCCCTGCGCTGTGCCAGCTTGCATGTGCCCGACCCAGGCGCCGAGCGCGACACGCTGATCGCGGCCACGGCGCTGGTGCACGGCATGACGCTGGTGACGCGCAACACGGCAGACTTCACAGCCAGCAAGGTGGCGTTGCTCAACCCTTGGGCGTGACCGCTGGGCATCAGCAGGTGGTGATGCCACCCTCACAGGTTGGCCACATTGGTTCGCTGTGCCTGGGCCAGCACATCCAGGTAGAGCGCCCGGCGCTTGACCACCCTGCCCAGCTGGCCGTGGCCGTTGCCCAAATCGCGCAGCATGAGGCGGCCAGACGCGCAGTGAAAGAAGGTGTCGTCTTGCGCGATCACCTCGTGGTGGTGCGGCATGGTGGACGCAATGATCTCACCACCATACCCAGGCGCCTGGCAGGGGGTGCGAATGGCTGTATATTCATCCAGTTGTTTGTCCTGTGCTGCCGTGACCCCCAAGCCCACCCGGCCTCATTTGTCCCGTCTGATGAAGATCTGGCGCTCGGCCGGATGGCCCAGCCGCGACCCCATCGACATCGACCTGCTGGCCGCCGGCTGGGTGAGCCTGGTGGGCGATCACCCGGCGCAAGAGTGCCTGCGGCTGACCGATGCGGGCATCGCGCTGCTGGCCCAGAGCCGACAGGCCCACCGCCGCGCCGAGAGCGCCCACGACCGCCTGGCGCTGCGCGTGGCCGATCACCTGATGGCTTCGGGCCGGCTGGTGTGGCGCGAGCTGTCGCTGCGTGCGCAGGTGCCGCACGAGGGGGCGGTGTCGGCCGCCACGGGGCAGGTCAGCGTCGCCAGCAAAGGCGCCACCACCCAGGCCACGGTGGTCTCCACCGGCGACCCTGCCGACGGCCCGTGGCGCACCGTGGCCACCGAAAGCCTGTTTGGCGTCGAGCCCGAGGCCGACGCCATGGCCGTCGCGGTGGGGCAGGCCAAGGCGTCCTCAGGTGGTCGCGCCCCACCGGCCCAGTGGCGCCTGGCCCGCCCCGATGTGTTTTCGGTGCGGCGCACCAGCAACCCCGCTTACCTGCACCCGCTGGTGCACGAGGTCAAAGTCAGCCGCGCCGACCTGTTTGCCGACCTGCGGCACAAGGCCAAGCGCGCGTCGTACCAGTGGCTGTGCAGCGAGTGCCACTACGTCTTCCCCGCGGGCCTGGCCGAGCCCCGCGAGCTGCCCGAAGAGCTGGGCGTGTGGGTGATCCACGGCGACATCGAATCGGGCCAGCTGGAGATGCTGCGTCCGGCACGCCATGCGCCCTGCAGCCTGCCCTTCGACTTGTGGATGACCCTGGCCAAGGCCTCGCCGGTGCAGCGGCCCTTGGAGCGCACGCAGGCCGAGCTGGCCGATGTGAGCGACGAGGACGTTGAAGGCGTTGAAGGCGACGAAGGCGATGACGCCACCCACCGTGACCGCACCCCAGACGCCGACTGAGCCCGCGCTCTACCCGGTCGCCGTGCGCGCCCTGTGCGAGTTCGTGGCCAAGCAGGGCGACCTGGACCTGCGCTTCACGCCCTCGCCCACGGCGCAAGAGGGCATCGCCGGCCATGCGCTGGTGGCGGCACGCCGGCCTGCCGGCTACCTCAGCGAGGTGAGCCTGGCTGGCCAGCACGGCCGTGTGGCCGTCAAAGGCCGCGCCGATGGCTACGACCCCCGCCTCAACCGGCTCGAAGAGGTCAAGACGCACAAGGGCCCGCTGGCTGCCCTGCCTGACAACCACCGCGCGCTGCACTGGGCGCAGGCCAAGGTCTATGGCGCGCTGATGTGCCAGCAGCTGGGCCTGTCGCACATCGAGCTGGCGCTGGTGTACCTCGACATCGGCACGCAGCAAGAGACCGTGATCCACGAGGCGCACACGGCCGATGACTTGGCGCGGTTTTTTGCGCAGACCTGCGAGCGCTTCGAGGCTTGGGCCACGCAAGAGCTGGCCCACCGCCAGGCGCGCGATGCGGCCTTGCAGGCCATGCCTTTCGTGCACGCGGGCTTCCGCGCGGGGCAGCGCGAGCTGGCCGAGGGCGTGTACAAGGCCGCCGCCACGGGCCGCTGCCTGCTGGCCCAGGCGCCCACGGGCATCGGCAAAACCATCGGCACGGTGTTCCCCATGCTCAAGGCCTGTCCCACGCAGGGGCTGGACAAGGTGTACTTCCTGACGGCCAAGACCTCGGGCCGCGCGGCGGCGCTGCACGCGGTGGCCCGCCTCCAGGCGCGCCAGCCGGGCTTGCCGCTGCGCGCCATCGAGCTGGTGGCCCGCGACAAGGCCTGCGAACACCCCGAGCTCGCCTGCCATGGCGAGTCGTGCCCCCTGGCCCGGGGCTTTTACGACCGCCTGCCTGCGGCCCGCGCCGATGCGGTGGCGGTGCTGCAGGCCCAGCCCCTGAGCTGGACCCAAGCCACCGTGCGCGCCATCGCCCTGGCCCACGGGGTGTGCCCCTACTACCTCACGCAAGAGCTGGTGCGCTGGAGCGACGTGGTCGTGGGCGACTTCAACCACTACTTCGACCTCAACGCCATGCTGCACGGCCTGATGCAGCAACAGCAGTGGCGCGTGGGCGTGCTGGTGGACGAGGCCCACAACCTGGTGGAGCGGGGCCGGATGATGTACACCGCCGAGCTCGACGAGCTGAGCCTGGCCGGTCTGCGCCGCTTGGGGCCTGCGGCGCTCAAGAAGCCCATGGACCGGCTGCACAAGGCCTGGCGCGCGCTCAACAGGGCGCAGCAGGCCCAGCAGGCTGACGCACACCAGCCAGCCACCTCGCCCCCCGCACTCGCACCGATGCAGGTGCTCGACGACATCCCCGCATCCTGGCTGCAGGCCTTGCAGCAGCTGTGCGGGGCCATCGGCGACCACCTCGCCGAGCACCCCACCGAGGTCGACCCCGACCTGCAGGCCTTCTACCTGGACTGCCTGCACTTCAGCAAGCTGGCTGACAGCTTCGGGCCCCACTCGCTGTTCGACTGGACGCCGCGCACCACGGGCAAGCCCAGCTCGGTGCTGTGCATCCGCAACGTGCTGCCCGCGCCCTACTTGCAGCCGCGGCTGAAGGCCGCGCACAGCGTGACGCTGTTTTCAGCGACGCTGCAGCCCACCGCCTTTTTCGAGACCCTGCTGGGCCTGCCCGAGCGCAGCGTGGCCATTGAGGTGCCCTCGCCCTTCTCGCCCGAGCAGATGCAGGTGCACGTGGCGCGCCACATCTCGACGCGCTACGCCGACCGCGCCCGCTCGCGCGAGGCCCTGTCCACGCTGATGGCCGATCAGTTCCGCGCGCGGCCGGGCAACTACCTGGCGTTTTTCAGCAGCCACGCCTACCTGCTCGACATGGCCGCGCACTTCGCGCAGCACCACCCCGACATCCCCGTGTTCAGGCAGCAGCGGGGCATGAGCGAGGCCGATCAGCACGCCTTTTTGGCGCGCATGACGCCGACCAGCCAGGGCATCGGCTTTGCGGTGCTGGGCGGCTCGTTCTCGGAAGGGGTGGACCTGCCCGGCCAGCGCCTGATCGGCGCCTTCATCGCCACGCTGGGCCTGCCGCAGGTCAATGCCGTCAACGAGCATTTCAAGCAGCGGCTGGAGGCGCTGGTGGGCGATGGCCACGCCTGCACCTACACCTACCCCGGCCTGCAAAAGGTGGTGCAGGCCGCCGGCCGCGTGATCCGCAGCACCGACGACCAGGGCGTGCTGCACCTGCTCGATGACCGCTACGACCGCGCCGAGGTTCGTGCGCTGCTGCCAAGGTGGTGGCAGGTGGCGGACTGAGGCTCGGTCGATGCTGGCGCGACGCGCGCCAGGTCAGGCGCTGCGTCATCAATCTTGAGGATGAAGCGCCCCCTGTCCCCCTCAAGGGGCCTGTCGCGGCACCCTGCGCCCATGCTCCATTACAGGCACCAACACGGAGGGATGGCACATGCAACACGCGATGACAGGCCGCAGGCTGGCCCGGTGCGGCGGGGGATCGGCGGTGCGCGCGCGGGCGGCTGCTGCGGCCCTGAGTCTGGCGATGGCAGCGCCGGTGCACGCGGCGATCCCCTCGCCCGGCTTCGTGCTGAGCGTGTCCGGCAGCACGCAGGCCAGCACGGTGGGCAAGCCGACCGCCAACGGTGATTTCGATGTGAACAGC
>Ga0228699_1000769_pt1 | contig 20648 bp, 11 predicted proteins | sample McNCre217_Aug_MG_FD_178016 | JGI IMG/M metagenome (GOLD analysis project Ga0228699, IMG submission 178016) | Freshwater microbial communities from McNutts Creek, Athens, Georgia, United States - 2-17_Aug_MG | ecosystem: Environmental > Aquatic > Freshwater > Creek | place: USA: Georgia... | reverse complement strand
ACCGCTGCTGTCGGATAGCTTGCTCAGGTCGCTGTCGGCTGCCTTCTTGATCGGGTCAAGTGAAGCCGCAGACTTGACGCAGGAGCGGATGACCGCTTCGATGTGCTGACTGATCGCATCCATCAGATTCACCAGCGGCTTGCCGTCTTCTTGGGTGGAGGTGATGTCAGAGAGCTCGGTCAAGATGCCCTTCTTGGCCATGAAGTCGCGCATCATGTATGCCTTCAAATTGGCGCGAATGGTGGCAACTTGGCCAGAAACTTGCCCAGCGTTTTCTGCCGTCAAGATCTGATCGGAAATGAACGCATCGATTCCGGCATCCAGCAATGCCCCGTAAGTCTGCAGCATCTGAGACTGGTTCTCCAGCGTCACCGAGGGCGGTCGAGGTAGCGTGACTTCCAGCGCTTCAATGAAAAGATTCAGCGCACGGTTGATCGTCAGTTGTTGCTTGGAATCATCATCGAGCCTGTCGTAATTCGGGATCACTTCGCCGTCAAGCTTCAATGCAATCTGGTCAACATTGCCCAGTATCAGTTCCTTGAGCTCATCCACCAGGATCTGGTCATATCGGACCAGCTTCTTCAAGCGATCGGCGATCTGAGGGCAGAAGGTGTCTTGATGCTGAATGATGCGCTTGCCGAACATCACCGATCCGGCAGCCACTGAGGTGGCGAAATCGCCACTGAATCCCTTGTCGATCTGCTCTGGATTCACGCCAAAGCCATAAGCGCCAAGCTTCTGAAGTTGCTGATCAAGATCGCTGTCTGGCTTGGTCAGTTGCGTTGCGGCGTTTTCAAACGTGAACTTGATGTCAGGAAGAGCCGTATTGCCGGTGATTTCCCACTCGTAACCCATGCGCTGAATGAGGTCCATGGCCTCTTGTGGGCGCGCGATGGTCGGCGGCAGCGTGATGGCACGCGTACGCATGATCTCGTCCATTGAGTCTTCAACGATTTGCTGCGGATTCGGGTCATCTGCCGGCACCTGCATTCCCACGCGAGTGCGCGGAATAGAGTTCCGAACCGAACTGAGCACATTGTTGAACATCACCACCGAGCGAAGCATGTTCACCGTCGACAGATTGTCCAGAATCGATTTGCCAATTCCGTTCTCATCGTAGTCGAATGCGATGTAGCTAAGATATTCCTCAGGAATGTAGAGAACTTGCGTGACCTTGCCCTCCAGGCTTCTGGCCAGCATCACCCGGTAGAAGTCGTTGTTCTGAGAGAGCTCGACACTGGCACCATGGGTGCCGTTCTTGATCCGGTTGACCCAATCGCGCACCACCATATCGCCCCAGATCTGGCTGATGGTTTCCAGCTGGAATCGATGGTTCGGATTGGCCGGCACGCCGCCACCGATGCTGTTGTGGATGCGCTGAAGGATGTTGAGCTGATTGGATTGACCACCCTGTGTCGTGTTCGCCTGACCATTGTAGTAGCCAGCGTAGTCATTGATGTCTGCCTTGATCACGTGACCTTCAGCGTCCAGCAGAATGAACGACCCCACTCGTCGAGTGTAGTCACCAGGCACATACGCGTTGATAATGGCTTCGCTTGGAATTTTGATCCATAGTGGCCGTCCGATCGACCTTCGCTTCAAGTCAGCCTGTGGCTTGAAATCCGCAGTCAGCTCATGCTTGTGGGTTTTCCCGGCAAATATAGCTCGCTCCACCTCGAGATCTGAGAGCTTTTGATGAAAGCTCTCCAGTCCGGCGTGACTGAGGTTGGTGCGAATCGTCCTTTCCTTGGACTGCTTTCGCATGCGCTCGGACAGCTTCGGAACCTTCAGCGCCATGAAGTTATCGGTCACGATGATGTTTTCAACGGTACCTAAACTTGCGCCATCCTCCTTAATTAGATGTAGTTCTCGAGCAATCTCGTCCGGCCGCTTAGGGGCCAGATAAGTCTCCATCGAGAATCCTCTGACCGTTTCAGATTTTGCAACTGTGGGGCTTCCGAGGACGCCGGCGGCCCTCACAAAACCTTGGTTCGTAAAGTGGTGAGTAAGTGACTCGGTAGAGACAGAGCGCTGTCCATTGATGAGCTCGTCGAGCGCATTTTCGGGAACGATGGCCAGAACGTCAGCGCCTTTTTCCACCAGAGCATCGGCCAAGATCGTCGGCAACTCACGTTCGATCTTGTAGTCCGAGTCGACCGAATAATAGTCCTTGATGCGGTCGATCAAAGAAGCACGAAGACCAGAGGTGAATACGTCTGACTTTGATCCCAGAGTGAACTTCGATCCCGTCATGTCGGCAGGAGAGAGTATCGAGCCCACCAGGATTTGTTTTCCCATGGCCAGGTCGGGCAAAAGCTCCAGCGCCATCTTGGCACTCAGGTTCTTTCTGGCTCGTGACTCCACGGCGCTGCGCAGCATCGAGACATCGCTGAGCTGAGGCTTGCGGTTCCCGAGGTGATCTCGGTTAGGACGCCGACGCGAGTCCGGCGTCGCCTTGGAGATCATCGCTGCCGTGTTCGGGTCCTGACCCACCAGCGTGTCCAGCCGGATTCGAATTTTAGTTGGTTTTGGAGTAGTGGCCATAGTGGCGTCCGTTTTTCTGTTGATTGGTAGCAAATGAACAACCAGTACCGCATTTTCGTCAGCCAGACGTTTGAGCTGGTCCGCTCCTTTGGCATCGTGCTACACGAAACGGCCAAAGTTGAGAATCAAGGACTGCGCCTGAACAACCAAGGCATCGTCATCAATGAGAGCGATCCAGCGACCTGGAAGTACTATCAAAACATAATGGGGGTACGGCACGAGTCCGAACCACCCATCATGATCCGCTCATCTACGACCGGACGGGAGATGGAGTTCTGCAAATGCAGCCTGAGAAGCGATGCACTGACCAGGAAAGCATACCAGTACGGAACTCGGTTTTACCACGATTTGCTCAATCGGTATCCTCACCGTGCTCCGTTCATCCGTGGCGTTTTGCATGCACCGGATTACAATCCAACGGATGACGCCATAATAGAGTCGAGTCCTTCAAGGATTCTGGACTTCATTCGACCCATCACGCAGTTGAAGTCCGGCACGCTCGTCTATTGCGATGAGTCGCTCATCGAACCCAATGAGTATCACCTACTCCAAGACACCCAAGATTGGCTGTACCGCTACTTGGATCGCTGGACGGTGATGAATTATCAGCTCGCTGAGAATCTCTATTTGGCTGATGTGTATCACCGCCTGTATCTCAACCTGGTTGCGCTGATCATCAATCTTCGCTGGCTTCGCTGCAAGACAAACGAGGTCAACTCCTATCACGTTCGCCTCTATCTGGCGTCCCAGGGGTTCTTGAACGTTTATTTGAACTCCTTGACGCTGGAGCAGTCACTTTTCCTCTACCGCAACATCCTTTACATCCAGACCAATGCCGGTAAGCGAGATGTGATGCTGTGGCTGGTGGACAACATCATGAAAAAGCGCGGCTTGCCAGTCGCACAGTACGTGATCAAGCACGATCTGGAGGGCCTGATGTATGATCCGATCAGTGACGACTATCCGAGAAGGCGCCCACTGCCATATTTCCAGAGAAAAATAATCGATGGCACGGATGACGTGTTCACCACGAACTCGCACTCGGTGGACTACATCACCAAGATGATGGAGCCCAATGCAAACGGCAATCCTGACTATTTCAAGTACCACTCTGATGATCTCCTGAACAAGCTGACAGACTCAAAAACCAATACGCTTCAAACGAAGCTGTTGGAGTCTCGAGTAGACGACCTGTCTGACGCGACGCAGTATCAGATTTGGTTCATGTCGCTGAACCATTGGGGATTTTGGGCCCTCAATGGACAGTATTCGGCACAAATTGAGATTGAAATCCCCAGCACCAGAAAGACAATGACCCTGTCTGCGAAGGAAGCATTCTTTTTGTTCGTGAGATGCATCATTTCGGTTGGTGCCGGAAGCAGCACCGACCCAGACTCCGGTGCGCCACTGACCAATGATGCAATCTTCGTAAGCGATGATTATGGAGCACCTGCTGATCCTTACTTCATCGCTGAGCGTGTGATCAATCCGACTGCGCCAGTCCTACGAGAGGTGAGGAACTGTTTGATTCCGAACAGACTGAGCGATGCCCAAATCAGTGCGGCTTTCAGAGATCATCCTGAAGTTGGATCAATCAGGGATGCCGACACCTTCTATCAGAAGGTCAACTTGGTCTACGACTATTCCTGGAAGCAACTCCGACTGAAAACCCATTTCGGCAGCGCCTACCAGGCCAGCGCTTTCGAGATGGCCAGCAGCCGCTCTTGGGGAGACCGCCTGATTCCAATGACTGGCTACCAGGCCTGGGTAGCGGAAAACAAATCAAGTCTCGCTGGCATGACCGACACGGACAGGCTGCACCTGAGAGCCACGCTCATGAATGAGTTCACTCAGGTGAGCAAGAACAAGAGTGCGAGCGTCAAGTTGGTTCAAAAAGCCATGATTGAGGTGATGAAGCGCTTGCTTTCGTACACCGTTCAGTTCGTCAGTGACGTGACTTCGTCTGGCATCCAGGCCACGCACATGCGTCTGCCGAGAATCAACGCGCTGCATGACGTGAGTGATCTTCATGTCCCGATCATGGCCTATCGGCTTGACATCATCAACGATCGATGCTCAATCGACTACAAGTTCACTGGTGTTCGTCCGCGAACACATGACCTCGTTGCCGATCACACCACGATTCAGGTCAAAATGAGTTCTCGACAATCATTCAGGCCGAGCATTGGAGGTAATGGCAGCTACCCTGGTGAATATGGGGACCGCGGCGTAACTGATCCTGGTCCCAAAATCAAGTGCCTCGCGTTCCAAAGATCGGTTGTGCGCGAGCGGTAATTTTCCATGTAAAAAATCCCACAGACCAGTATCGTGTGATTGGCAATTCGCGCCGCACGATGTGGCGCGAATAACCCCGTGCATTTAGGAGCTCTCATGCAGAATTTCGTACCCACCGTCTATGGTGATCGTTTCTATTCGTCGCTGGCCCACGGAACCACTCTGGTGATTCCCCCTTTCTCGACCATCAACGAAAAATTGGGCATTCAGGCCAGTGCCACCGTGTCGCCTGGGCTTCGCCCCACGCTGCGCTACTGGGGCATTGGCATCGGCGGCCACAGCTTCGTGACCACCACCGGCGGCAACACCAAGCTGATCCGCTATCAGCATCAAACCACCGATGCGGCGTTGTTCGAGCAGATGCCTTTCGTGGCTCGGGCGTTGACGAATGATCTCAGTGCTGAAGAGCGATCTATCTACCGTGGACGCAAGGTGGTCAATATCGATGGTACCGACTATGCGCTGTACTACCTTCGCTACGAGAACCTCGATCAGCAAGAAAGCGGCATGGAGTACCGCTCAGTGGATCCTACTACTGGCAAAGTCTTGGCTACCAGTCCGTTCGTTCCCAAGGCTAAAAATCTGACGCCAACGCCAACCCAGCTTTCCCCAACCAACGTCAACCAGGTGACTGCGGAATACGTGGGTTCGGTGACGGCTTTCCCGATCACGATGTCGGCCACTCAGCTGCAAGAGTTCATCGCCGCTGTTCAGCTGCTGAAAAAGGACCCGGACATGGCAGTGATCAGCGAGTTGATGATCTGCTCTGGCGTGGATCGCACCGTGAGCGCAGTGACCGCTGGCGGCAGCATCAATTACGCCGAAGTCATCGGCTGTCAAGCATGTGGCTACTACTCGAAGGTGATCTTCGCACCTGACGCCGAAGTGGTCAACATGACGCTGGACCTGGGATCCGAGTCCCCACTGTATCGCCTGGCCTGATCGTCGGCATAGACACTGGTCGACACCAAGCGGTGTCGACCAATCTCCAGGAACTGAATCATGATCGAGCTCAATGAAGAGATCATCGCGAGCTCCATCGTGTTGGTGGGGATCGACCCGGGCAGAGAAAACACAGGGTATGCCCGGTACTTCATTCATGCGGATACTTTCGAAATTCAAGCCATAGACGCCAGAACAATCACGATCAAGGATCTGTGTATCTCAAAGAGGGACGTTCTTCGCTACGGAGAAACCCAGGCCTCCATGCTGGCGCATCAGGATAACTTCACACAGTTATTTGGACTGGACACACCAGCTGGTGTTCTTTGCGAGTCCCCGTTCTTCAATGCGGGAACGCCGAGTGCATTCAAATCACTCACCACGCTGATTGCGAACATTTGCACTGCACTGGAGCGCGCCGCGTCCAGAGGAAAAATTGAATACGTGGACCCACCCACGGTAAAAAAATGCGTGGGCGTCAAAGGCACAGGAAAACAGGAAGTGAAGAACGCTGTGGCCAGACTGAACGAAATCAGTGAGAAATTAGCAGTTCCCATAGACGAGCTGAGCGAACACGCGATAGACGCGATCGCCGTCGGCTATTATGGGTACCTGAAGCACTTCCAACAAGAACATCCGTTTTGGCAAACGGTCAAGAAACGCCAACGCTGAAGCCACCCATCAATCTCAGGACCGTCACCATCATGCGCAATACGATCATCCCCCATCACCTGATCCGCCTGGATCGCCGGTACTTTGACAACTTTGCGCATGTTTGGCGCGACTGCTTCCCGTGGTCCACTCCCCCTCAGTATCATGACGAGCGTACGAAGATTTTCTACGATCGCAACATCCATGACGTGACGCCAGACTCCGGGCGCTTGCGCCCTCAGCTCGAGACGAGACAGATCGTCAACTATGGTGATGGCTACCACTACCTCAAGTACTACGTCCGCGCGGCCAGTGAATCAGCCGATCGCCTGACTCAAGCGCAGTGGGCCAGTCGAAACGTCTTTGCTACCTACTTCTATGCCTTCTTGGCCTACCTCATGATGCAGGTGTTGGGCATCTTCAGTGCACTGGATGATTTCATGAACGAAGTTTCTTACTACGCGGTGGAAAACTACCGTCCTGTGCTGGGCGTTATCCTTGTGGCTTTGATCTCATCTTGGATGATGTCCAATCATCCATGGGATGTCGCTCCACAAGTCGAGACGTCCCCCGCAGCGACTCAGTTTCATTCACCACCAGTTGACGACGTCCGGCTCAATGCCATTTCATTGAACTTGTCAGAAATGAGCAAGATTGTGTCGGCTCAGCAGGCTACCATCGGTCAACTTGCAAACAATCAAGAGAAGTTGCTCACCAGCCTGGAGGCATCCGCGCAGCGAATGTCTGAAATGAGCGCTCGACTGGATCAGCTCAATGCTGAGTTGACCCAGATGCGCAAGAAGAAATTACGCAAGAAATGAAATCATTCTGGGCGATGAAGTTGCCCGCAATGATCAGAATCTAATCACGAGGACACCATGCCAAGAAAGAGAGTCCCTAAGTTATCATCGCCAATCAAGTCGGAAAAGATGATGCGCCAAGAGCGCCATGATGTGAGCATGCATTTGGCGTTGATTGTAGCGTACACCGCGCTCTTTCTGATTGTTCTTCTGGTGTTGGTCTATGCGTTCATGTTGTATAATACAAACACCGCCCCTACTGGTGAATCGGTCAGTATGCTGTTTGGCCATCTGGCCAGTATTTTCTCAGTCGCGTTTGGAGCGAAATGATGGAATTGAGCCTGCAATTGCTGGGCCTCGGCCTTGGCCTGGAATCTGCCGTCGATGGAAAAGCATTCATCGACAATGAGCTGGTATACTACGCCAAAGTCAAGAATTTTCCAAAGTTCTTGGCCTACCTGGCGGCCAATGCCGAAGCTATCGAGCATCAGACCCAGCACGAGCACGCGCTGGCCAGCACTCTGGAGGGCGCGTCTGCTAATAAAGCGCGATGCCGAATTCGTCGATCGATCATGTTGCCCAAGAACACGGTCTATGATCATCAGCGGTTCAATCCGCACACCCAGGGCGCTCAATATGTCCAGGAATACAAGGTCCGGGGAGCCCGAGTAGCCCAAGGCAACCGGATCAAAGGAAATGTTTCGATTCCCAATCCATCCAGTCGAGATACATTTGAAGCACTCTGGGACTACTGTGCCGGCGGACAAATGAAGGTCCGCTACACCATCCCGTCTGGTGTGGACAACACCAAATTCGAATACGACATCTACCTCACAAAGGACGGAATGTACGAGTGGGTCAAAGTCGATCTTGAGTACCAGCAGGCACTCTCATCCCAGCCTACTCTGCCTGACTATTTCGATCAGGTCATCCTCAATCAGTGGGGAAAACGCACGGATGCTGAAATTGCCCAGATCGACAAGATCCTGGGTGACGTCAGGCTCATGCCCGGTGATGATTGGAACAAGTGAGTTGACCGAAGAATACTGGAAGTTTTGTATTTTGCTGATACTTCCATCTTCACAATTTCGCTTATATTTCAATTCCGTTCACCCACCCCACTCGTTGGTGAGTACAGATATTCCCCAGAGAGGTGGATTAATCCACCTCTCTTTCAAATTGCATTTTTTTATAATCGCATATGCTCCATAAGAGAAGGTGGTTCTATCAAAATCACCGCTGTTCAATGCGCATGAAAGAAAAGCATGAAGAAAATTGAGAACTTCAAAATTTTACCCACCCATGGCGGTGGCGTATGTTTAATTGGCCTGGTGAATGGAGCTGAAATTCAAACATCCAACATCACAAAGATCGCACCAGGCGGTCGAGTGGTGCTAACTGAAAGTGGGTCACAATATCTCTTAGGTGAACCAGCGCCAGGAATCTGGGGAATGCAGCTCCAAATCACCAGGCCAGAGAAATATGCCAATCTCCAGAATGGAAATTGTCATGGACTATAGTTGCATAAAAGAGGTACTGCATTCAGTACCGGGATCACCAACCATTATAGCGAGCGGAGCTATGGTGATCCGTGGGATACTGAGCGATGCCTCGGATCTCGATCTAATAGTGACATTGGAGGAGTTCCGCATCATCTCGGAAATGTCGGGGAGTCGGATAATCCTGAAGAGATTTGGACCATGTGTTCAGGTTGGTGATATCGAGGCATCCACCTACGCTGGATTGAAAGATGCGGGAAGAATGATCTCTTGGGATATGATCGACGGAATGAGAGTGCAGTCCGTCGAGAGTCTCAAGGATCTATACCTTAGCCTAAATCGACCGAAGGATCAAATCAAGCTCAGGCTACTGGGTCTGTGAGAAAAGGGGCATACCCCTTTTTTCTTCTGTTGCCATCTTCATCGGCATACCATCAATCGTACATTTTCTCTTAAATCTATTTTGAGTAGAAAACGCGTACTCTACTTTTATTTTTTCTTAATGCAGAAACATGCAGATTCAAGATGTCAATTGGAACAAGTGACTTTTTCGACAGATACGGCAGCTGGGGATTAACCAGCTGCCGTATCTTATATGTTTTTACGTTTAATCTTGTGATGACCCTAGGTTTTTGCAGATCAAAGGTCTAAAATAAATCCAACTGTGCCTTCTCAGGGACAGCCATTTAAGAGGTAAACGCATGAGTGACTACACGCTAGACACGACCGGTGCGGCACTGAGAAACAAAGTCATCGGTGAGAGCCGGGTCATCAAGAGAATTGATCCCACCAGCCCGCACTTGTGGTTTGTGCCGAAATACGCACCTTTTTACGACGAGGAATCGCTGGCGATCCGCTACATTCCGAAGTCGGGTCCTGCACGCAACCTCCAGTATGGAGTAGACTACCATTACAGCCATCGATTTCAAGATGCCAGTGCAAAGACGGGTCGGTCCGTCTTTGCCTCCATCAGTTTTGTTGACATCACGCTCGATGGTACTGTACTGCTCAACTACCAGACACTGGGAGGGGCATATACGCTCTCCGCAGCGCAGATCTTGCAGGTAGAAACCACTGAGTCAGTTGACCCGGATTTCCAGAAATGGGAAACCGTGATGGCGAGACTCAGCATCGCCTACGCGCCATTTCCGACCGTGGATCATCCATGGGCAAGTGCGAACATCGCCGGCATTCAATCGGCACTTGGTTCGTTGGAGGCGATGGGCTACGTGGTCAGTTTACGGTCAAAAATACTGCCCACGCCAGAGCAAGCCAAATTCATTCCAAGCCCAGCCGAGATTGGTCTCGGCCGAGTGAGCAACTTTGCCACCGCCACGATCGGCCAGTCGATCCTGGCCGATCGCGACGATTTGCTCATGACGCCTGCCGGCACTGCCGCCCTGGTGTCTGATGCCATCCGGAAGCGGCTCTCTGACATGGGCTATCAGCTGCCCACGCCATACGCCGCAGGCATTCAATTCAACGACAACAAGCTCAGCGTGGAGTGCGATGGCGTGGTTTACGTCGCACGGACCGAATATCTTCCTTTCGTCAGCAATGGAGACATCCGTCTGGATCGAAAGAAACTGATGGCCATTAATGCCACCAGTGCAACGCATTGGAAGAAACTCGGGTCCTTCGTGGTGGCAGCCAGCACGCCGAAAAATGGGCTCGATCAGCTCATTTTTGACACGGGCTACCCACTGACCCACCTGCACCGTGCCAAAGCAGTTCAAAACGATGTGACTGAGCTGATCTACGGTCAAGATTTCTGGCTCAACGATATGGAGCTGTGCCTTGGGTGTCGAACGACCGTAGGTGACCGAATCATGGTGCACGTGCGGCCCACTTCCTCCAGGGCAACGGGGCGCCCCAACTTCTATCAGGTCGCCACCGTGAGTTCAGCGTCGAACGTTTTCCAGTTGAGGAACTTTGACGGCTTTCATAGCAACGACTTGAGGATCACTCTCAACGACTGGATGATCCTTGATGAGGGTCTAGACTATGACATTTCCTCGTCAGGAGTGCTCACGGTCAACTACCGACTCCGGTTGGGCGACATCTTGGAAATTGAAGACCTGGACTCAATTCCGGACTTTGGACGACAGCAGACCAGGGCAATTCTCTGGTCAGTAGGACCCATCACTGGGCTGGCTTGATTTTTGAATTTACTAGCAGAGGTACTTAATGAATCCCATTTTCACACGCAATGGCGAACCGCACGACTTCGGCGACGGCTTACGCGTTCGCGGAATTCTGCTCGATGGCGGCGATGGTGCAAAAGCAATTGCGTTCAATCGCACTCCGGTCGATAAAACGCCCACATCGCTGTTCGACTGGATCATGGAAACGATCCAGGATATCAGCGACATCCAAAGCGGTGCGCTCGAAACTGTCACTGCCAAAGATCAGGCAATCACTGACGACAGCATCAACATTGCAAATACCCACCACGTTCGCCAATCGGTGGCAAGCCTGCTGCAGTATCTGCAAGGAAACGCCCCCTCTGGCCTGAACACGATCGAAAAGGTCGCAACGGCACTCGGTAATGACCCGAATGCGCTGCAGACGCTGCTCACCAAGATCAACCAGAAGGTTTCTGCCGCGGATCTTCAGTCGGCATCCGGGAGTGCGGCGATCGCCACTGGAACCGGCAACGTCTTCAGCGCCGTCTTCACGCCAGCCATCACCTCGGTGTCCGACAATGTGTTTTACGTGAAGTCGGTTGGATCGAATACGGGTGCTGGCGTCACGTTCACCCCGAATGCTGGGGTGATTTCCCCGGAACCGATCATCAAGGGGGCCAATATCCCGCTGATCGATGGAGATATCCCGACTGCGGGCTACACGATGATTCTCAAGCGAGATCCCGTGTTGCGCAAATGGATACTGCTCAATCCGGCGGCCCAGAACGCTCCAACATTTGCCACCGATGCCGTTGCATTGGCTGGAACTGACAGATCGCTTGTCCTGAATGCAGCCAACCTTGCTGCGGTCCTGGCATCTCTGACGACCACTGCGCCTGCAACACTGAAGACGATCTCGGCATTGGCCAAGGCGATCAACAACGATCCGAATTTTGCAGTCACGCTGGCCGACGCCATTGCATTGCTGGCGCCCAAGGCAAACCCCAATTTCACTGGCGACGTGATGGTGCCTACGGCATCACAGACCGACTCCAGTGATCGTGCAGTCAATACGCGGCTGCTTCATGTGCTGCTGGAGGATCTGGCGACCAAGGTAAAGGTCCAAGGATCCGAAGTCGTCGCTGGTCAGCTGATGCTGGCCAATGCGTCGGAGACCATCGCTGGCCTTATCGGCAGCAAAGCGATCCATCCGTCTGGCCTGGCACAGTGGTGGGCCGGTCTCGGCGCACCCAGCGAGCTGGTGGCAAGTAAAATTCGCATGGCCACTGAACTCGAAGGGCTCAACGGCACAGCCAGGGATTTGGCGATATCGCCATACCTGGCCACGGTCATGATTCAGCAAGCACTGAGCTCTTTCAGTGGCGCGCAGACCCCACCGGCCACGCCAACGATTGACGGTCCGACCAGCGTGATTGCTGGTCAATCGGTGAGCGTCACGCTACACTCGGCACCTACCAACACCCAGGCCACGCTCGTCTCGTTCTCAGTCTCGGTCAATGGTGGGCTGGCGGAGACCATTGTCGCGAGCTCGAATCAAGCAGCGTACAGCTGGACACCGACTGGCGGCGTGGGAACTTCGAGCACGATCAGCGTGACCGCCAAGGATTCGAACGGAAAGGTATCGAACGCATCTATCAAGACGGTCACGATCGGCAGCGTGACCATCAACCAGCCCGCGATCACGCTACCATTGGCTAACGCCACCAAGGTCAGCATCCGCCCCTCATTCGCGGTCAACTCAATGACCACCACGGGAGGAGCCGATTCGCACAAAGACACCACCTGGACGGTGGTGAATTCCAGCGGCGCGACTGTGTGGTCCTCGATCAATGACACGATCAACAAGACCAGCATCACGGTGCCGTCTGGAATACTGCAGAACAACCAAACCTACACGCTGCAGGTCTATTTCCGCGGGACGACCTATGGGAGCAGCGCCACAACTTCGGTGAGTTTCACCACTGCAGTGGCTCCGGACGTTGCAGTGGTGACTGGTAACAACAGCTGCTTTCCTGGACAAGCGTACGTCCTGAGCATCGTGGGCAACGCCACTTCCCCTGCCACTGCGATTTCCAACTTCTTGCTCTCGATCGATGGTGCTGCAGACATCGTGCTGATTCCGTCGCTGGTGGGTGGATCTTACCAATACACCTACACCTGGCCAGCCACCGAGTCGGCCAAGAAGGCCGGCGGCTCGAACGCGGTGTTTTCGGTGAAGATCCTTGACAACACCACGGCCGTTTCCGCAGCTGCGGTGAAGACGATCAGTATCGGCACCATTTCGGTGAACACTCCGTCGTTTGTGGATCCGACTGAGGGCCTATTTGGCGCAAGCAAAACTCTGACCGCCAACATTGCCGCCATGGTCATGGTGGGTGCGACCGAAGCTCAGAAAAATGCAGACTGGTGGATCACGAAGAAGGGGTCTACGACGCCAATCTGGAGCTCCATGGCCGATGCGGTCAACAAGACCAGCATTGCGGTGCCGATTGGCACGCTGGCTGGTGGCATTGACTACGTCTTCTATGCGGTTCAGCGCAGCACTTCTGGCGTGACCTCTCCGACGGCCATGGTCAACTTCAAGACCAAGACCGAAGCAGCTGCCGTGGTCACTTCTGACTCGGCATGGTACATCGGATCCGGTTACCCCATCGTGGCTTCGGCCACTCCTGAGGCGCCCTCCACGCTGATCAGTAGCTTCCGCTACTCGCTCAATGGCGGCGCTCCCGTCAGCGTCGTAGCGTCGAGCAACACGGCCACGTTCAGCATCCCCGTGAGCAACATCTCCGGCCTCGCCGCTGGAACGGTGATCAATCTGTCGCTGGACTACATCACCGACACAGGCGCCATCGGAACCCCGGTGACCAAGACTCTTACCGTGTCGAGTCCGTCGGTCACAGCCCCGATGATCCTTAGCCCCGTCAACGGCGCCACTGCGGTTTCGACCACGCCGATGATCAGCATCAGCCCCTTCGATACCAAGGGCTCTACGATCACCTACAGCAGCACCGACTGGGTGATCTGTCCAAAGGGCTCAACCACGCCAGTATGGAGCTCCCTGCTGGACACGGTCAACAAGACCAGCATCAGTGTTCCGATTTCGCTGCTGGCGATTGGAACCGAATACGTGCTCAAGGTGTCGTACAACTCGGTCGAATATGGTGCCTCCCCAGTGGCCAGCATCAGCTTCACCACGATCACCTCGTCTCCTCCGATGATCGTCTCTCCTGGCCCCAGTGAAACCAATCTGGATCCAGCGGTACTCATCTACAGCAGCCCCTTCACGATGGTGGGAACGACCCACTCCAAGTCTTCGTGGAGAGTCGCTACCGACGCCGCAATGACGACAATCGTGGCGTACTCGATCGATGACTTGACCAATCTGCTCAACTGGAAACCAGGAACCTTGCTGGGCGGAACCCAATACTGGGTCCAGGTGAAGCACACTGGCGCCAATGGCAACGGCACCAACTGGTCCGATGCAGTGACGTTCACCACGGGCTCTACCGCATTCTCCGTGGCCAGCGCTACTATTCAAAACAGCATCATCGCCGGCGTCTACTATCACACTTCGGTGGCGACTGACGGAGACGGAACCTGGGTCATTTGCGGTGAAGGACTGACGGCGGCCGACGGCGGAATTCTGGTCTCTCACGACAATGGCGCCACGTGGACGATGCGTGTGCCGATGGAGCAGTCCGTCACACTGGACATCGGTATCTGTCATGTGGTGCGATATGTCAACGGAAAGTTCCTCCTGGGTTGTTTCCGAAAGACAACCAACACGCTCTACTACCGTAGGATTCTGAAGTCAGTTACGGGTGATGATTGGACAGTGTCCTATCAAGACACGCTGTCCATGATGGTTCAAGACTTTGCCAGTGACGGTATCGTCACGCTGGCCATGGGCATGTCCACTGGCCCGAAGTACCTGACGTCTTCCGATGGAGGTCAAACCTTCACATTGGCGACGCTGGGCGTCGCGGCGATCACCGCTGCCGATTCCATGGCGATGTATCGCTGCATTTACTCCGAGAAGCTGGATCTCTTCATCTTCAGTGGGATCAAGGGTGTATATTGGTCGGCCAGTGGGGCAGCATCGACCTGGACGGCCTGCACTGGGCCGGCGACTTTCACCAATGTGGTACCAACCGCCACCAGGTCGATGGCCATTGCCGAACTCAATGGCGTCATATATGTCGCTGGGCCGAGTGTCGCAACCTCAACTTTCACCAACCCGAGTCGGTTGCACAAATCGATCGATGGCAAGGTGTTTACCGCGGCCGTTGCGCCGCCGGGTGGGGAATGCAATCAGCTCCTGGCCGTCGGTGACTACCTGTACGCTTTGACTGACGACGTCTCCCTGAGCACCAAATCGAACATCAGTCGAACGAAGGATGGTCTGACCTGGGAAACCATTTCTCTGACGACTTCCTATAAGTTCGACATGGACTGTGGTCCTGAGGCCATCATCGCGGTAGGCTACGGATTGATGGCAGGTGCGTCCTCCGGCGGCATCGTGAAGTTACCAAACTTCAGTGATCCGAAGATCAATGCACCGACGCTGACTGGCGCAAGCGCGATCGTCGCTGGAACGCTGTATCCGCTCACGATGGCGGCGATCGCTGTCGTTGATGATCCGGTACTCTCGTTTGACGTGGCGTTGGATGGTGGAACTGCACTCAACGTGCTGGCAAGCAACGGGCAAGCATCCTACTCAGTCCCGACCACGGCCACGTCTGCAAAAATCCCAGGCCAAATGCTCGGCATCTCCGTGGTGACGAACTACGCGAGTGGGAAGACTTCTTCTCGTGGCAAAAAGTTCGTGATGATGACAGGCGTCAAGCAGCCTGAGTTCATCACTCCAGCATACGGCACCGCCGCCATGGCGCTGACGGCTACCTGCACGATCAATGCAGCCGTTTTCTTCGGAATCACCGCCACCCACGCCTCAACCAGTTGGGACATCCGCACTGCGGCCAATGGCGGCGGTCTGAGCAAGTACGCACTGACAGACAGTACCACCGCCAAGACCTCAATGACCATTCCGACAGGGAAGCTGGCCAACTCTGTTACGTACTACTTGAGAGTGCAGCAAAAGTCCTCCACCGGAGAACTGAGTCCGTGGTCTGAGATCAAATTCACCACAGTGGCGGCAGCCAGTCCTCCAGCATCGGCGAGTCCCAGGCTCGACATCATCACGGCCAATACAGCAAACTCCAACGTCTCAGCATGGACTGGAACGGCCACCTTCGTCAACCTATCGTTGCCAGCCGGATCGATCGCTGGTGCTCTAGAGGTGACGACCCCCAGTGGAGCAACGTTGACGATATCGAAAACGTATTCGTCAACTGACGGTGTTAATGACTACTACACCTCTGTCTCTGCGGCCCTCAGCGCTTCTCACCTGGCTGCAGGAAGTACGTTGATTGAATTTTCAACAGGATATTGGGTGCTACGAGATCCCGGCGGATCCAATTCTCCAATTTTCTATGCAAGATTCAATTATACCGACACAAACGGAAACGCGCAGTATAGTTCCATCGCCGGCGGCATTGCTTAAGGGCTTGTTGTGAAAAAGAACCTCTTCTACCATGAAGCTCACGGGCTTCTCACCGCACTCGAAGTCAAGATCATTGACCCGAGCTTTGGCGTGAACACGCCTGACCACATCCTCAAGTCCAAGGAGGTCTATCGGCTGGTTCAAACACCGCTTCCGAAGGCCCAGCCCACCGAGGAAATCGTGGAGCTCACGCCCGTCCTCAATTCAGATGGACGTTACGCGAGAAACTACGAAGTTCAGTGCATCTTCCATGACCTGGAAGGAGCTGCGCGTGAACAGGCGATGCTGGAGTACACCCATGTTCTCTACGTTCGTAAGAAGCAAGCGCGACATGAAGAGATACTCTCCAATACCCAGCTTCGACTGGATCAGGGTTGGAGAAATCCGACTACTGGCGGCACCTACTCCTTCCATTGCACTGACTTTGAGATGTGCTTTGCGGCACTCACTGATCCACAGTGCATGGAAGTTCACTGCCATACCAGCGATGGCGTTCTGAGAAAGCACACGCGTGAGGAGTTTCTTGAGATCTACCTCAGCGCGGCGCGCGAGTACCAGTCGATCCTGAAGTCCAAGAAATTCCAACTCGATGATCTCGAAAAGACCACCGGACTGGATGACTTCAAGATGAACAGACTCAGCGAACTGTTTGGGCAGGTTGCGTCGGTGCAATCCGAGCCTGAGAGCCAGGAATGAGCATGGCTGGGCCTTTACGATGATTAGCTTCATTTAGGGGTTCAGCATAACGAGGAGGAGTCCGGGGGGTACCCCCCGGACTCCTCCTTTATGCCATCGTTACGCCGATACAGCGAATCTTACCAGAAGAGGGCTGAGCCATCGCCATGCTGCTGACACCAGAGTCGTCAGTCTTCAGTATGTCGAAATTGTGCTTGAACATCAAGGTGATCGCACGACGAATGTCGTTCAGGCTTTTGCCCATGAGCTCAAAGTTCAACTCCAGCAATCCTCCAGTCGGCAAAATCAGCTTCACGCCTTTTCGAGCTGCTGCCAAGAAGCCACCACTCAAGTTGTAGTCGCCCCTGAAATCCATCAGGGCCGTGGCGATTTTCTTTGCATGAAAATCCTTATCCGGAGACACGTTGTTGAAGCTTGCTGGAAACTCTTCGCCAATCAGCTTGTACGTCACAACGTCATTGTTGCCCAGCTGTGCGCTGTACTGGTAGAAGTTTGCCTGGCAAGGATCACAGTAGACTTCACTCAGTCGGTACTCGCCATCATCGAGCCTCAGCGGGAAAAGCGTCACCTCGTTGATGCTGGCGTATTTCCCTGCCACCGTGCTGACTCGGGTATCGATGTTGTAAAAACTAAGCTTTACAATCGCACGGCCGTCCTCGAATCTCTTGCAGAATCCAATCTTGGCAATGAATGCAAAAGCACTCGGGTTTACGCTGGCGATGGTCTTTTCATCGAAATAGGCCAGAGTCCCATCCAACTTAATCGCATAGGTTTCCGAATGGACATCGCCAATCGCCTCAGTCATGGGAAACTGCATCGGAACGTACGGAGGACCCTGAAGTGATTGGTAAAGCTCCAGCGTGGGTTGCTGAGAGATCGCCTTGTAGCTGGCGATCAGCTCAAGTGCTTGCTTTTGACTCACGTCCAGGTTGTCGCTGAGTCGCGCGAGTTGGCGCTGTGCTTGCTCACTCTTTGAGCTTAATCTAGCGATCTCAGTGCTGAACTGGGCCAGATCGACTTTGGCTGCATTTGCTGCCAACTCCGCATTCGCAGCCCTCGCCAGAGCAATCACGGAAGTGGAGTCTCCCTGACGCTCCAGCACAATCTTGAGTTTTTCAAATACTTGATCAATGTGCGCGTAGATCTGATCGTGACTCAGCTGATCCCCATAGATCAATACCTGACGGAGCTGCTCGCAGACGGTGACCAAGTACTCATAGCCGTAAGTGGCATCGATGGAGTGCGGGTGAAGCACCGGGTCGACTTCCTCTGGTCGGCCGATCACGTTTGGCCAGGTGATGGGCCGGGTGTCGGCCAGCAGCGCATCAATGAGATCCTTGATGACTGCGTATCGGCGCTCGTATTCACCACCACGCGTCTGGTACTTGAGGCGAATGCGTGACCCAACATTGACGTTGAGTATGACGATCACCACACAGACCTGCTTGCCAAGTCCTTCCATCGTGGGCACAGAGAGCATGTCCAAGCACGTGTAATCTACGCCACGATCAAGCTTGACGTTGCTGGCCACGTCAATGATCTCCAAGCTATTATCCGCATAGAACGGACCATAGTGCGGAACAACCGTCCGATACTTTTTGACTTCCAAGTCGTGGTATTCACCATCGACAAGGTTGTCGGGGTTGATGCCGGACTTGTCCAGGCTGTATCGGTATGCAATCGGGGTGGTCATGATGGTGGATGCTTTCTATTTAAAGAACAGGTACTTAGATACCCAAGAGATCGCGGTATATTTGAATGCTGAGCACCGCGTATTCGCATGTGTTGTTTTTCTCAGCGACTCCGCGCAGCCGAATTTTGCTCTGCTCTGCTGTGGCTACGAACTTGAACAAAATCGAGGATCGGCTCTGAGTTGGCTCGGTAACGGAGTGGGCAGGACAAGCTGCATCGTTATAATACAAACTGAACTTTGGAGGATTATCCGGGGAGTAAATTGCTTCCATCTCCACCGCATAGGTCATTCCAACCAAAGTGTCAATCGAATACGTTGCAAAGTCAGCGGGCACCTTGGTCGAGTTGACTACCAGCAAAATCTTTTCACTTGGCAAAGATTTCTTCAGGTACTCCTGGTTTGGCAATATCCATGCGTCATCCAGGCTCTCTTCTCCAGCCAGTGCCATGTTTTTCGAAATGGATCTGAGCCGACCAAGTGCAGCAGATTCAGCCTTGAGCGCATATTGCGTTTCAAACTGACTGAGCCTACCGTCAAAGTTTGGATTTGCATTCTCGCATATCCTAACCCCGAACTTTTCATGGAGTTCACTGTAGATGACATCCAGCTCTACGAGTGAGAGCCTGCGATCAAACACAATCAGTGAGACCAAGCATCCTTCCTGGTATTGAACGCTGTCACCGACCTGATCGTACTCAAGTGCCTTGATTGCTGGAGCGCAGGCGAAGTTTCCAATGTGTGCATTGTGCTGCCCGTGGTTACTTGAATGAGAATGACTTCTCAGTCCAAATTTCAATCCAACCACCGTGGCATGTACATTTTGCGCATCAGCCGCACAGGTGGGTACCGTCCAATTCACCCACTCTGGACTCAGCTCTCGACACTCCAGTGAATATCCCGCTACAATGTCGACATCGATCACAGAGTTTTGTCCGCTCAACACCGTCATTTTCTCAGGGCGATCTGTCCTTCTGGTGGTGACAGCGACTACCGTGGATTCCTCACCCATCAAAATCTTCGGTCCACGCACGGTGAAGCAAACGCTCGGCTTGAGCACGGTGAGTCCAGACCCAGATGCTTTTACTCGGGACGAGTTGCTCGAATACAGCGACCTGTCTCGATTTCCAAGATCACGCACAACGGCCTGACCAGAAGTAATCGAATAGCTGCCAACGTCGGTGAGATCAAAGTACGAACTGAGCCCCGGAATGGCCAAAATTGGGTTATATTCGGGATGATCTTGTTTGATGGCAGCCAGCGCCGTGGCATAGGTGAGCCCACCGTACTGACTGCGTAGCTTATCCGCAGCATCGGAGTGTTTGCTCGCATTCGCCAGCAACTGAGCCACAATCATCCGATCATGCTGTAAGCCAGCAACGATCGTTGCGAGCACTTGATCAATTCGATCGCATTTAGAAGCGATCGTTTCATCTAGCCGCAGCACCCCATCCTCAACCGCCGTAATGGCTTCGCCCTTTTTCTTTCTCAAGTGAGCGAACACTTCGTCGTGCTGATTCTCGGTGTCCATCCCAACAGCATCGGCAATACGCAAGATCGCGTCATTGAGATGCTTTGTGAATAAAACATCATCCGCGCGATGCGGATGATGTGATTTTGGGATGTATTTCTCCGGATGATTTAAATCGTCATAGTTGACAGTACTCGATCTCGTGTCAAGCGACTCCACGGCTGCTCGGAGCTTGATGGCAGACACCCGATCGGCGCCGCCCAGTGCCTGATAGCTCGCGTAAACCGTTCCAAGCACTTTGGTGTCGGTGACCAAGAAAGAACAAGCAACCGTCTTGGTCAGCCGGCGCT
>Ga0228699_1000767_pt1 | contig 20766 bp, 25 predicted proteins | sample McNCre217_Aug_MG_FD_178016 | JGI IMG/M metagenome (GOLD analysis project Ga0228699, IMG submission 178016) | Freshwater microbial communities from McNutts Creek, Athens, Georgia, United States - 2-17_Aug_MG | ecosystem: Environmental > Aquatic > Freshwater > Creek | place: USA: Georgia... | reverse complement strand
CTTGGCCAACGCCGGGTGGTGGACATATTGACCAGATCACAGATGTCATCAACACGCTCAAAACCAACCCCGATTCGCGCCGCATCATTGTCTCGGCGTGGAACGTAGCAGACTTATCAAAAATGGCGCTGATGCCCTGCCATGCGTTTTTTCAGTTTTATGTGGCACCTGCAACTGAAGCGGGCGGGCGCGGCAAGCTGTCTTGCCAGCTTTATCAACGTAGCGCGGACATTTTTTTGGGGGTGCCGTTCAATATTGCCAGCTATGCACTCCTCACGCACATGGTGGCGCAGCAATGCGATTTAGATGTTGGCGATTTTGTCTGGACGGGCGGCGATTGCCACATCTATAGCAACCACCACGAACAGGTGGAACTGCAATTGTCACGCGTGCCATTTGCGTATCCACAATTAACGATCAAACGTCGCCCTGCGTCGATTTTTGACTACGAATTTGAGGATTTTGAATTTCAAAATTACGAATGCCACGCAGCGATTAAAGCGCCTGTGGCTGTGTAAGGGCTTGGATGAAGATTAACCTCATCTGGGCGGAAGCTCACAACCGCGTCATCGGTAAAGACGGTGTCATGCCGTGGCACTTACCTGAAGACTTGGCGCATTTCAAGCGCACGACGATGGATGCACCAGTCATCATGGGACGCAAGACGTGGGATTCCATTCCTGTGCGTTTTAGACCATTGCCTGGTCGCATGAACCTTGTGATTTCTCGCCAAGCTGATTTCTTGGCAGGCCGATTGGGGATTGGCTTGCAGACTGCCACATCGCTGCAGGCCGCACTGGATATGGTTTCACAGCAACCCAGTGTCTCGGATGTATGGGTCATTGGCGGCGCACAAATTTATGCGCAGGCGCTGCCACTAGCCAGCAAGACTGTGGTCACCCAGATTGATGCGGACTTTACAGGCGATGCTTTTGCGCCTGTGCTTGATTCATCATGGATAGAAACGCATCGCGAATCACACACAGCAGCTGGCGGGCTGCGATATGCTTTTGTCACTTTTAAAAAAAATAAGGAGTAAGTTATGTCATCAGGCGGATTTCACGTTCACGGCCCACACGATCATGCCATCGAGCACGCCACGCAAGGCCATGGCGATCACGAAGAAAACGGCGGCGTTTCAACCAATCGCATCGCCATGTTTACGGCAGTGGTGGCGACGGTAGGCGCTATCTTTGCCTACATGGGCGGGGCAACTCAAGCCAACGCGGGACTTGCCAAAGCCAATGCATCGAATCAATGGAATTATTTTCAAGCCAAAAGCACCAAGCAATCGCTGGCGGAACTCTCACGTGACCTAGCGCCTGAAGAAAAAAGAGCCAAGTACCAAGAAAAAATTGAACGCTACGACAGTGAGAAAAAAGAAATCCAAAAAATAGCGGAGACTGCCGACAAAGAATCTGCTGAGCAAATGCATCAACATCACCGATGGGCACAAGCTACCACGGTGCTGCAAGTGGCGATTGCTTTTGCTGCGATTGCGCTTTTGACTCGCCGCAAGTGGCTCGAGCGCACCATGTACGCAGTCGCTGGCTTTGGCGTGTTAATTGGTGTCCTGGCCGCGTTGCACGTGTAGACATGAAGCTCGCTACTTGGAATGTCAACTCACTCACGGTTCGTTTGCCGCAAGTCATTGACTGGCTGGTCACCAATCCCGTCGATGTTTTGGGCTTGCAAGAACTCAAGATGAGCGACGACAAATTCCCCGTAGAGGCCTTTGCGGACGTGGGTTACCAAGCATCATTCTTTGGACAAAAAACCTACAATGGTGTTGCTTTGCTCACCAAGTTAGCCGTCACGAATGTCGTCAAAAATATGCCTCATTTTGCAGACGAGCAATCGCGGGTGATTGCTGCGAACGTGCCATCACCACAGGGTGATGTTCGAGTCATTAACGGTTACTTCGTGAACGGTCACGCGCCAGGCACGGACAAGTTCGAATACAAAATGAGCTGGCTACGCGCCATGCGGGACTATCTGCGCGCCGAGTTAGAAGCCAATCCGCGCGTGGTGGTGATGGGCGACTTCAACATCACGTTTGACGATGCCGATAGCCATGACCCTGAAGGCCTGCGCGAAACTATTCACCATACCACCGAGGAGCGCAACCACTTGAAAGCCTTGCTGGCATTGGGTTTCGTCGATAGCCATCGTCACTGCAACGCTATCGCATCGCCTGAAACAGTCATCAAAAAAGACAAGCTCTTTAGCTGGTGGGATTACCGCGACTTTGGCTTTAAACGCAACCGAGGTCTGCGCATTGACTATGTGCTGGCGAGCGATGCATTGAAATCCTATATCGCGTCTTGTGTGATCGACAAAGCACCCCGTAGCAACGAGCGACCTAGTGATCACACGCCTGTGGTGATGACGCTCACAGACTTACTCTAAGCCCAGCTCTTGAATTTTTCGCGTCATGGTATTTCGGCCCATGCCTAGCATGGTGGCCGCTTCCACCTTACGACCGCCTGTATGCAACAGTGCCGCTTGAATCATGGCGGTTTCAAAGCGCTTGGACAACTCACTCCATACATGAGGGGTTTGAGCTTGCATGAGTTCTACCGTCAGCGCCTGTACGGAGGTCTCCCAATTAGCAGACTGAGCGACGATGGAGGGCTGTGCGGTCTGGTTGGGTGATGGCGATCCACATACCTCGGGCGGTAAGTCCTTGCTCTCTATCAATTGCGCGGGAGCCATCACCATCAGCCAATGACAAATATTTTCTAATTGGCGCACATTACCTGGGAATGAAAAGTTGGCTAACAACTCTTGCGCCGACTGGCTGATGCGCTTGACCTCAACTCCAAGCTGCTTGGCGCTGAGTTGCAGGAAGTGCTGAGTCAACATCGGCACATCTAAGCGCCGCTCGCGCAGTGCAGGCAAACGCAAGCGAATCACGTTTAAGCGGTGAAACAAGTCCTCGCGAAATTCCCCTTGTTGTACACGCCGCTCTAAGTCTTGATGCGTGGCAGCAATCACGCGGACATTGGCTTTAATGGCGCTCGTGCCGCCCACGCGGTAAAAATGCCCATCAGAGAGTACGCGCAGCAATCGAGTTTGCAACTCCAGTGGCATATCACCAATCTCGTCTAAGAACAATGTGCCGCCCTCAGCTTGCTCAAAGCGTCCACGCCGCATGGCCTGCGCGCCTGTGAACGCACCTCTTTCATGACCAAAGAGTTCGCTCTCAAGCAAATCTTTAGGAATTGCTGCCGCGTTAATGGCAACGAATGCACCATTGATACGTGGTGAGTGTTTGTGCAGCGCGCGCGCAACCAACTCTTTACCCGTCCCCGATTCTCCCGTAATGAGCACGTTAACGTTGCTTTGACTTAGTCTCCCAATGGCACGAAATACGTCTTGCATGGCGGGTGCTTGCCCCATCATTTCAGGTGTGCTGGAGACAAGCCTCTCCGATGGCACCTCGCGCTCGCTGTGAGAAATGGCGCGCTGAATCAACTCGACGGCACGTGGCACATCGAAGGGCTTGGGCAAGTACTCGAATGCACCGCCTTGAAAAGCGGACACGGCGCTGTCTAAATCTGAAAAAGCCGTCATGATAATGACGGGCAATAATGGGAATTCAATTTTGATTGTGGCAAGCAAATCAAGCCCCGAGCCACCTGGCATCCGGATATCGCTGACAAGCGCCAGCGGTTGGCGTGTGGGCTCTACATCACGCAAAGCTTGCAAAACTTCTTTGGACTGCACAAAGCTGCGTGTCGGCAATTTTTCGCGTGCAAGAGCCTTCTCTAGCACGAAGCGAATGGATGCGTCATCATCCAGTATCCAAATCTCCTTCATCGCGTTATCTCCCAGTTTTTTATATCGTCAAGGGAATCAACATCACAAAATCTGTCCGCCCTGGCTCACTATGGCATTCAATTTGACCTTGATGCTGCTGCACAAAATTTTGTGCAAGCGACAGGCCCAGTCCCGAACCACCGGCACGCCCAGTGACCAGCGGATAAAAGATGCGATCTTTGATCTCAGGCGGTATGCCTGGGCCGTTATCCATGATATGCAACTCTAGTGCCAGTTTATGCCGCGTCTTGCCCAGCAAGGCTTGGCGAGCAATACGGGTCTTCAATGTCAAGATTGCGCTGCCTTGCGCCATGCGCTCCTCCAATGCTTGCGCGGCGTTATGGGCAATATTGAGGAGTGCCTGAATCAACTGCTCACGATCCCCCTCAAATTCAGGGATAGAAGCATCGTAATCGCGCACCACGGTCAACCCTTGCGCAAATTCAACCAAAATAAGCTGCCGAACACGTTCACAGATTTCATGAATATTGACAGTGCCTAAAACGTGCGGCTGGCGATGTGGCGCCAAGAGTCGGTCCACAAGGCTTTGCAAGCGGTCGGCTTCATGAATAATGACCTGCGTGTACTCGATCAATGACTTATCCGTCATGTCCATTTGCAACAACTGGGCTGCTCCGCGAATGCCGCCTAGCGGATTCTTTATTTCATGTGCCAGATTGCGCAACAACTCCTTACTGACATCGTGCGGGTCGGCCACCGGTCGCTCTCCGCCCTGCATTTGAACCAGTTGCCAATCGTTCACAAGGTCTTGCTGTGGCACGCCTAGCAAAGCTTCGAGGGCACCATTCGCAAATGCGATACGACCCGTGTGCTCGACCACGGCGACGGGAAGAGACTCGTCATCGAGATGTGAGAAATCCAGTGCCAGGCTCATGGCCTGAGCTCGCGCTTGAGGCTGATCACGTCCGCCTCGGCCCTTGCCATTTGCTGCTTCAATGCCAGCTTGCGATCCGTATCTTGCGCTGAGGAGAGCCGCGCATACTGCTGGCGTAAATCGACCAATTGAGCCTCTGTCTTTTTCAACTCGGATTCGATGATCGCCTTCGCATCATCATCGCGCGTGCGCTGTTCAGTAGAGCGGGGAGCCGCTGCTTTGGCTTTGGCAGGCTGCGCGATGCGCCCAGGCGCAGGAATGGTCACTACCGCACCACCGCCCTCTAGCAATCGGCACTTTTCTCGCTTAGCACGTATGCCATCGTTGGTATATTCTGCCCCGCAGCGGTACACGGCCTCTTGCGCGCAAGCAGTGGTGAGCAGGCCTTGCACGAAAAAACTCAGAATGAAAAAGGCAACCGAAGTTGCCCTTTTTGCGATCATGCGATCAACCTTTGCAGCATTTGCAATTACAGCGAGTAGTACATATCAAACTCAACTGGATGCGGAGCCATACGCATGCGCGTGACTTCACCCATTTTGAGCTCAATATAGGCATCTAACATGCTGTCAGTAAATACGCCGCCTTTGGTCAGAAAAGCGCGGTCTTTGTTGAGCTCATCCAGCGCTTGATCCAGACTGTGGCAAACGGTTGGCACCAACGCATCTTCCTCTGGGGGTAGATGGTAGAGGTCTTTGGTTGCCGCTTCGCCTGGATGGATTTTGTTTTGGATGCCATCAAGACCCGCCATCATCAGTGCTGCAAAGCACAAGTATGGATTGGCCAATGGATCTGGGAAGCGCGCTTCGATACGGCGACCTTTGGGGTTTGCCACAAACGGGATACGAATCGATGCCGAGCGGTTACGTGCTGAATAAGCCAACTTCACTGGGGCTTCAAAACCAGGAACCAAACGCTTGTAGCTATTGGTGCCTGGGTTGGTGATGGCGTTCAGCGCTTTGGCGTGCTTGATGATGCCGCCGATGTAGTACAGAGCCGTTTCTGACAATCCTGCGTAGCCGTCGCCAGCGAACAGGTTTTTGCCATCTTTCCAAATCGACTGGTGAACGTGCATACCCGAACCGTTGTCGCCCTGAATAGGTTTTGGCATAAAGGTCGCAGTTTTACCGTAGCTGTGCGCCACGTTTTGCACCACGTACTTGAGCAGCATCGTCCAATCTGCACGCTGTACGAGCGTAGAAAAACGTGTGCCAATTTCGTTTTGCCCTGCACCTGCCACCTCATGGTGGAACACCTCAACAGGAATACCCAAAGATTCGAGCACCAAGGACATTTCAGCACGCATATCTTGTGTGCTGTCTACTGGTGGCACAGGGAAATAGCCGCCCTTGACGGTTGGACGATGGCCTTTATTGCCGCCATCCATTTCTTTGCCGCTGTTCCATGGTGCTTCGTAATCGTCAATCTTGACGAAGGTGCCGCTCATATCCGTATTCCAGCGCACATCATCAAAGAGGAAGAACTCTGGCTCTGGACCAAAGTAAGCGGTATCGCCAAGACCTGATGCTTTGAGATAAGCTTCTGCGCGCAGTGCAATGGCACGTGGATCGCGATCGTAAGCCTTCATGTCGCTTGGCTCATAGACTGTGCAAGACATGAACAAGGTTGGCTCGTCAAAAAATGGATCGATGTTGGCGGTATTGGGGTCAGGCATCAAAAGCATGTCCGAGGCTTCGATACCTTTCCAACCTGCGATAGACGAGCCATCAAATGCATGGCCCGATGTGAATTTATCTTCATCAAAGTGAGAAACAGGCACGGTCACGTGCTGCTCTTTACCACGGGTGTCAGTGAAACGGAAATCAACAAACTTAACGTCGTTATCTTTCACCATCTTCATCACGTCTGCGACGGTTTTAGTCATGTGTACTTACTCCAAGTTAAAAATAAAAAATATACCCTCTGTGGCAATGCAAATTTTGTGCCCATTTCAAATGCCTGACTTGCCCGCACAAAACCATGATTTTAGTGAGCTTTCATATCCGTTTTTCATATTTTTTCTCCTCATTTGCACCAACACAAGGCAGCTTGCTTGCCAAATTCACCGTTTTAGCTCATTCAAAATAATGGCTCCTAGTTGCGCGAGACCTGCCAGCATGGCGGGGTACGCCTTGGCGACGCCATCTGGCGTACCCTTCACGCCCAGCTCGATGTGCCTGCCGTACTGAGGGTGATCGACACTAGGCAAACTAAAAACTTTGATGCCCACAAATTTGGCCTCAAGCTCCTCCATCAGCGGTGTGAGCGTGGCTTCCATTGACCCTTGCACAATGGCTGATTGCTCGCAATGTGCGGCCTTGTTGAAGTGCTCGGCATAGTGCGTATCTAGCACCCACTCCATCATGGGCCAAGCCATTACGGGAAAGCCTGGGACGAAGTGAACCGTCCCTACGGTGAATCCCGCAATCTTGTTATACGGATTTGGAATGAGATCCGCCCCCGCAGGAAACATCGCCATGTTGAGTCGATGTTTGTTGTCTTCCCGCTCGGGGTCATAGGGTTGGTTGTTTTCGCGCGCGACATCTTGCATACGCTCGCGGATAAGCTCTACGCCGCGCGGATGCAGCGCCAACTGGCGCCCCAGTGCCTTGGCCGCGCATTGCCGCGTGTGATCGTCGGGCGTGGCGCCAATGCCGCCCGTGGAAAACACCACATCGCCCGATTCAAACGCGGCTTTGAGTGCAGCGGTGATACGCACAGGATCGTCGCCCACATAGTTGGCGTAACCAAGCTCCAAGCCATGACTGGCAAGGATTTCAATGGTTTTAGATAAGTGTTTATCTGTACGTTTGCCACTCAAAATTTCATCCCCAATGATGATCAAACCAAAGGTGGGAGAAAGTTTAGGCATGAGGCAACTCCTTTGCGTGATCAGCAAGGATTGGCGCCTGTGCTGCAGTGGTGGCCGCTGCCGTTTGAGCGGCGCGATGCTGCCCCAGCGCGCCAAGACAATAGTGAATAAACCACAGCGACGAAAACGCAAACACGAGTGTGTAGAGCCACAGCATGATGGGCAACAAAATGACAGCAAATACCGCAGCCATGGCGCCAAACGCCCAAATGAGGGAGGGCATCGCGCCAAGGTACCCCGCTACAACGCCCATAAACAATAGGCTTGCGCGGTGCTGCTTCATCACGGCTTTACGCTCATCTACACTGGCGTGGCTAGCGAGCGCATCAAAACTCATCACACGGTAGGTCAACCAACCCCAAATAAGTGGCGGCAAAATCATGATGAGCGGCGGAATCAGCCACAGTGGCATAGAGAGCACCATCAGAGCGCCTGCCAGCAACATCGAGCCCAGCGACCACGCCATGCTGCGCACAAAGGTCAGTGCCGTGCTGTCAGTCTTGGCAAGCGCCGTAAAACGCCGCCGCGACACCAGCTCAATGAGCGCTGGCGTCATCAGCCACGCCACGACAAGCATCGTCAAAAAAATAAGTGCCGGCGTGGTTAACGCAATGACAACAAGGGGAGCAACTGCGGTGCGAAAACCTTGCAAGCCCAAGCGCGTCAACCAATCGAGAATCGTGCTAAAAAATACCGATTCTTCAAGCCCTAGGCGCACCGCCTCGACAGCGCCGCTCCAAAAGAAATAGCCCAATGCACCGCCCACCAGCGTGAGTAGCATCAAGGGCAAGAGTGATAACCACATCACACGCGGATGCAAGCAGTACAAAGCTGCACGCCAAAATGAGTCAAATAAAAGTGCCATGCGTCGGTTATACCGCCAAACGCACATCAAGCTGGCGCTCGCGGGCGGTGAGCCAAGTACCAAAAACTCCGCTGATAGCAACAATCACAATGCCGCACAACGTCCAGCTGTCAGGCTGATGTCTAAATATCAACCAGCCAGCCAGCACAGAGAACGGAATTTGAGCGTAAAGATAAGGGGTTAATGTAGCAACAGGCGCTCTGGCATAGCCCAAGATTAACAGGCCATGCCCCAGTGTGGCACATACCGCGATCAGAAACAACAAACCTGCTGTTGCTCCTACTCCCACCCCCAGCTCGGCTGGGATAGACAACCACAGGGCTGACGGATGCTGCACAACCCAGGGCAAGAGCGCAGTCGCAACCCCCAACCCCATCCAACCCGTATAGAGGTGCGTGGCTACTGCATCATCTATTTTTGCCAACCGATAGGTTAGCAACTGAAAGCCAGCACTTGTCAACACCAATAAAAGCGGAAGCACAAAAGCCCACGAGGCCTCGCCACTCGTTGGCCGAATAATGACCATCGCGCCTACAAAACCCAACAACAACAAAAGCCAGCGCTGAGAGGAAATCCGCTCGCGCAGTGTGAGAGCAGCCATGACCATCACCAGCAAAGGGGTGAGCATCATAAGTGCCGTGAAGTCCGCCACAGGGATCAGTTTCAAACTAAAAAATGCCAAGATGCTAGAGCTTGTCAAGAGCACGCCTCGGTACAGCTGCAAGCGCACATGCACCGATCGAATCAGCCAAACCCCTCGGGTTCGGAAAAGCCAGCCAGCAGTGACTAAAACTTGAAATCCGAATCGAAACCACATGACGATAGCAAATGGTACGGCCACACTCACATACTTAGTAGCGGTATCCAATGCCGCAAAAGCAGCGGCGGCACTCACCACACAAACAATGCCATACAAGTGGTTCAATGAAAAGCTTTCACGACTGCGGCTCGGGCGCGAACAAGGCCTTGCCATTGTTGCCCCCAAAATCCGCGCCCATAATCGGTTGTTGCTTGGTCATCCACGCCTGTGGCGTCGTAGCGATTCTCGAAATTTGCGGTGCCAAATGCGATGTCCCACCACGGCAATAGAACGCCAAAATTGTGCCCAAACCCATGCGACATGCTGTGGTGCAAACGGTGGAACCGAGGGCTCACCCAAAAACGCTCGCCGATGCTTCCAAATGAAAGCCGCACATTGGCATGTTGCAAGCTCTCGGATAGCTGCGTGAGCGTCACGATCAGTACAAATTGGCTGGGGCTAACCCCCACCACAAAGGCAACACACGCCAGCACGAGATCACGAATCACATCATCCAGCAAATGATTGCGGTTATCGCTCCAGCACGTCATTTGTCGCTGTGCGTGATGCAAGCTGTGCAGCGCCCACCAAGGGCGCCACGCGTGCTGAGCGCGGTGAATCCAGTAATCGACAAAATCAAACACCACCACGTAGATGATTAAGCTTGCCATCGCGTTATCGGTGAAGTCGGGCCATATCTGATCAAGGTGAAATGTGCTAGGGCTGGTGAAATCAAGGCTGCCAGATCGAAAGAGCCCGAAGGCCGCATCTAGCAAGGGTTGCAGCGATAAGAACATAGCCAAACGAAACAAGCCAAGTCGATGAATTGCCGTATAGATCATGTCCACGCGAATCGTAGCTCGATCGATGACAGGCTCGACAGGGCGCAGGCGCTGCAAAGGCACTAACACCACGGCGATCAGGGCTATTTGCACGCAGCCCCACACCAACCAAGTTGCTGCGACGTACCCGTCTTCGGCGTAGCTACCCATATCTAGCCACAGCATCACGGGCTGAACAATCGATTCAAACACCCATTGCGGCACATCCAGCATATCGAAATGACTCAACATCTAATCTCTAGGCGCGTGATCCAAAGTCCACACACCATGCGGAGATTTCCCCACCGAGATTTGACGATCCATTTTGCCGCTAGCCACATCGATCACCGTGAGCTTACGCTCCCAGCGCGAGGTGACCAAAAGCTTTCCACCCATGACCTCCATGCAATCAGCACCACTGCCGCCTGGATAGCTAGCGACCACTTTGCGGGTGTTCAAATCAAGCTTGCTCACGGTGTTAGCAATGCGATTACTGACGAATACATGCCGTTTATCGCCCGCAGCACGAAAGGCGTGGGCTCCTTTGCCTGTAGCAATATGCTGAACCAGCCGAGGCTGTGGATGACTTACATCAAACACTTGCACCCCTTCGCCACCAGTGAGCCCTACCAGCAAAAACTGATCACCGCCAAAACTAAAAATATCAGCAGGCTGCTTGCCTGTTTTTATGCGCCAGACAACAAGCTGCTTCAGCAAATCAATGGCAATGAGTTCGTTGCTGTCTTGCATCGTTGCATACAACATCGTGCTCTTACTATTAATCCACAGGTGGCTGGGAGTTTTCCCCGTAGGGACCCGTTTTTTCAAAACAGGGGCGTCATTTTTCCACTCATACAGATCAATATGATTCAACCGATTACCCGCCGTAGCAAACCACTTCATATCGGGCGAGAATCGCAAATGGTATGGATCTCGAATATCGCGCACCGTGCGCTGCACGGCTCCTGTGCGAGGATCTAAAAAAGTCAAAGAATCCGAGGCAGCATTGGCGACGATGATTGATTTTTCGTCTGGGCTCAAATACAAGTGGTGCGGCTCTTTACCCGTTGGAATTTTTTTAGTCACAGACCAAGTTTTAGGGTCAATCATGCTGACATCAGCATCCATGGAATTGAGCACAAAAACCGGAGCCCCCACAGTTGGCGACGCAAGAGGTGGCTGGACAGGCGATGAATGTGCTGACGGCGCGGAAGTGGTGGTCGGAGGCGGTTTTGCCGCAGGCGCTTGGGCATGACTCAAAATGCAGCAACCAGCCAAGCTGAGCGCTTTAATCGCGCTGGGTAGGTATCGGAATGGGAACATCACGGGGGCATCCTAGCGCAGGGTCATTCAAAAATAAAACGTCGCACTCCTCTATGGATGAGACGTTTCAATTTGGTGGGTAATACATGGATCGAACATGTGACCCCTGCAGTGTGAATGCAGTGCTCTACCGCTGAGCTAATCACCCCAAGCCGTCGATTATAGCGCGAACGCTAGGGTTATCCCCGTTAGCAACAATGAATACCTTATCTAGAATGTTGATTTTATTTCACAGGAAACTGAAGTCATGACAAAAATCAATCCCCTCGCCGCCTTGGTTTTAGGTGCGGCTCTCATCGCTGGTGTGGCCACGAGCATCGCGCACGCACAATCCAATGACACACTGACCAAAGTCAGATCATCAGGCGCCATCACGATGGGTGTTCGTGATTCGTCTGGTGCTTTGTCATACACCTTGGGGGATGGTAAATATGCAGGTTTTCACGTTGAAATTTGCCAACGCATCATCGCAGCTGTTGAGAAAGCAGCTGGCAAAAAATTAGAAACCAAATACCAGTTGGTCACTTCGCAAAATCGTATCCCACTGGTGCAAAACGGCACGGTCGATATTGAATGCGGCTCGACAACCAATAACGCAACACGTCAAAAAGATGTCTCCTTTCTCTCCACGGTTTATATGGAGCAGGTTCGCATCGCGGTCAAGGCCAAATCCAACATTACGGCTATTGCTCAATTGAATGGGAAAAATGTCGCTACAACAACAGGCACAACCTCGGTTCAATTGCTACGCAAAAACGAGCGTGCGACTGGCGTCGATTTCAAAGAAATTTTTGGCAAAGATCACGCCGACAGCTTCTTGCTGCTTGACTCTGACCGTGCCGATGCGTTTGTGATGGATGCCACCATCCTGATTGGTAACATCATGAACTCCAAAAACCCAGCCGACTTCAAAATCGTTGGCGAAGTGCTGAGCATTGAACCGATTGGCATCATGGTTCGCAAAGATGATCCATGGCTTAAGAAAATGGGAGACAGCACGATCGCAGACTTGGTCAAATCTGGTGAAATGCAAAAAATTTATGACAAATGGTTCACCAAGCCGATCCCACCTAAAGGTGTCAATGTCAATATGGCTTTAACAAACGAAACGAAAGCAGCTTGGGCAAATCTCTCCGATAAACCTAACGAAGACTATCAAAAGAAATAAGTCTGACTTAGAACTTGCCGCATAAACCTCGCTAGGGCACAAACTCTGCGAGGTTTAGTTTTTTAAGGAGAATGGGAATGGATTTCAAGATACTACTAGGTGACGATGGCAGCGGTCGCACTTACATCGAATGGCTAATGGAAGCTTGGGGCTGGACGCTAGCCGTAGCTGGCTCTAGCTGGGTCGTCGCAATGCTGTGCGGCACCTTAGTGGGAACGGCTCGCACGTTACCTGCTAGCCCCGTGCTGACAAGGCTTGCCCACGCTTGGGTAGAACTCTTTCGCAATATTCCCGTGCTCGTTCAGGTATTTTTGTGGTACTTCGTCGTGCCCAAAATGTTCCCCATCTTCAAGCAAATCCCAAGTTTTATCTTGATCGTCTTTGCGCTTGGATTTTTTACGTCTGCACGCATTGCCGAGCAAGTGCGATCGGGTATTCAAGCGCTCCCCAAGGGACAACGCTATGCCGCCATGGCGATGGGATTCACGACGTTTGAAACCTATCGCTATGTGATTCTCCCGATGGCCTTTCGCATCATCTTGCCCCCGCTGACCAGCGAGTCCATGAACTTACTCAAAAACTCGTCCGTAGCCTTTGCTGTGTCGATTGCCGAGCTGACCATGTATGCGATGCAAGTGGGCGAAGAGACTTCCAAACCTACTGAAATTTATTTGGTCGTCACTGTCTTGTATGCACTATCAGCCTTTGCCGTAAACCGCGCCATGGGGCTTGTCGAAAAACGGATGCGAGTCCCTGGCTTTGTCGCTGCGGGCAATGTTGGCGGAGGACACTAACCATGTTTAACCTAGATTTCACATTCCTCACTTGGGATATGTTCAGCAAGTTTGTGCTCAAGGGATTTATCTTCAGCATCGAACTCACCGTCATAGCAACACTGGGTGGTATCGCGTTTGGCACGGTGCTCGCGCTCATGCGCTTGTCTGGCAAACGCGCCTTGGTCGTCCCTGCAGCCATTTATGTGGATGGACTACGCAGCATTCCACTCGTTATGGTGATTTTGTGGTTCTTCTTGCTTATTCCCTTCATCATAGGCAGACCGATTGGCGCAGAACTTTCCGCCACGATCACTTTCATTGCTTTTGAAGCCGCGTACTTTAGCGAGATCATGCGGGCAGGCATTCAATCGATTGCTCGCGGGCAAGTCTTCGCCGGTCAAGCTATGGGTTTTACCTATGCGCAAAATATGCGACTCGTCGTGCTGCCTCAAGCCTTTCGCAATATGCTGCCCGTGCTGCTCACGCAAACCATCATCTTGTTTCAAGACACATCCTTGGTTTATGCCATTGGCGCTTATGACCTCCTCAAAGGCTTTGTCACAGGCGGGAAAATTTATGGCCGCGTGGAAGAGGTCTACATCTTGGCGGCGCTGGTCTACTTCGTCATTTGTGTAAGTCTGTCGTTTGCCGTGAAAAAACTACAAGCCAAAATTGCCATCATTCGTTGAAAAGGAAAGCATCATGATTGAACTAAAAAACGTCTCCAAGTGGTACGGCAAAACGCAGGTACTAAACAATTGCAGTGTCACGATTCAAAAAGGCGATGTCGTCGTTGTTTGTGGGCCTTCGGGCTCAGGCAAATCAACGCTCATCAAAACCATCAATGCACTTGAGCCTTTCCAGCAAGGTGAGATTTTTGTCGATGGTGCAGCGGTTCACGACAAAGCCACTGACTTGCCCAAGCTGCGTGCACGCGTGGGCATGGTGTTCCAAAGCTTCGAGCTATTTCCGCACTTATCGGTCACTGAAAATTTGACGATTGCGCAAATCAAGGTGCTGGGACGAAGCGACTCTGAGGCACTTGAGAAAGGCCTCAAATACCTTGATCGTGTGGGGCTACTCGCGCATAAAGACAAATTCCCTGGCCAACTATCGGGCGGTCAGCAGCAGCGCGTGGCCATCGCTCGCGCCCTGTGCATGGACCCTATCGTGATGCTGTTTGACGAGCCCACATCGGCGCTTGACCCCGAGATGGTGGGCGAGGTGCTGGACGTGATGATGAGCCTTGCAAACGAGGGCATGACCATGATGGTCGTCACGCACGAAATGGGCTTTGCCCGCAAGGTCAGCAACCGTGTCATTTTTATGGATGTTGGTGGAAGAATTTTAGAAGACTGCTCGAAAGATGAGTTTTTTAATCACCCCGAAAATCGGCAATCACGTACAAAAGAATTTTTAAATAAGATCTTGGCGCATTGAGCCGCAGGTCATCATGTTGCGCCTACACCCTACACTAACAACTTCATTTTTAAACCAAGGAGCATTTTGATGAGTATTGCAAGTGAATTTAAAGCCTTTGCCCTCAAGGGTAACGTGATGGACTTAGCCGTCGGCGTCATCATCGGCGGCGCGTTCGGCAAGATCGTGGACTCGTTGGTCGCCGACATCATCATGCCCATCGTGGGTGCTATTTTTGGCAAGCTCGATTTTTCTAGCCTCTACATTGTCCTTGGTAGCGTCCCATCTGGCACGGCAAACACACTGGCTGAACTCAAAAAAGCAGGCGTTCCCGTGTTTGCGTATGGCAACTTCATCACAGTCGCCGTTAACTTTGCGATCTTGGCTTTCATCATCTTCATGATGGTCAAGCAAATGAATCGCCTAAAGGCTGCTGAGCCAGCACCGGCGCCAGCGCCAACACCAGAAGACATCACGCTTTTGCGTGAAATCCGCGACAGCCTCAAAAAGTAATTACTGAGTCGCAAACTCTCTTGCTTTTTGCAAGGCATAAAGCAGACCCCTTGGGTCTGCTTTTTTTGTGCCTGCCATATCAAACGCCGTGCCGTGGTCTGGGCTGGTGCGAATGATGGGCAGACCCAGCGTGACGTTCACGCCCGCATCTAACCCGAGATATTTGACGGGGATCAGTCCTTGGTCGTGATACATCGCGATCACGACATCAAACTCATCTTGCACGGCTGTTTTTCTCGCTCGCATAAAAATCGTGTCAGGTGAAAATGGCCCGCTCGCCTTTATTCCACGTAACTTAGCGGCCTGCACAGCAGGTGCAATGATGTCCACTTCTTCGCGCCCAAAAAGCCCACCCTCACCCGCGTGCGGGTTAATACCTGCGACCGCAATGCGCGGATTCGCAATCCCCGTTCGCTCTAAAAAATCATGCGTCATTTGAATTGTGCTGAGAACACCATCGTTGCTCAGACTATCCAAAGCTTCACGCAGCGGCACATGAATACTGACTAGCACCACGCGTAGCTCGTCGTTCGCCAACATCATGCGAACAGGCATATCCAGCGGTGCAATGCCCACGTGCTGGGCACACATCGCTTGCAGCATTTCGGTGTGGCCTGGATATGGCACGCCCGCCAGCGCCAGCGCCTCTTTGTGCAGCGGCGCCGTCACAATAGCACTGACCTCACCTCGCAAAGCCGCATGGGTAGAGGCTTCCACGGCCTTTGCCGCTGCAAGCCCCGCCACACCCGATACGTGGCCATAGGCAGGTAACAAGGCCACACCAAACGGCTCGCCAGCTTGAATGACTTGGATAGCCTGACTTGAAACTCCGACCAATTCACAAGCACGGCGCATGACAGCCGCGTCACCATACACCACCGTATTTTGCAGGGCAGCGTCATGGTCGCGGTACAGCCTCGCAATGATCTCGGGGCCAATGCCCGCGGGGTCTCCCATGGTGATGGCAATCGGCTTCGGCTTCGTATTCGTATTCATGCGGGATTGTCGATGTCAATAAATTCATGCTGCAAGCCAAAATGCTCGGCTGCGTGGGCGGCCACGGCTGGTGCGCCATAGCGCTCGCTAGCGTGATGCCCGCAGGCGATATAAGCCACGCCCATCTCACGCGCGTAGTGCGCTTGCGGCTCGGAGATTTCGCCCGTGATGTACACGTCGGCCCCTGCTGCAATCGCGGCCTCAAAATAGCCTTGTGCCCCCCCCGTGCACCACGCCACGGTTTTGATAGCGCGCGTTGCGTCGCCGATGGCAATGATGTCGCGATTGAGCGCTGTTTTGATTTGGATACTCAGCTGCTCAAGTGTTCCCGCTTGCGTCGTTCCCAGCCAACCTATCTCTTGTTCACCAAATCGCGCCGTCGCTTCTAAATTTAAAACACGCGCCAACTGCGCGTTATTGCCAAGCGCTGGATGCGCATCTAGCGGCAAGTGATAGGCAAACAAATTGATGTTGTGCTCGATCAAAGCGCCCAAGCGCTTGCGCATCCATCCCGTCACGCGTGTCTCGCCGCGCCAAAAAAGACCATGGTGAACCAAGATGGCATCCGCTTTGGCTGCAATCGCAGCCTCAATCAGGGCAAGGCTTGCCGTAACACCTGAGACGATCTTTTTGACCTCGTGCTTGCCCTCCACTTGCCAGCCGTTAGGGCAAAAGTCTTTCAAGCGCTCGGGCTGCAAAAGCGAATTAAAAAAGCCGTCTAGCTGCATGGATGTTGTCATTGGCGATAATTCCTTATGAATCGATACTTCCATTCTCACACAGACACTTTAAAAAGAAATTTCATGCGTAAATTTTGGCTCTTATTTTCGCAAACCGTGACCATCCTCTTGGCACTCTATTTTGTCCTCGCTACCTTAAAGCCTGATTGGCTTGGGCGCTCTGGCCACGTGGGCACTAACGTAGGAGGTGTGTCGCTGTTAGAAAGCGCCGGTAACAGCGCAACGGGCGCTGTTACCCCAGCCCCAGGTACGCTGGCCGCAGCAGCAAAAAAAGCATCAGCAGCGGTCGTGAGCATCAATACCAGTCAAAAAAGACGTGTCAATACCCGTGCCAACGATCCATGGTTTCAATTCTTTTTTGGCGACAAACAAGGCAGTGCGCAACCAGATAGCCAGCAAGAGCAAACTGGGCTTGGCAGCGGCGTGATCGTCTCCAGCGACGGCTATATCCTTACCAACAACCATGTGATTGAGGGCGCCGATGAAATCGAGGTCATCCTAAACGATAGCCGCCGTGCTATTGCGCAAGTCATTGGGACGGATCCTGAAAGCGATTTGGCTGTCCTCAAAATCACCCTCGATAAGCTGCCCGTCATTGTTCTGGGCAACTCCGACCAAGCACTGGTGGGCGATACCGTGCTGGCGATTGGCAATCCATTTGGCGTAGGACAAACCGTGACCAGCGGCATTGTGAGTGCGCTGGGGCGCAGCCATCTTGGCATCAACACCTTTGAGAACTTCATTCAAACCGATGCGGCCATTAACCCAGGCAATTCGGGTGGTGCGTTGGTGGACGTCAACGGCAACTTGCTGGGCATCAATACTGCCATTTATTCACGCTCGGGGGGCTCACTCGGCATTGGCTTTGCCATCCCCGTCAGCCTTGCCAAGCAAGTGCTGCAAGATATTGTGAAGGACGGCGCAGTGACGAGGGCATGGATTGGTGTCGAGCCTCAAGATTTAACGCCAGAGATTGCAGAAGCCTTAAAAATTAAGCCCGCTGGAGGTTCTAGTGATGTCGCAGGCGTAGTCATTACAAGCGTCATGCAAAGTGGTCCAGCGGACAAAGCAGGCATTAAAGCAGGCGATATTTTGGTCAGCGTCGCAAACAAAAGCGTTGGCAATACCGTGCAAGCTATCGCTGCGATTGCAGGGCAAAAACCCAATGTGCCCATCACGATACAGCTAGTTCGAAATGGAAAAACAATCGATTTGAGTGTGACGCCAGGCACAAGGCCTAAGCCAAAAACTAAACGTTGATGGCCTGCAAGCCTTATTCTGCTTGGCTTGCAGCAGACTCGTCTTCTGCTTTTTTGGGCTTCACCCAAAACACGCAAGCCCAAATGCCAATCTCGTAGAGCAAGCACATCGGCACGGCAAGCGCCAGCTGAGAGACCACATCGGGCGGCGTCAAAATAGCCGCAACAACAAAGGCCACCACGATAAAGTAGCCACGAAAATCTTTGAGCTTTTCAATGGTCACCATGCCCAGTTTGACCAAAAGAATCACCACAATCGGCACTTGAAACGCAATGCCAAACGCAATATAGAGACTCAAAATCGACTCCACATAACTGGCAATATCAGGCGTAGCAGCCACACTGGCAGGCGTAAATTGCTGAATGAAAGTGAACATTTTGTCCAGCACAAAAAATTGCACGAAACCAATGCCTGCATAGGCTAACAAACTGCCAAAAATGATCAGTGGCAGTGCGAAATTCTTTTCGTGGCTATAAAGCCCAGGAGCTACAAATCGCCAAGCTTGGTACATCAGCCAAGGCAGCGCCAACAGCACTGCCGCCATCATCAAGACTTTGAGCGGCACAAAAAATGGGGAAAAAACGCCCACAGCAATCAACTTAGCGCCTGCGGGCATATGCGCTTGGATTGGCCTTGCAATTGCGTCGATGAGACCACTAGGGCCAGGCCAAATAGAGAGCAAGATGACGCACACCGCAAAACCATAAATGCAATACAGCAAGCGATCGCGTAGCTCAATTAAATGCTGGACAAAGGGAGCTTCCGTACCCGCTAGTTCATCGGCTTTATCAGCAGACTTTTCAGTTGAATCAGTCATCAAATCACTTTAATTTTGGACGGTAGCGTGCCACGCGAGCAGCACCGGATAAAGCCTGCCTTCGCACGCCACTTCTGGCTTTAAACCACAGCGGCATGGCAGATTGTTTGACTCGCCATTTCTTTTTTGGATGCTTGTATTCCAGGGGAACGTGAAACTCATCACTGCAATTGGAGGTCGCTGAGCCACTGCTGTCGCTATTCGATGTAATCGTATTCGTGATCGAGCCTGCCGTAGCTTGCCAGTCCTTCTCAAAATCGATCACATTGGTTTGCACCGCTCCTTCTACGTCGCGAGCAGCGCTCTCCATTTGCTCTTTCATTTTTTTGAGCTCATCCAACTCCATCGAGCGATTAACCTCCGCCTTCACATCCGACACATAGCGCTGCGCCTTGCCAATCAAAGCGCCAACCGTACGCGCCACACGTGGCAATTTCTCTGGGCCAATAACGACCAGAGCCACCACGCCAATGACGGCGAGCTTAGAAATATCGAGATCAAACACTAGGCGAAGATCGTCTTATTAGACTTTTTCTTTAGCTTGCACGTCAATCGTGGTGGGCGCCTGCGCAGGTGCAGCCGCAGATGCATCATCCGCAGTCCCTTGCTTCATGCCGTCTTTAAAACCTTTGACGGCGCCACCTAAATCTGAGCCTAAATTCTTCAATTTTTTAGTGCCAAACACCAAAACAACGATCACTAAAACAATCGCCCAATGCCAAATAGAAAACGAACCCATATTTTTCTCCCATGAAATGATGATTTGATTTTAGCCCGTCAAAGAAGTTTGACATTAGCCCCTGAGCCAAGGCCTTGGTCCGCCCATCACATGCCAATGTAAGTGATGTACTTCTTGACCGCCATTTTTGCCCGTATTGGTCACGATGCGGTAACCGCCCTCAGGGTAAGGCTCGCAGCCCGCCTCTAACGCTAATTTAGGAATGAGTAGCATCATGCGCCCCATCAAAGCGGCATCGTCCCCAGTCAGATGCGCCATCGACACGATGTGTTTCTTTGGAATCACCAAAAAGTGAATCGGTGCCCATGGGTTGATATCATGAAAAGCTAGGAACTCATCGTCCTCGTAAAGCTTTTTGGATGGAATTTTGCCTTCGATAATTTTGCAAAAAATGCAGTTTTCGTCTCTCTCGTGGCTCATTTCGGCATCCTATTGTTCGCAAAGCGCAACCAGCCTTTGATGCAGCGGTACAAGTACCAAAACAAAACCACCGACCAAGCAATCGCACCAGGAAAATAAAACAAAAAATACAAAGGTGCCGTCACAACGCACCACAGCACGGTCCACCAAAAAGTGCTGATCATGTAGCTGTGGTGTGAGCGAAACAACTCGTCACTTTCGTCGCTACGCGCAATGTAATTCACAATCAGCGCAATCACCGCCAGTGTTCCCGCGCTCGCCCACGCCACGGTGTGCATGCCATACAGAATATGCATCACGGTGCGATTGCTCCCAGTCTTCATATTCGTCACTTCGTTCATTTGAAGTTTTCCTCTTTGGCGCGTTCAGCCACTTTGCGTAGTGCTTTTTCATCCAAACCTGACAAGCCAATGCGGCGCGTCAATTCTGCAACCACGTCCGCAGGCGTAAGCTCGTAATGCGCCAGCGCAATCATGCTATGGAACCACAAATCGGCTACCTCGCCTACCAACTTGGCTTTA
>Ga0228699_1000761_pt1 | contig 20877 bp, 21 predicted proteins | sample McNCre217_Aug_MG_FD_178016 | JGI IMG/M metagenome (GOLD analysis project Ga0228699, IMG submission 178016) | Freshwater microbial communities from McNutts Creek, Athens, Georgia, United States - 2-17_Aug_MG | ecosystem: Environmental > Aquatic > Freshwater > Creek | place: USA: Georgia... | reverse complement strand
GCGTACACATAAAAGACCGCGCATAACAGGACGATCAAAGCTTTCGCTTCTAAACTTAAGGTGTCGTTTACGGTTTGCTCTTGAGACATCAATCAAAGGGTATTTCTGAATTTGATCTTCCGAGAATTTCAAAAAACCTGCACCTATTCTATGAATGCACGGATTTCACGCCATAGGCCAATTGGCCTATATGAATTTCCACACCTGACGCATGGCTTGAACACATGAAAATAGACTTCGACGGTATACAGGCCTTTGTGGTGACGGCCGAACTGGGTGGCTTTCACAAAGCCGCAGAACAGCTGCACATCACTCAAACCGCGCTGACACGACGGGTGCAAAAGCTGGAGGCTTATTTAGGACTCAAGCTGCTCGACCGCACCACGCGGCGGGTCGACATGACGGCGGTGGGCCGCGAGTTTTTACCCCAAGCCCGGGCCATCGTGAATGACATGACCTCGGCCGTGGGACGGCTCAAAGACATGTCCCAACACGCCAAGGGCAACTTCACCCTGGCTTGCGTGCCCAGCATGGCGGCGCATATGCTGCCCCAGCTCATCCGCCAATATGCCGATGTGTGTCCGGGCAACCGCATTCGCTTGCTCGACGCCGCCTCTTACGAAGTGCGTCAATCGGTGCTCAACCACCAGGCCGAGATTGGCATTGCGATCAACGGTGAAACACACCCAGACTTGATCGAAACACCGTTGTTTGACGACCCCCTGGTGTTCATCTGCCGTGACACCCACCCCCTGCATGGCAAAGCCTCGGTCACCTGGGCCGACATGCGCGATGCCGACTTGATTGTGGTGAGCAATTTCATGGCCACCCGTGTGTTCATGGACTACCAGCTCGCCAAGCACGGCATTCGGCTGCACGGCAGCTACGAAGTGCAACACCATGCCACGGCCATCAATTTGGTGGCCGCGGGCGTGGGCTGCGCCATCCTGCCCTCGTCCACCTTGCTGGACGGGGACCGTGCCCATGTGCGCAAAATCAGCCTGACCGGTCCGGTGGTGAAACGCAAAGTGGCGCTGCTGCGGCATAAAAACACCAGCCTCTCACCGGCCGCCCAAGCCTTTTTCGAGCTGATCCAACACGCCCACCTGAAGCCCCAAAATGCGTCAACTCGATTAATGCGCAAATCGAAATAATCAACCCCTAAATTTCACTTCTCAATATAACGGCGATAGCCGACACTCTGGGGCATGACAATTTCAACCCCTGAACAAGCGCCCGATGTACTGGTCATCGGCGGCGGCAATGCCGCACTCTGCGCGGCACTGATGGCTGCCGAAGCCGGCGCCTCGGTCTTGCTGCTCGAAGCGGCGCCGCGAGAATGGCGCGGCGGTAACTCGGGCCACACCCGCAACCTGCGCTGCATGCACGATGCCCCGCAAGACGTGTTGGTCGAGGCCTACCCTGAAGAAGAGTATTGGCAAGACTTGCTCAAAGTCACAGGCGGCATTACCAACGAGAAACTGGCCCGTTTGGTGATCCGCGCCTCATCGACCTGCCGCGACTGGATGCGCAAGCATGGCGTGCACTTTCAGCCACCGCTCTCGGGCGCTTTGCATGTGGCACGCACCAATGCGTTTTTCATGGGTGGTGGCAAAGCCTTGGTCAATGCGTATTACCGCAGCGCGGAAAAGCTGGGCGTAAAAATTCGCTACAACGCACCGGTGGATAAGCTCGACATTCAAGATGGGCGTTTCATCGCAGCCTATGTCAAAGGTGAACGCATCAGCGCCAAAACCTGCGTGTTGGCGGCGGGCGGGTTCGAGTCCAACCTCGATTGGTTGCGCGAAGCTTGGGGGCAAAACGAACACGGCGAATGGCCGGCCGACAACTTCCTCATCCGAGGCACACAGTACAACCAAGGCGTGTTGCTCAAACATCTGTTGGAACACGGCGCAGACCGCATTGGCGACCCCACACAAGCCCACATGGTGGCAATTGATGCGCGCGCGCCGCTGTACGACGGCGGCATTTGCACCCGCATTGATTGCGTGTCACTCGGCGTGGTGGTCAATCGCCAGGGTGAACGCTTTTACGACGAAGGCGAAGACTTTTGGCCCAAGCGCTACGCGATTTGGGGCCGCTTGGTGGCGCAGCAGCCCGGACAAATTGGGTATTCCATCATCGATGCCAAAGCCGTGGGGCGTTTCATGCCGCCGGTTTTCCCTGGCGTGCAAGCCGACACCTTGCCTGAGTTGGCAGAAAAACTCGGCTTGCCTGTGGACACCTTCATGCACACCTTGGACGACTACAACCGCGCTTGCCGCGTCGGCACGTTTGACCACACCCGTTTGGACGATTGCCACACCGACGGCGTGAGCCCAGCCAAAACCCATTGGGCGCGCCCCATCGACACAGGGCCGTTCTATGGCTATGCCTTGCGCCCTGGCATCACCTTCACCTACCTGGGCCTCAAGACCGATGAAACAGCCGCCGTGCGCTTTAACGATGTGCCCAGTGACAACCTGTTTGTGGCGGGCGAAATGATGTCTGGCAATGTGCTGGGCAAGGGCTACACCGCGGGTGTGGGCATGTCGATTGGTACGGCGTTTGGACGCATCGCGGGCACACAAGCAGCGTTGGCTGCGCTATCCGTGAAGGAGGCGTCACATGCAAACGCTTGAAGCCCTCACACGCGACGCCCGTGCCTTGGCCAATGGCGAGGTGGTGCTGTCTGCGCCTGAAACCGAAGTGGCGCGACAGCTGCAAATCTGCAATGCCTGCCGTTACTGCGAAGGCTTTTGCGCCATGTTCCCCGCCATGACGCGCCGCTTGGAGTTTGGCAAAGCCGACATCCATTACCTGGCCAATTTGTGCCACAACTGCGGCGCATGCTTGCATGCGTGCCAATACGCACCGCCGCATGAGTTTGCGGTCAACGTGCCCCAAGCCATGGCCCAAGTGCGCGGCCAAACCTATGCCGACTATGCATGGCCCCCTGCGTTTGGCGCGCTCTACAAACGCAACGGACTCACCGTATCGCTGGCCTTGGCGGCTGGTTTGTCGCTGTTTTTGTTGCTCGCCTTGCAGATGAACGGCACCTTGTGGTCAAGTGGCTTGGATGGCAAGTTCTACGCGCTGTTCCCGCATAACCTGCTGGTGAGTTTGTTTGCGCCCGTGTTTTTGTTTGCCAGCTTGGCGCTCGCGCTCGGCGTGCGACGCTTTTGGCAAGACATCACGCCCGCCACTTCCGGGGCCGCACTCACGCCCCCAGCCACCGCAGAGGCCACCCACGATGTGTTGCGCTTGAAATATTTGGACGGTGGGCATGGCGAAGGTTGCAACAACGAAGACGATGCCTTCACCCTCTCGCGCCGTCGCGCACACCATCTCACCTTCTATGGCTTCATGCTGTGCTTTGCCGCCACCAGCGTGGCGACCGTGTACCACTACGCCTTGGGTTGGACAGCGCCGTATGACCTGCCCAGCCTGCCCAAGGTCTTGGGGGCCATCGGTGGGGTGAGTTTGCTGTTAGGTACCACAGGCTTGTTCAAACTCAATCTGCAACGCCACCCCCTGCACGGCGATGCGGCACAAAAGCCGATGGACTTGGGCTTTATTGCCTTGCTGTTTTTCATCAGCTTGAGCGGTCTGGCTTTATGGTTAGGTCGCAGCAGTGTGGCCATGCCCGCCTTGCTGGCCATCCATTTAGGCGTGGTGATGGCCTTGTTTGCCACCCTGCCCTATGGCAAATTTGCCCACGGTATTTTCAGAACTGCTGCCCTGCTGCGCTTTGCCGTGGAAAAACGCCAGCCGAACCACCTCGGCTTAGGCAACGACTAATTCAAAAAGGACATCCCATGAAACGACTCAACTTCCTCCATGCTTGTGCTTTGCTGGCACTTGGCGTGTCTTCAGTGGCCACGCATGCGCAAGAGTTTCCGCCTAAGAAAACCATCACGATGGTGGTCGGGTTTGCCGCAGGCGGTGCAGCAGATACCGCAGCTCGCATCATTGCGAAAAAACTGGGTGAGAACATTGGCGCCTCGGTCGTGGTGGACAACCGTGGCGGTGCAGGTGGCAATATTGCGCACCAATTCGCCGCCAATGGCCCGGCTGATGGCAGCACGATTTTGTTTGGCTCGGTAGGTCCCCTGACGATTGCGCCACACATGATGAAACTGTCCTATGACCCGGTCAAAGACTTTGCGCCCATCACCATGGGCGTGAACTTTCCCAATGTGCTGGTGGTCCACGCGGGCACAGGTATCAAAACCTTTGCCGAATACATTGCCTACGCCAAGAAGAATCCCAAGAAGCTCGATTACGCGTCCACAGGCCCCGGCTCTGCCTCTCATTTGGCGGGCGAACTGCTCGACGACATGGCAGGCATTGACACCGTCCACGTGCCCTACAAGGGAGGCGCACCGGCACTGCAAGATTTGCTCGGTGGTCGGGTGGCGGCTTATTTCTCCACCTACTCCACCTCGCAGGCTTACATCGACAACGGCAAGCTCATTCCACTGGCCAGCACGGGTGCGCAGCGCTTGAAGTCGTTGCCCAAAATCCCCACCATCGCCGAATCGGGATACCCTGGCTTTAGCGCCACCAACTGGTACGCTTTCGTGGCTTCTTCAAAGGTTCCGACAGCCACCCTAGACCGCTGGAACACGGAGCTGGTCAAAGTGTTGAAATCCCCCGATGTCGTGGAACAACTCAACAGCCACGGATTGACGCCCCTGCCCAGCACGCGCGATGAATTGGCCAAGTACATGGCCAAAGAGTCCGCCACCTGGGGTCGCGTGATTCGTGAACGAAAAATTGTGGGTGAATAACCTTTAGAAAGAACGCCAACATGACACACGCCCTTCACCTCACACGCCGTTTATTCGTCATTGGCTTAGGCCTCTGGCTTGCTGTTGCACACATCGCGCAGGCAGCGGAAATTCGCGTCATCACCTCTGGCGCATTCACAGAAGCCTATAAAAAACTTGTGCCTGAGTTTGAAAAACAAACCGGCCATCACGTCATCAGTTCGTTCGGCGCCTCGGTGGGCAATGCGCCCGACTCGATTCCCACGCGTTTCTCGCGCGGTGAAAAGTTTGACTTGGTGATCTTGTCTGACGGTGGTTTGGAAGCCTTGGTCAAAAGCGGCAAGGTCATTCCAGGCAGCCGCGTTGATTTGGTGCGCTCACAAATCGGTGCCGCTGTTCGCAAAGGCACCCCCAAGCCCGACATCAGCACCGTCGAAGCCTTGAAGCAAACCTTGCTCAATGCCAAATCCATCGCCTACTCTGCCAGTGCCAGTGGCACTTATTTGTCGACCGAGCTGTTCCCCAAGCTCGGCGTAGCCGAACAACTCAAAGACACGGCCAAGAAAATCATGAGCGAGCGTGTGGGTGCCGTGGTGGCACGCGGAGACGCCGAGCTGGGTTTTCAACAGGTGAGCGAGTTGATCTATTTCAAAGAGTTGGATTTCGTGGGTACCTTGCCCGAATCGGTGCAACAAACCATCTTCTTTTCAGCCGGTTTGGTGGAAGGCTCCAACGAACAAGAGACGGCCAAACAGCTGATTCGTTTCTTTCAGTCCCCCGCTGTAGCGGACGTGATTCGCCAAACCGGCGTGGACCCTGTTCCGGCCCGATAAGTCGCAATACCCTCACCCCACCGCAGGTTGGGGTGAATTCTTAAAATTCGGGCATGAAGCGATTGATCAATGCCCTAGGCTTTCAAACGGGTTGGTGGGCCTGCATTGTCGGCGTGGGCCACGGCTTGGAATGGCCCGCCATGGGCTTGTGTGCAGTGCTGGTCTGGCTTCACCTCCATGACAGCAGCCATCGGCACCAAGAAATCATGATCGCAACGGCAGCACTGGCCTTGGGTCTCGTGATCGATTCCTTGCTGCAATACTTTTCAGTCATCCATTTTTATGGATGGGCATTGTGGGCGTTGAGCCCTTTTTGGCTGTGGATGCTTTGGGTGTTGTTCGCAATGACGCTGAACGCATCGCTGGACTTTTTGCAACCCCTGCCCTGGTGGGTATCTGCCATCCTCGGTGGCGTGGCAGGGCCGCTGACTTACCTGGCGGGTGCCAGCTTTGGAGCGGCCGCGATGGAACCCACCCTCACCCATGTTTCGTTACTGGCCTTGGCATGGGCAATGGCACTACCCCTGCTGGTGGTGCTCGCACGCCAAGGCGCAGTCGCCTCACACCCCACCGCACAGGCCTGAACGCAGATTGCGCACATCGATGGAAAAACAACGCCGCTCGGCATCCCTCAGCTTCAAAGGCAACAAACAAAACTTGCCCAGCAAGCCATGCGCACACTGCGGACGGGAAATGACCTGGCGCAAGGCATGGGCCAAAAACTGGGAGCAAGTCAAGTACTGCTCCGATGCCTGTCGCCAACATAAAACGGCCCCCGCCACGCCGCCATGAGCTACGAACTGGTTTGGTTCAAGCGTGATTTGCGTTGGCAAGACCACGCGGCACTGGCCCAAGCGGCGCAGCGTGGTCCGGTGCGTTGCGTTTATGTGGTGGAACCCGAACTTTGGCAACAACCCGATGCTGCCTTGCAGCACTTTGAATTCGTGCGTGAATCGCTGCAAGCACTTGATGCTGAGCTGCGCCGACAAGGCGGTGAGCTTGAAATTCATACGGGCGAGTTACCCGAGGTCTTGACTCGCATTTGGCGTGAAGCGCCCTTTCATCACCTCCATTCGCACGAAGAAACAGGCAATGGCTTTACCTATGCGCGAGACATCAAGGTAGCCGCCTGGTGCCGCGCGCAGGGCGTCACTTGGCATGAGTACCCGCAGTTTGGCGTGGTGCGGGCATTGAAAAACCGCCAACTGTGGCAACGCGCTTGGGAAAGCCACATGACCCAACCCCTGCAACACGTCGGTGCAGTGCATTTTTGGCAGCCACCCAGCCCCACCCCTTGGGTCATGACGGCACCGCAACACCTGCAGCACAACCCACCGTTGCGGCAACGTGGAGGCCGCCCCTTGGCCCTGGCCACCTTGCACAGCTTTTTGAATGCGCGCAGCTTGGGGTATCGCGGCGGTATTTCATCACCGCTGTCGGCGCCCGATGCGTGCTCGCGCTTGTCGGCCTATTTGGCTTGGGGCTGCATCAGCATGCGCGAGGTGGTGCAACACACACGGGCCCACATCGCCCAGTTGCCGCCCGATGCAAGCCGCCATCGTGCAGGGCTGAGCGCATTCATCAGCCGCTTGTATTGGCATTGCCATTTCATTCAAAAACTGGAGACCGAACCCGCCATCGAGTGGCACAACATGCACCGTGGCTACGATGGCTTGCGCGAGCAAGATGTGAACTTTGATCACCTTGAAGCGCTCACAACCGCCCGCACGGGCTGGCCCATGGTCGATGCCTGCGTCACCATGCTGCGCGAAACCGGTTGGTTGAACTTTCGCATGCGTGCCATGTTGGTGTCCGTGGCAGCCTACCCGCTGTGGCTGCATTGGCGCCCCGTGGGTGAGTGGCTCGCCACACAGTTTTTAGACTACGAACCCGGCATCCACTGGAGCCAGATGCAAATGCAATCGGGCACCACAGGCATCAACACCACACGGGTGTACAACCCGATCAAACAAGCACAAGACCATGACCCCCAAGGTCGTTTTGTGAGGCAGTGGTTGCCCGCCATGCGCCGAGTACCCGACACCTGGCTGTTCGAGCCGTGGCACATGCCTGATGCTTTGCAAAAGCAGTTGGGGCTTGAGGTGGGACGAGACATTGCACAGCCTGTGGTGGACCTGGCCTCGGCCACGCGCCATGCCAAGCAACAATTGCACAGCCGCCGGCAAACGACGGAGGTCAAAGCCATGAAACAAGCGGTGGTGGACAAACACGCCTCCAGAAAAACATGGGGCCAACGCAAAACCGCCTCCCGTGCCACGGCGTCTGCCAAAGAGCAGTTAGGCTTTGACTTTTGAAACACACCCCATGACTGCACCACGCAAACGCCTCATCCTCATTCTGGGTGACCAACTGGATGAAGACGCCTCGGCCTTGAGCGACTTTGACAGCACCCACGACACGATTTGGATGGCCGAGGTGCGAGAAGAGTCCACCCACATCACGTCATCCAAGCAACGCAGCACCGTGTTCTTGAGCGCCATGCGACATTTCGCCGCGCTGCTGCAAACCCGTGGCTGGCCTGTGATGTACCGCCATTTGGATGCACCAGACAACAGCGGTACTTTGGCGGGTGAGTTGGCCCAAGCCATTGCACAAGTGAAGCCCGAACAATTGCTCATGACCGCACCGGGTGACTGGCGGGTTCTGAAAAGCCTGCGCGCGGTGGCACAGCAACATGACGTGCCACTGGAGATTCGTGACGACACCCACTTCTTCAGCACCGTGCGTGAATTCGCGGATCATGCCAAGGGACGCAAGCAATTGCGCTTGGAATACTTTTACCGAGCGTTGCGTCAAAAAACAGGCATCTTGATGGACGGCAAACAACCCGTCGGCGGTGAATGGAACTTCGATGCCAGCAACCGTGGGAGCTTTGGCAAACAAGGCCCCGGTCTGTTGCCTGCCCCAACACGCTTTGAGCCAGATGCCATCACCCATGAAGTGATGGCCATGGTCAACCGCGAGTTGGCCAACCATCCTGGATCGATCACCACGTTTGGCTGGCCCGTCACGCGTGCGCAAGCCTTGCAGGCCCTCGACGCATTCATCACCCACCGGCTCCCGAGCTTTGGCCTGTACCAAGACGCCATGTGGGAAGGCGAAGTCTGGCTGTACCACTCGCACCTCTCTTGCGCCTTGAACCTCAAGCTGTTGAACCCGAGAGAAGTGGTGCAAGCTGCTACCGATGCGCTCGCAAAAGGACATGCCCCCATCGAAGCGGTGGAAGGTTTTGTGCGCCAAATTTTGGGATGGCGCGAATACGTGCGCGGCATTTATTGGACCCGCATGCCAGAGTACCTGGACCAAAACGCCATGCAGGCCACCGCGCCCTTGCCCGGGTTTTACTGGACTGGGGAAACAGACATGGCATGCTTGCGCGATGCCATTCAACAAACCTTGACGCATGGTTATGCGCACCACATCCAACGGCTGATGGTGACGGGCTTGTACGCCTTGCTGCTGGGCGTGACCCCGCAAGAGGTTCACGCCTGGTACTTGGGTGTGTATGTGGATGCGGTGGAATGGGTCGAACTGCCCAACACGCTGGGCATGAGCCAGTTTGCCGACGGTGGGCTGATGGCCAGCAAGCCCTACATCGCCAGTGGCAAGTACATCGACCGCATGAGCAACCATTGCCAAGGATGTCGCTTCAACCCTGCGCAATCCACCGGTGAGGACGCTTGCCCATTCACCACGCTGTATTGGAACTACCTCGACCAGCATGCCGACGTTCTGGCACGCAACCCACGCATGCTGATGCAGCTCAAAAACTTGAACCGACTCACCGACGCAGAGCGCGCTGCCATTTCAGCGCAAGCCCAACTGCATAGACAATCGGTGCATGCGTAATTTTTTTGGCTTGGTATTTTTTTGTTTGGGCTGCACGATGTGGGCGCATGCCCAAAGCGACAACTACAACTTGGTCGTCCAAGTGCAGCAAATTGAAAACAGAAAGTTTTCCACCACCGCCAGTTTCAAACTGCCCCTCAAGCACTGCCAAGCCTGGCACTATCTGACCGACTACGACGCCTCCACAGCAATTCCGGGCGTTCTTTCTTCCCAAACCACCCGCTTGGCGCACAACAAAGCGCAAGTGAAGCTGCTCATGGAAGAGCGGATTTTGTTCTTCAATATCCGAATGAACTCGGTACTCGAGTTTTTAGAAACGCCCAACGTGGGCACCGACTTTGTACAAACCGCGGGCGAAGCCAAATCGTTTCAAGGCACCTGGCGCATTGAGCCCAAAGACAATGGCACGCTGTTTCGCTACCAGTCTGTGTTTCAACCCGATTCGGCACTGCCCATGGTGGTGATCAAGTATTTCTTTGATCGACGCCTGCGCAACAGCTTTGCTGCGATTGCGCAATACGGCGCAACGCAGCAACACATTGCGTGTGATTAGCTGGTCGCCAAGGCCATCACGCCAGTGGCCGTGTTGGAAATTGGGATGTGGTAGTTTTGATGCACGGGCTTCACATGGTCGCCCAAAGCGCCGCGCATGGCCAACCACATCACCAGCTCCACACCTTGGGTGCCGGTTTTCTCAACCAACTCATGGATGCTGTACTGCGTGGCCCACTCGGGGTTCTTTTGCAGGCTGTCCATGAACTCCAGATCAAAGGCCTTGTTGATGTGGCCCGCACGCTCACCGTCGAGCTGGTGGCTCAAGCCACCGGTGCCCAGCACCACCACATTCAAGTCGCTGTCCCAGCTGCGAATGGCCTCACCCACGGCCTTGCCTAAGTTGTAGCAACGCTTGGCCGATGGCAGCGGAAACTGCACGGTGTTGATGCAAATCGGCACGGTCAGCACAGGGCATGTGTCGCCTGGCCAAAACAGTTTGAGGGGCAAGGTGAAGGCATGGTCCACCAACATTTCTTGGCAGGTCACCACGTCGAATTCTTTTTCCACCAGCTCGTTGATGATGTGCCATGACAAATCAGGCGCGCCCTTGAACGGTGGCAAGGTGGGAATGCCCCAGCCCTCGTCGGCGTTGTTGTATTGCGCAGCAGCACCGACCGCAAAGGTGGGCATTTTGTCGAGAAAGAAGTTCAAGCCGTGGTCGTTGTAGAACACCACCGCCACATCGGGCTTGACCTTGCCCAACCATTCGTGAATGGGTGGGAAGCCATCAAAGAACGGTTTCCAGTACGGGTCTTGCTGAATGCCTTTGGCGATGGCGCCGCCAATGGATGGGATGTGCGATGAGGCGAGGCCGCCAACGATGTTTGCCATGGTGTGTCTCCTGAATGTTTATTGGTGGGCTGCCGCGCGCAGCTTGGCTTTGAATTCTTCTTTGGTCATGCCGGTTTGGGCGGCGCCCAGGTCTTGCACGTCCAAACCCAAAATGCCAGCGAACTTGGCGAGGTAATACACATTGCCCCCTGCAGCAATCAGGCCCAGCACGTTTCGGGTACGAATGGCATCGGCTTGCTCTGCATTCAGGCCATAGTCCTTCATGTATGCCTCTTCATCGGCTTTGAAGGCGTTGCGGTTGTCTGCGCTGTTGAAGGAATAGCACATCTTGTTCAGGGCGTAGCCCTTTTGGGCCTGGTCACCGTCAAACAAGGTGGTGCCAAAAATAGGCTCAGGTTTGTGGCTCATGGTGGTCTCCGTGATTGAAGTTGTTCAATGGCCTGGAGTGTGAGCTTTTAAAACCATAAAATAAACAATGCAATACTCATTTATTCCATGAAAAAATTTAATCATTTGGATTTGGACGGGCATCTGCTGCATTTGCTCAGCACCGTGATTGAGCAAGGCTCCGTCACCGCCGCCGCCAATGCCCTGGGCATCACACAATCGGCCGTGAGCCATCAGCTCGACCGCTTGCGCGCCATCGTGGGCGATGCATTGTTTGTGAAATCAGGGCGTGGCATTGTGCCCACAGCACGCGCAGAGGCCTTGGCGTTGCAAGCCCAAGGTCTGCTAACCCAGCTGCAAGGCTTTGTGCACAGCGGTGCGTTTGAGCCTGCACGCCTGAGCCAATGCTTCACCATCGCCGCCAATGATTTGCAGCGTGACTTGTTGCTGCCCGGTTTGCTCAACCGCTTGCAAGCGCAAGCCCCAGGGGTGAGCTTGCGGGTGGTGCCGTCTGATGTGCCCAGCGCCGATATGCTGCGCGCACAAGACTGCCAGCTGGTGATCAGCCCTCGCCCGCCGGATGCCACTGACATCAAACACAAGCGCTTGTTTGCCGACAGCTACCGGGTGTTCTATGACCCGCAAGTGCGTAAAGCGCCGCGTTCGCTCAAAGCCTATGAAGCGGCAGAACACGTCACCGTGGTACACCAGCCGCGACGCAGCTTAGACATTGATGAGCTGTTGCTGAAAAAAGGCGTGCAACGCCGCTTTGCCGCCACGCTCAGCAGTTTTGCTGGCGTGGCCGCCTTCGTCACAGGCACAGACCGCTTGGCCACCCTGCCCGGCTTGTTGCGTCAAAGTTTGTTACGCGGATTGGCCGATGCGCCGGTGCCCTTTGACACACCCGACATGCCCATGTACGCAATTTGGCATGTGCGGCATCAGCAAGACCCGGTGCATATTTGGTTGCGGGAGCAGTTGTTTGCACACTGACACAGCGCATGCATTCTTATCAGAGGTTCGCGAACAAATCCATATTACAAAACGCCTCCAGCGAGATGATGGGGCAAGCGCTCATCCGCTCAAACTCAGCAGCAATGGCCAAAAAATCACGATCGCCAGATACCAGCACTTTCGCTTTTCCTACCAAGGCGAGATGCATAAACGCCAGGTCAAATGCATCGCGGCACGCCGGCACTGATGGTGGCGGCTGCGGGATGCGCACGGTTTGAACATAAGACAAATAGTCGGCCAACAACTCCTGCTGCTCCAGCGATGACAAGCGAAACTTGGGATAGCTCAACACACGCACCAACTCTTGCACCGTGACCGTGCTGGCCAAGGGCAGCACCAGTCCGCGCTGCCAAGCCTGCCGCACCTGCCCTGCAATACCACTTCGAAACACCAGTGCCGACAACACCACATTGGTGTCCAGCACCACACGAACAGCGCCGCTCATTTTTTGGGTTGCGCTCTTTTTGCAACGGTCTTCTTGGGCTTGGCTGGATTCGCGTCATAGGCTATGGACGACTCATTGACCATGGCTGGCGCCCGCGCAGGTGCCCTCGCCCACGCCACGGCTGCACCGATGTCTTCGTCTGTGAGGTCGAGCTCGGCCAGTTTGGCACGCACCGCATCGCCACGTTGAATACGCACAGGCGTCAGGATGAGTTGGCCTCCTCGCGCCTCAACATCAAAGTATTCGGTTGCCCCAACGGCTTGAACCAAGCTTTTGGGCAGGGTAAGCTGATTTTTCGCTGTGATTTTGGCAAGCATGGCATTGAAAGAAAGTAAGGAATCCTTACTTTACTTCAAACACCTCAGTCAATCTATCAGCGTGAATCAAAATTCTTCGGTGTCGACCTCAACCGTCGCCTGCGCGTTGTAGCGCGCCCCTTTGACGGTGTGTTGGTTGATCAGCGCTTCTAAGCGCTGCATCTGATCAGCGGTCAGCGCCACATTCACAGCCGCCATGTTGTCTTCCAGGTGATGGATGTTTTGGGTGCCGGGGATGGGGATGAGCTTGCTGTCTTTGTGCAGCAGCCAGGCCAAGGCCAGCTGTGCGGGTGTGCAACCCACCTCTTGCGCAATCGCCAAGTAGCCAGGCAGCAAGTGCAAATTGGCGGCATAGGTGTCAGCCGCAAAACGCGGCATGGTGCGGCGAATGTCGTTGGCGGCCAAGCCACCCACATCACGCAAATCGCCACACAAAAAGCCGCGCGCCACTGGGCTGAACGGCACAAAGGTCACGCCTAATTCTTCACACGCTTTGAGTACCGCGATTTCAGGGTTGCGCGTCCACAGCGAGTACTCGGTTTGCAAGGCCGCAATCGGGTGCACCGCATGGGCTTTGCGCAGCGTCGTGGCTGACACTTCGCTCAAGCCAATGCTGCGGACCTTGCCTGCGCGCACCAAGTCGCTCATGGCACCCACGCTGTCTTCGATGGGCACTTGCTTGTCCCAGCGATGCAGGTAATACAGGTCAATCACGTCGGTGCCCAAGCGGTTCAAACTGTCTTCACAGTTTTGGCGAATTGCTTCGGGACGCCCGTTGATCACACGCTTGACGCCATCGGGAAACGTCACCCCCGCCATGCCGCCTTTGGTGCACAACGTGATCTGTTGACGATGCGCCTTAAAGGCCTTGCCCACCAACGACTCGTTGGCACCAAAGCCATACAGCGCAGCGGTGTCAAACAAGGTCACACCCAGGTCGAGGGCGCGATGCAACAAAGCCTCCCCCACCTCCGGCGCAGGTGGTGCGCCGTAGGCGTGGCTCAGGTTCATACAGCCAAGACCGATGGCTGATACGGTGAAAGGGCCGAGTTGACGTTGTTGCATGGCAGATTTCCCTTAAGCGTTGAGTTGCAACTCAAGCTCGTGCAGCACCTTGTAGCAAGGCAGCACTTGGGCCACGCTCGAATTGGGTTCGCGGCCCTCTTTGATGGCAGCAAAGAACTCACGGTCTTGCAACTCGATGCCGTTCATGGACACCGCCACTTTGGACACATCGATTTGCTCTTCTTTGCCGGTGTACAGGTCGTCGTAACGGGCCAAGTAGGTACCGGTGTCGCCGATGTAGCGGAAGTAAGTGCCCAAAGGGCCGTCGTTGTTGAAGCTCAACGACAAGGTGCAGATCGCACCATTGGCCGCTTTCAATTGAATGCTCATGTCCATCGCAATGCCCAGCGTGGGGTGGATGGGGCCTTGCACGGCGTTGGCTTTGACGATGGGGCTACCAGCTTGGTAAGCGAACAAGTCCACGGTGTGGGCCGCGTGGTGCCACAGCAAGTGGTCGGTCCAGCTGCGGGCTTGCCCCAAGGCGTTCATGTTGGTGCGGCGGAAGAAGTAGGTTTGCACATCCATTTGTTGGATGTTGAATTCGCCCGCTTTGATTTTGTTGTGCACCCATTGGTGGCTGGGGTTGAAACGGCGGGTGTGACCGCACATGGCGACCAGGCCTTTTTCTTTGGCGACGCGCACCACTTCGTCGGCGTCTTTCCAGCTGTCGGCCAAAGGAATTTCCACTTGCACGTGCTTGCCTGCTTTCAAGCAAGCCAAGCTTTGTGCAGCATGCATTTGGGTGGGCGTGCACAAAATCACGGCATCCACTTCGGGCAAAGCCAAGCTGTCAGCCAAGTCGGTGGTGACGTGCTTGATGCCGTATTTGTCGGCCACTTCTTTGGTTTTTTCCAGATCACGGCTGATCAACGAGACGACTTCCACGCCGTCGATGTTTTTGATGCCGTCCAAATGTTTGATGCCGAAGGCACCTGCGCCAGCCAGGGCGACTTTGATGGTTTTGCTCATCGTGTTTTCCTCTTGATTACTTATGCGTTTTCCAAAATGGCATGGCCTACGGCGGTGTTCGATGCAGGCACATGGTAGAAGCGATGTTTCAATTTCGGCGCTGGCCCCGTGGCTTTGCCGTTTTGAATGTCAGACATGGCACCGCGTGCGATCAACCACATCACCAACTCAATGCCTTCGCTACCGGCTTCGCGCACGTAGTCAATGTGAGGCACGGCCGCGCAGGCGACGGGGTCGTTGATCATCAGGTCGAGCCAGTTGTTGTCCCATTCACGGTTGATCAGGCCTGCACGTGCGCCCTGCAACTGGTGGCTCATGCCGCCTGTGCCCCAGATGTGCACATTGATGTCTTCGTCGTAGCTCTCCACCGCTTTGCGAATCGCTTGACCCAGGTTGAAACAACGCTGGCCGCTGGGTACGGGGTACTGCACCACGTTCACTGCGAATGGAATGACGGGGCAAGGCCACGCACCTTTGACAGGGTCTTGTTCGCCACACATCAAAGACAGGGGCACGGTCAAACCGTGGTCCACATCCATTTTGTTGACGATGGTCAAGTCAAAGTCTTGTTGAATGACCGACTGCGCAATGTGCGAAGCCAACTCAGGATGGCCTTTGACTTTGGGCACAGGGCGTGCGCCATAGCCTTCGTCAGCAGGTATGTATTCAGCCGCCGTGCCGATGGCGAAGGTGGGAATCATGTCCAGACTGAAGGCCGTGGCATGGTCGTTATAGACCAAGAAGATCACATCGGGCTTGTTGTCCTTCATCCATTGCTTGGAGAAGTCATAGCCCGCAAACACGGGTTTCCAATAATCTTCTTGGGTCTTGCCCAGGTCCAGTGCCGCGCCAATGGCAGGCACGTGAGAGGTGTAAACAGATGCGGTAATTTTTGCCATGGTTATGCTTTCTTGCCAGCTGCGGCGCCTTGGGGTTGATTCTGGGCTTGCGCATCACCGTTTTCGCCGATGACACGGTTGCCTTCGACCGAACGACCGCCCTTCATCATCATGGCGCGGTATTCCTCTTCGGTCATGCCGGTCATGGAGCCCGCCATTTGCTGAAAGCTCAAACCGTCGGTGGCGCCAATTTTGGCCAGGAAGTAAATATTGCCGCCGGTGCGCATGCACCAGTTCAAGTCGCGTGCCAACACGGCCTGCTTTTGTTCTTCGGTCATGGCCCACTCGTCGAGGTAGGCGCGTTCGTTGGCTTTGAAACGGGTGCGGTTCTCCGCCTTCATCAGCGACATGCAGAACTGGTTGAGCCAGTAGCCTTTGCGCGATTGCTCGGCATCAAAAATGATGGTGCCGGGAACATCTGTGTAGGGTTTGTCTAGTGCCACGTCTTTTCCTTTATTGCAAACATTTGAAACTGGCGGCCGCGTTGGGGTCACCACCTTGATAGCGTGGCACCAAGGGCCATTGACACAAGGGACGGGCCCGCAACTGAGTCACGGGCAAGGTCACCGATTGTTCGAGCAAGGTCAATGTGCCGGGCGCTTGGCCACGCTCGACCCAGTCGGTCAATGCGCTCAGCATGTCCACATTGGCTGGGGCGCCAGCACCCACGTGGTCAACGCCAGGTGCGGTGTACAAACGCATGAACGCATCGGTGGTACTGGCCCCCATTTTCTGGCGCACCGACTCATAGTAGCCAATGCCTGCATAAGGGCTCTGCGCATAGTCAGCCATGTTTTCCATCATGATCAACTTGCCGCCACGGGCGTGAAACGCAGACAAATCAGGGTTGGTCGAATCCATCAAGGCCGAGATTTCTTTCACCCGCGCCACGTGGTCACGTGCTTGGTAGGTGGTGACATCAAGCGAGGGATTGCGGCCGTAAAAATACTGGATCGCACCCGCACCATAAAACCAGGCAATGCCGTTGCTCGGCTGTGGTGGCAGCGAGGGTGCGGTGGCACCGGTCCACCACGCCATCCAACCGCCGGTCGCAGCAAATGCAGGCGTTGCCTCGCCACTGGGGCCACGTCCTGGGTACTCGCGCAAGCCGTTGGCCAGCTCAACGTCCATCTGCAAAGGCGTGCCCAAAGTTTGCACCGCCTTGACTTGGGCTGCCGTCAAACAACTGTCGCTGGCCGCAGCCTCGCATTGCAGTTTGCGCACATCAAAACGCTGGCGGCAACCCACCGGATCAGACACCACGCCGTCGGCCAAGCCGTCAGCGGCATCACAGGCGGCAAGCACGGCTTGCCCCACCAGTTTCACGTGTGCGGGCGACAACCAGCCGCCATTCATCAGGGCCATGCCATCGCGCAAGCCTGCATGCTGCAAGCCAGTCCAGTGGATCACGGGCACGCGGCTGAAAATGCCATCAAAGTCTTGCGGGTAGCGCTGTGCCATGGTCAGGCCTTCGCGTCCACCTTCGGAGCTGCCCACGAAATACAGCTTTTCAGGTGCTTGACCGTAGCTGCGCTTCATCACTTCAACTGCGACATCACGCACTTTTTTGTAAGACGCATGCGCAAAGTTGATCAAGGCTTCATCGTTCAAGGAAAAGGTTTGAGGTGGCTCACCCGGTTTGTTTTGATGACCTGAATCAGTGCCATAGGTGACATAACCCTGGCTCAATGGCACGGGTTGGTCAAACGGCGCGGCAGGCACCATCGACAAGGCATTGATCAAGACACCGTTGAAGCCACCGCCACCGTATTGCACTGAGCGGCCGTTCCAGCTCATGGGCAAATTGATTTGGAACTGAATCGACGGTGCCTTTGGGTCAATCGGGGCAATCGCGCCCAACACACGGCAAAACTGAGGCAATGCCGGCGTGAACCGGGCCGCAGGCGTCGGGCCGCGTTCAGCCACGCTGGCCGCACTGGCAGCCACCAAGGTGGCTGATTCAATGCGGACCGGGCCACTGGGCAGCGTGGTGACTTGAGCGGGCAAGGTGACACCGCTCAAGGTCTCGCACGCCATGGTGAGTGGCAAGGCTGAAGGCGCGGCCATGACCACGCTGGATGCGGCGACTGCCACGAGAACCATCGAAAACCGTGCGATGTTTTGGCGCATGAGGTGTCTCCTTTTGATTGTTGTCTCAGTTGAACGCGATCAAGCCCGCTCTTCGGGCCAGTACAAGCGCATCGGGTTGTCCACCAAGAGTTTCTTTTGAAGCTCAGGTGTGGTCGCGATGTGTGGAATGAAGTCCACCAACAAACCGTCATCGGGCATGTGGTCTTTGAGGTTGGGGTGTGGCCAATCGGTGCCCCAGATCACGCGGTCTGGGAACTCGTCCACGATGCGCTTGGCAAACGGAATCACGTCTTGGTAAGCGTTTTGTTCGCCGTTCAAGGCCTTGGGGCCGCTGACCGACAAACGCTCGGGGCATGTGACTTTGCTCCACACATTGTGGTGCTCGCGCATGAACTTCACAAACAGCTCAAACTCAGAGCCATCCACAGGCTTGGTCACATCGGGACGGCCCATGTGGTCCACCACCACATTGGTGGGCAAGGCGGTGAAGAAGTCCCACAACTCGGGCAAGTCCACGGCTTCAAAGTAAATCACCACATGCCAGCCCCAGAGCTGGATGCGTTTGGCAATTTCAAGCAACTCGTCTTTGGGAGTGAAGTCAACCAAGCGCTTCACAAAGTTAAAGCGCACGCCGCGCACGCCTGCCTTGTGCATGACTTCAATTTCTTCATCGGTCACGCTGCGTTTGACGGTGGCCACGCCACGCGCTTTGCCGCCGGAGTTGACCAAGGCATCGACCATGGCGCGGTTATCGGCGCCGTGGCAAGTGGCTTGCACCACCACATTGCGGGCAAAGCCCAGGTGGTCACGCAAGGCGTAGAGCTGCGCTTTGGAGGCATCGCATGGCGTGTACTTGCGCTCGGGCGCATACGGAAACTCGTTGCCGGGGCCAAACACATGGCAGTGGGCATCCACCGCACCTGCGGGCAATTTGAATTTGGGTTTGCTCGGGCCGTTGTACCAATCGAGCCAGCCGGGGGTTTTTTGAAATTCCATGTGTTGTCCTCTCGGGTTTTTAATCGGGTTGAATGTGGGCGTCACGCACCAGCTTGGCGTAGCGTTGGCGCTCAGAGCGAATCAGGTTGGCAAACATCTCGGCGCTGCCGGGCACCACCTCGCCGCCCACGGCGCTCATGCGCTCGCGCACTTCTTTGGTTTGCAAGGCTTTTTGCACTTCCTCATGCAGCTTGGCCACGATAGGTTTGGGCGTAGCCGCAGGCGCCACCAAGCCGTACCAAACCGAGGCCTCAAAGCCAGGGTAGCCGGACTCTGCAATGGTGGGCACATCGGGGAAGATGGCACTGCGGTTGGGGCTCAACACACCCAAGACCTTGAGCTTGCCACTCTTGACATGGGGCAAGACCTCCAGGGCATTCACCGCCACTAAAGGCAGTTGCCCACCGATCACATCGGTGATGGCCGGTGAGCCACCGCGGTAAGGCACATGCTGCAAATCAATACCTGCCGCACGGGCAAACAATTCAATCGCCATGTGCGGCGTGGAGCCATTGCCGGGTGAGCCAAAGGCAATGCTGTTGGGCTTGCCTTTGGCCGCATCGATCAGTTGTTTGATGTTGGCATAAGGCGCATTGGCATTGGCCGCAATCACCACCGGCACGCGACCGATGAGCGACACCGCCACCAAATCACGCTCGGCATCAAACGGTGCGGGTTGGTACAGCGACATATTGGCGGCCAGCGCGTTGGCGGCCATCATCAAGGTGTAGCCATCGGGCTCTGCGGTGATGACAGACTTAACGGCAATGTTGGTGCCTGCGCCCGGTTTGTTTTCCACAATCACCGCTTGACTCATGCTGGTCGAGATGCTCTGACCAATGGTGCGTGCCACCACGTCCACCGCACCGCCTGCGGCATAGCCCACCACCACTTTGATGGGCTTGCTGGGATAGGTTTGTTGCGCCATGGCTTGACAGCTCATCAGGCCCATCAGCAACACAGAACACACACGCATTGCAAAGTTCATCATCATTCCTTGGGTTGTGATTCAGAGGTGGCCAAACCACGCAAACCTGCGCGATCGGCCATGCGTTGCAGCTCACCTTGGCGCTTGAGCGTTTGGGCAAATTCACGCAGATAGGGCATACCCGCCTCGCGGCCTTTGGGAATGGCGATCGCCAAGTTTTCCAGGCCCCAACGGTCTTTCAGCACTTGAGCGCCTGGCACTTTTTCGGCCAGCTCAAACAAAATGCCTTTGTTGGTGGCGAATGCATCTAACTCACCACGCTGCAACATCTGCTGCGCCACGCTGAGCGAGGCCACGGGCACCACGGTGGTGTGTTTCAAACGGGTACCCAACACACCTTGCGAGGAGCTGCCTTGGCTTACGCCTAAACGCACACCCGCACGGTCCACATCGGCAAAGCTTTGAATACGGCTGTTGGCAGGCACCAGCACACCCAACTCGAGTTGAATCAAGGTCGGTGTGAAATCCACCTCTTGGGCACGGGCCGGCGAGGCATTGGTGAAGGTCATGTCGACCTCCGACTTTTTGAGCCCGGCGATGACCTCGGCAACACGCGGGTATTCCACCACTTGCACCGGCACACCCAGTTGTTGCCCCAGGGCATAGCCCAACTCCAAGGCCACACCGCGTGACTGCCCGGTCTTGGCATCACGCACCCACGAGGTCGGGCTGCCCAGGTACACGCCCACGCGCAATACGCCAGTGGGTGCCAAGGCCTGCTGCACCTCGGGTGCCATCGACCCCACCGCTTGCGCGGTGGAAGGCGATGAGGTTTCCCAGGTGCTGACGCAGGCCGTCAAGCCCAACAGGGCGGCGACGGCCAAGGGCCAAACAAAGCGACGGGATACGCGCATGGTTTTCAACGAATGTCAGTCGATGTACTT
>Ga0228699_1000760_pt1 | contig 20916 bp, 23 predicted proteins | sample McNCre217_Aug_MG_FD_178016 | JGI IMG/M metagenome (GOLD analysis project Ga0228699, IMG submission 178016) | Freshwater microbial communities from McNutts Creek, Athens, Georgia, United States - 2-17_Aug_MG | ecosystem: Environmental > Aquatic > Freshwater > Creek | place: USA: Georgia... | reverse complement strand
GCGCCACCAGTAATTAATATTTTTTTTGACTTCATAAAATTACCTATTTACCCACTCACACAAGACCTGATCGTATTGCTTGATAACTCTTGCAGGAACCCCTACAGCAACAGAAAAATCAGGAACATCACGAGTCACTACAGAATTGGCTCCAATAACGCAGTTTCTACCAATATTGGCGCCAATAACGCACACATTTTCACCAATCCATGTCCCTTGGCCAATATGGACACTTTGCTTAAATCTGACCGACTGCTGCATAATTGGTGTATTAATATCTTCATAGCCATGAATACCGTCTGAAATATAAACATTATTTGCAGTCAATACATCATCTCCAATTACAACCTCTCTAACCGCCGCAATGTGATTATTGTAACCAAGCACACAACGAGACCCAATAGTTAATTGAGCTTGCAAATCATCAACAGTGATGCAGTAGAGCCAACCACGCGACTGCACTACCGAAAAATCACCTAATTTGATACTTTCTATACCATCAAGCCTAAATGGCAAACTAATAAAGGCACGTTTGCCACAGCCAAGCATTTGGGAAGAATAGAGCAACCTAAATAAGAACTCTCCAAATCGCAACCAAATACGCCTCAATAATTGAATTTTCATGCGCGTTGCTCTATGGCATCCAAAAATGCAGCCGGGTTTGAAAAGTAAGGCGATAGCTCAAGTAGCGTTTCTTCATCCAAATCCCACCAACTAGAAGCAAGCAAACGATTGCATAACTCGTCATCAAAACGACGCCTTATTACATGACATGGAACTCCGGCAGCAATTGAATATGGCGGAATGTCACGAGTCACTATTGATCCTGCTCCTATTACAGATCCAACACCAATTCGTACACCAGCACAAATCTTTACGCCTTCGCCAACCCAAACATCTGCTTCAATTACCGTTCGAGGAAGTTGCTTCTGATACAAATTTCCACGAACAAATGCGTTTGGTAGCGGCTGTGTACTATCGTAAAAAACAGGACTAGTTCCCACAAAATGAGTTGGGTGATTTACTAAGCCAATTGACACATCTGTAGCAATTGAACAATATGGACCCACATCAACAGCATTAAGTGAAGAGTTTTCCTGTATATAACTATAAGAATCAATCACTGAATCAATAAGACGGACTTTATCAAATAAAACAGACTTGTCGCCTAATTTACTACTTGCATCGACGATGACTTGGTTGTGAATGACAGCATGCCGAAAACGATGTCTTAATCGATACTCATATAAATAGCTACGTAAAAACTTTAGAGCAGTCATTTACATTGCCACTTCTTGATTTCTTAACAACTCAACTACGAAGTTGTAATTGCGTTCTAGATTATTACCGTCTAGAGGTCCTACATACTTCTCCATAACAGCTTTATCCAGGAAAGCATCAAAACGATTATTGCCTAACAGAAAATCACGCATTGCGTATAGAAGGTCTGAACAATCATGAGTCGTCACCAGCTCGGACTTGCCATCAAAAGGGGGGTCCATGGTCTCGCGATCCCTCTTGTGATAAATGACCGGAATACCCAAACAGGAGGCTTCAAACAGGGTTTGTGAGTAGATAGAAATAAACAAGTCGCTCTCATCTAGGACCTCGCGCATCGGCACCATATCGACAATAGTGTCCACCATTCCTGGAAAATACTCTTCCGTGAACATTTGATACTGCGCTCGATAACCATTGGGTCTCACCTTCAGCACGACCCGAACCGATTCAACTTCAGCACCAAGTTCACTGATAGACGACAGTACATCGTGCAAAAACTCAAACTCGACTGCTAGGAACGAATTGAGGTCAGTGTTATTGAATCCTGAGGCACCGATTGTGATGGTCGGCCGACGGCGATTGATGTTTTTAGCAGGAACTTTCGTATACGCATCCATGCGGGGGTCGCCTAAACAGACGATGTTGCTCATGCCGCGGAAATAGTGTTCCCTAATGCTAGTCGAATACGCATTGATCAATGTTGCGTACTTGGCCTCGTCCAAATAAGCGCTTCCAAGCAAACCATTGATGATCATGTAACTGGGCACCCCCCGGCTTTTGGCAACACAGTCCACCAACATCGCCACCTGACCAATATTGGCAATCAGAATTTCTAAGCGAAGCGGATGCCTGTCCAAATAGTCAATCACGCAATTCAAAGCTCGCAGCGACTCCGGCAAAACTTCAACAACTTTTCGCTCAATCACACGGTAAGCCTCTTCGGTGATGTCGACGCCGTTGCTCAGCACCAAACGCGCCGAACGTAACTGCCTAAAATTTTCAATCAGACGGGCGGCTTCATTTTGATATGGCTTGCAACTGCCATAGACAGGAATCGGCCGCTCTTTCAGATATTTCATTAACCCAGGCGCTGAGGAGAAATGCGCCTGAACCACCCGGATATCGGGTTGTTTCTTTAAACGCTGCAACAAATGGCGCGTCGGGTGGTACTCCTGCACAAAAACACCAGCCTTATGTTGCACACGGTCGGTCAGGCGATCCAGCCAGCTCATGACCAAGCCCTGAACCGTCACAACCAAGTCGCGCAGCACGTGTCTTGGCAGGCGGATCCGCAAGCGCTCATTCATCCAGCGGTGAATCGGGAAAAAATAGCCGGGAAATGGCGCGGCCTTCTTCTCAACCGCGCCCTTTGTTTTAAAGGCAATGCTCATGTCGTCGAGCACTTCGCCCAAAATTGGCAGCGCCTCATCTAGATAGATGTTTTCCCAGACCAGTGAACGCAATTGCTCCAAACAGAGCCGGTTGCGAACGTAGAACGTGAAATCGTTCCATATTTCAATTCGAAAACTGAAACCAAACTCCACTTCACGGTAGCGAAAAAGGTCAGCCCCCTTCACATCTAGATGCCAGTCGCGGAAAAATTTATAAGTTAGGAAATTGTTTTCCTGCATGAAAGAGGGTTCACACAGGTGATCCACATAAAAAACAGTGCCCCCGACTTCCTCAATCTGCTTACGCAAGGCGAAGTCATAGGTCAGGACCAAATCTAGGGCTGGATCAAATATCGTCTGAAACACTGCCCATGATGAACGAGATTCAACTACGAATATATTTCGGCACTTTGATCCGGCTACGATGAACTGACTTATCGTCAATTTATACCCCTATCGTCTCCAATTATCACCCATGATGCCTATCCTTTTAACCAATAATATTCCAATAATATTATGCCAGTACATTCTTAGCTCTTCCGGGTGCAAACCTGCCAATCTCGGAAGTTTAAGTATTAACACTAAACTTAATGCCAAATAAAAAAGACCACTTAGAAAAACTCCAAGCCACATTGATATGTTCAAATGGATCATATGCTCAATATCAATAGCAGTCATAATAAGTGTGCCCAAATATTTTGATATAAAGCCAAGTAGAACAAGCATTACAACGGAACCGATTTGCTCACGCCACTGAAAATAGATATTGTATTTTTTAGATATCACCCAAGACTGAAAATTTACGAATAAAAAATTTAAACCAACTATCTTTATAGCTAACCCCATCGCTCCTAAGCCATAGCCGATACCTATATCATCTTCAGCAATTAGTAAGTAGGCTAAAGGAATACTTACTAACAAGCCAGAGACAGTGATTTTCATGTAAGTCGAATTTTGAGCAGTTGCCATAAATAAGGTGCCATTAATTTGCCCAACTGCCTGATGTACAGGATAAAACAGCATGAGCATTAAAACAGGCCACGCCGAATGAAATTCACTACCTAACAATACATCAACTAGCATCTGAGACCAGGGCACCAGAAAACATGTCACAAAAGCAGCAACAAATACCAATGACTGGCTCGTTTTTTGGTAAAGCCTAGCGACTCGACTATGATCACCATGTTCATTAGCCTCAGCAATTTCTTTCCAAAAGATACTTAATATTGATGTAGCAGCCAGCAAGCTCACTGTAGATAATTGTGCCGCAACCTGATAAAAGCCTTGCTGCGATGATCCTCCATATCGCTGCAGTAGCCAACGATCAGCGATCTCATAACAAAAAGAAAACACAGCAATTACAACCATCGGTCGACAATATTTTATATAAGCCTTTACCACTGAGCTTGGTTTACTAGAAACTTCTTTTTCAACCGAGAAATTAGATTTATCATTTGCCAATGGGTTTCGGAACTTGATGCATAACCAAACAGCAGCAACAAAATATTCGGCAATAATAGCCCATAACACAGCACTTAAATTTAGTAAATTACCAATAAACATTGCACCAATAAGTAGCAAATGACTAATTATTATTAGCAAACCAGCCATCTGAATCCGAGCAGTCATTCTCTTGGATTCATGCATTTGACTAACCGTTTGCCATACTTGATTTTGAAGGAATGTCGCAAAAAAAGCAAGTAGTATCAATTCACGCTCAATCCCTAACCAAAATTTAGTTACGACTGGCTCTGGTAATAAAAACACAACCAGTGCTACAGAAAAAATAAATTGAAAAACTAGCCATGAAAAATAAACAACGTAATACAACGAGCCACGTTCGCGCTGCGCAATAAAAGTGTAAAACGCACTTGAACTACCAACATCTAGCAATGCACGAATAGCCCAAAAGCTACCTAATAAATATGCTAGATTTCCATATTCAGCAGGCCCTAAACCTCGAGCTATAAGTATACCAACAGCAAAGCTGACTGCTGCTCGGCCAGCATTAGCCCCTATTGATATAAAAAATCTTTTCCGGAAATTAGTCAAAGGGTCGACAGATCTTAAATTGAAAACCCATCATCAATAAACAAGTTCTGCCCAGTGATGAATTTAGACTCATCTGAGATGAGAAAAATCAATGCACCAACCAAGTCCGGTGCATCTAGCATCCCCTTTGAAGCGCAGTATTTTTTATACGACATTAAAAAATCTTCAGGCTGACCACCCAGAATACCGCCGGGACTTATACAGTTAGCACGTATGCCACTGCCTTTAAAATATTGCGCAAAGTATAAGGTTAAATGTACTACAGCAGCCTTAATTGCGGCATACTCTACCGGCATTGTCATATGAGTACCCTCATACACATTAAATCGAGGTGCGACAGATCCATATATTGATGACATATTTACTATGTTACCACTGCCCTGCTTTACAAAAAGCTTGCTAAATTGCTGCGCAACAAGAAAGTAACCCCCTAAATGGCTATTCAAATTCTCACAAAAATCTGAATATGTAACATCTTCAAGCTTACGACCGTAATTTTTATTGCGTGGGTATGCGTTATTTACTACTGCATCTATCTTTCCATAACGATTAACGATATTATCGATTAATTTCTGAATAGATTCTTCATTTGTAATGTCTAATGCCTCGGCATCAACTATACCCAACTGTCCTGCCTTGCACTGTTCCGCAAATCGTATTGCTGCATTTATATCAATATCAGCGGCAATTGCAACTCCACCATTACTAGCAATAGATTCTACGAACGCTTTACCAATTACACCAGCGCCCCCTGTTACTACAACAACTTTCCCTTCCACTCTTTTGCTATTCATTTAGCGCTTTCAATATTTCGAATTATGCGAGCCGGATTTCCAGCAACAACAGTAGCTGGAGGCACATCTTTTGTTACAACAGACCCCGCCCCAACTACTGAATTCTCACCAATAGTTACGCCAGGTAGAACTATTACGCCAGCACCTATCCAGCATCCAGATTTTAGTAAAACTGGTCGTGATGCATCATGCCCTTGATCAATAATGGGTAGGTTTGGATTTTCAAAGCTATGGTTTGCTACGTAGATCTGAACCGCAGATCCCAGCATCACATCATTTTCAATACAAATACCCGCTCCCTCATCCCTTGGATCAGCAAAAAACATGCAGCCAGGTCGTATTATTACTCTGTCTCCTAAACTTATCTTTGAGCAGCAAACAGCGTAGGCCCCAGGCCTAAACTCAGCATCACGCCCGAAGTGTTGAAATTTCTTTTCACATAAATCTTTCATCAAGGATTTAAAGTGCAATCGCCAGTGTGTGGCCAGCATATCCGGGCCAAGTCGATCACCCCCCCCCCAGAATTGCCAGCGATTAAATATTTCAAATATCCAACCCACTAAATACCCTGTTTACTTTTAAATAAAAATTCGACAAATTTGAAGTCTAGTTCACTATCTATGTCAATAGATCTTTCTTCCGGCATCTCATATAAACGTGTATTAGAGTTAAATATACTTGCGTTTGAATACAATGCATCATGCTGCCAAACATATACAGAAGCATTCATGTCATAACAGGGAGGGGCATCTTGTCTTCGAACCACCAATCCCAGAGGTGGCTTTGACAAACGGGCAACGCCATCAACACCAACTTCTACCAAATTAAAATAAGGCGATCGACGCGCAGGCATTCCAGTAATCACATTACTCACACCACTGTCTTCCAAAAGTTGAACTGCACCAATGATATCTTCAGGCAGTCGTAGAGGTGATGTTGCATCCAAATCAACGAGCGTATTAAATCTTATCCCTGTTTGCCTTTCAACTGCAGCTACACAGTGTTGAATAACAGGCAATTTGGCAGCTGTATCAGTCGCCAATTCTTCTGGTCTTTTAACCAGTATATCTACACCATTTGCTTTCGCAACTCCCAGTATTTCTTCAGAATCACTGCTTACAGCGATTAACTCGAAAAGGCCGCTTGCACGTGCCTGTTCGATACTGTGCACTATTAAAGGTTTACCTAATAACGGTCTACAATTTTTACCAACGACTCCTTTTGAGCCGCCTCTGGCACAAATTGTGCATAAACGTTTCATTTTGCAATCCAAGTTTTATTTATGCTAGCTTTTTCGCAAGCGGAAATTAATTGCATTACATCTTGCGCATGATCAACTGTGCACAATTCATCAAAAGAATCCGTCAGTATCGCTTGATGCATATTTAAGTATGTCGAATCTCTTTCAGACTCAATATTTAAAATATTGCCATTATCGTTAATAATGCCCTTCGAAAAATCAGCCACTATTGTGCGATCTCTTGTATTTATAGTGATATTTCTTTGAGGTACACGATCAAGATAACTTACTTGTAACGCAATGGCTTGACACCGCTTTGACTGCATTAAGATTGCAAAATGATCATCACTGTTTATTTCTAGTGGACTAAAATGACCACCAATTGCAGCAACCCGATCCCAAGTGCCTAGCAACATCCCCAAATAATCAAGTTCATGACTGAGATCACGCAAAACCCCCCCGCCCAGCGCTATATCGGCTGAGTATGATTTTCGATAATCCGTACCTGGGCGCCACTCCGGCAAGTACTGACCAACATATGCATGCGCTGATATCGCAGGCTCCTCATTTAGCCAATTCTTAAGATACTCTACAACCGGATGGAATCTCAAATTGTATCCAACCCATATGCCCGCAAAGTTATGATTAGGCATCTCACTCACGTTAGCAAAAATTGGTTTCTCAACCAATACATATCCCTCGTAACCCAAGTCAGCAAGTAGTTGCAAAGTAAATTGATGCTGTGCTGTAGCATTTGCAACTACTACATATCCTGGATTATGCTTAGTCAGCGCCTCTCCTAAATTATTAAACACCAAAGGAAAATCTACTGACCTATTAGAGAATACCGCGACTTCGCAACCTAAAGAGCCAAGAATTCGTGCATGCCGCATGCCAATAGAACCATAGCCGATAACTAGCGTTTTCAAGCCTTATCTCCAGATCCAATTTCTTTACGCGCACGCTGCAGATCTTCATCACGCCCGACATCCAGCCATGGCTCATGCATCGGATAAACAATCGTACGCTTATTGGCTTCCTTCATGCGCTCGAAAAGCGTAGGCATATCACAATGCGCCTTTGGATCTAGATACTTTAGTGCCTTTGGGTCCAATACATAGACACCTGCATTGATGTGTGTACGTGTGATTGGTTTTTCTTCAAAACCAATAATATCTACCCCTTGCGTTCGAACTACGCCAAATGGGTGTTGCCATTCATGCTGACGCACAGCCATGGTTGCAAGCGCTGCATTGTGACAATGGAAGTCAAGCAGTTCACCATAACGAATATCAGTCAAAACATCGCCATTACTCACGATAAAGGGCTCTGTTGGCAACTTTTTTAATAAGCCAATTGCTCCTGCCGTGCCCAATGGCTTTTCTTCTCGTAAATATTCTATCTCCACACCTAAGTTAGCCCCATCTCCAAAATACTCCTCGATCATGTGGCCTAGATAGTGCACTGCCAATACAAAACGCGTAAAACCGTCATCTCGGGCTCGATTAATTATGTGCTCGAGCATTGGCTTTCCACCAACTGGCAGTAAAGGCTTGGGGCAAGCCTCTGTATGTGGGCGCAAACGTACGCCCATGCCACCAGCCATGATCACAACTATATTTGGCCGTTCGCTGGGCGTCATAAGTTCATCCAACAAATGCAAGCCAACAATTCGTCGCTCAACATCGACAACGGGTAATTGGTGCAAATGATTAGCTTGCATTAATTTGAGCACCGCCTCATGACTTAGGCCTGGATGCACCACCAATGGCGCTTCGTTTGCCAGCCCGAGGACAGGACTATCTAAGTTGTAACCACGTAACAACCCTCGGCGAATATCACCATCAGTGAGCGTTCCCAACAAAATACCATCTAAATTTGCAATTAATACGATTTGTGCAGTCGTATCATTCATATTTGCAATTGCATCTTTCAGAGTCACCTCTGATGACAATACTGATTTTTTCCAACCGCTTGTTGTGTTAATTCCATGTTCTGACATAGTTATTCACGCGTTCTCAGTAGCTCAAAGGCCTCAGCGGCTAAGTAACCAGCTGCAGCCCCACGTACTTTAGCCTGTGCACGTACGATATCAATGCTGCGCGGAAATGGAGGATCACCTAGCTCAGACACATAAATTGATAAAAGTTCTAATTTTCGCTCCAAAAATTCTGTCACATCAATAAAGTAATTTGGACTAAAAGTTTCAGCACGGATTAGTCCGAAATCAGTTTCGGATAGTGTTTCATACGCAAGGACACGCTTGACCGTAGGATACCGAAACCACTTACTGCATGCAGCAGCGGCATCAAAGACCACACGATGGTCGGTATGAACATCTCCTCTATGAGGCACAAAAACTTCAGTTGGAGCGAATTCTTTAAAAACTTTTGAAAATTCAGATACTACTTGCGCCATTGGCAGTGCATCAAGCTCAGTCGGTGGTAATTTCAAATTTACAACCCAGTCAAAGCCTATTTCTTTCGAAATTTTAGCGATTTCTGCTTGACGCTCCTGAACACGTTTAGCTGGCCACCCCTTCTCTTCGTGAATATCAGTAACAATTAGCCAACAAAGTTCAGCGCCCTCCGCCTTTCGACGCAACAAAGCACCACCACAACCCAAAACTTCATCATCTGGATGTGGCGCAATAACTAATGTTTTAATCATAAAAGTAGATTTATTTTTTACGGTAAATTATTATCCAGTGCCGAGCATCGATTCCGTCAAATCTATACATTAGCTCTCCTATCTCTAACTCTTGGCCTGGAAAACAACGTAAAAGCGCATCTTCATCCGGAATAAGCACTACGCACCCCTCTTGTCCATCAACCTCGGATTTATATAAACTATCACCAAATGGCTTCGACAACCTGTGTGTAATATCACCAGGAGCTGTCGTAGCTGCAATAAAAACGCCGCCAGGCGCCAAAACTCTATCTAGCTCTTTTACTGCTATATTCCAACTTTTCCAATCGTTGTAACAAAGCACTTGCCATGCAACAATTGCATCAAAATAATTATCAGACCAAGGCAACTTTTGCCCTGGAATTCCAACCTTCAAATCAGCCTGCAAGCCTAGGCTGTTTAAACGATTTCCAGTTATGTTCAGGGCATGCTCCGAAATCTCAAAGCCAGCCATTTGCATTCCACGTTGCGCCAGATGAACAAGATTAGCACCAGTTCCACAGCCGTAGTCTAATACTTTACGTACTTTTTCGTCCAAATAGCGGTAAGTGCATCGAACAAATACATCATTTGGATATCTAAGATCATTCTTACCTTGTGCGTATAAGTCCCGCCATACTTTAGAATTTACTTCTAATGAATTTTTGTGTTTTTCACTCATTTCATCATCCTTTATTTTTACTTGATTACTAGTGGATCTTCAACTTTTAAACGATTAAGTTTAAAATCTTCGTCTAGTAGTATTTTCAGTGCTCGATTTGCGCTTTTTCCATCACCATACGGATTTACAAGGTCGAGGAGTGAGTCGCGAAATTTTTTACTTTGTACATTGTCGATTGCGCTTTGAATTGAGCTTATATCCCCATCAGAAAAGATTACATTTTTTCCAGCACGTCGCCCTCTTTGACGCAAGCCTACATTTATTACTGGAATTGGTATAGAAGCCGCCTCCATAATGCCAGATGAAGAATTTCCAATAATAAAACGTGCGCCTTTATATAAGCCTATAAAATCATCCCGCGTTAAATTTTTATATATATGCACACGATCATTCCCACGGAAATTTTCAATTACATTTATGACATCTCTACTCGCGGGGTCGCTGTTTGGGTAGCCAATGCAAACAAATACTCCTGAATTAATTGTTGCCTCAATAATATTTAACATATATTGACCTGCTACTGACTTCTCAGATGGATCAGGATGGAATAATGCAATTGCATAGCCAGTATCTGGCAAGTCTACTTTCAAACGCTTATTCAATATCGATATTGGCAATTGCTCTTTTTCAACAAAGTTGTCTAGCGCCAAACTCCCCGTTACAAAAATACGTTTCGAATCTTCGCCCATTGCTAACAGCCGCTCCTTATGCTCCAAGGTGGCTACAAAATGAGCAGTAGAAAGTTTAGAAACAGCATGCCTTACGGGGTTATCAACATGACCAGTTATTGTGTGATCTCCTCCATAGAAATGCACGGTCGGAACCTCCAAGTAGGCACCGAGCAAGGCCCCGATCCATACCTCCTCGCGATCTCCCGCATAAATAATAAGGTCTGGACGCCAGTTGGCCACTGAGTCAATGACTCCTTGGAGCATGATGCTTGCAGTTTTTAATCTTGCTGCCGCACTATCGCCATCAATCAAACTTTCAACGCAAAGTAACGTTTTAATTCCATCCGCCCTTATAAGGTCAATAGAATGCCCATATGTCTGTGACATATGGGCCCCTCCCACAAGCAGCTGAAAATCCACACCAGGCTCTTTATTCAACATGCGATAAAGACTACTCATTAAATCGTAGTCGGATCGTATACCTGTAATTGCTAATATTTTTCTCATTGCAACCCCGAAGAAAAGCCCTGCTCAATTGCATCTTCAATATGTGCAACATCTATATTTGTTAATGCCATGTGAATCGGCAATGAAATTAGTTGAGTTACATTTTTCTTAAGATTAGGCATGTCAGATATATTTGGGAAATAATCTGCCATGCAGTGGGAGAATGACGATCTAGCATCAATATTGTGTTTCTGTAGATGCCTTATCCAACCAGTTGCCGACGAAGAAAAAAAATAATAGCGATAATTATTTGACACACCCTCATCACAACATACTGGCATTTGAATATCGGGACAAGATTCAAGTATGGCTGTATATCTATTTGCTATGTACCTTCGCCTTTCTAGCATTAGATTAAACCGCTCTAATTGAGACAACCCTAATCCAGCTGCTAAATCAGAGAAACTTTGCCCATGCGTTGCAGTAAATCCAGATGATTCGTAATCTGAGACTTCGAGCTCTTGTTGCGAATGGCGCTGTGCACAATAAAAAAAATCTTTATCTGCGAATAGTGCACCACCACTGCCAGCAGTCATGAACTTTGTCGGCCCAAAAGACGTAATTGAAAAATCTCCATACGCAGTAAGTTCCTTACCCCGCCAAGTCGCTCCCAACGCTTGTGCACAATCAGATATAAGCGGAATATTTAATGACAAAAGATCATCAATCGGATCGCTACAGCCTCCGATATGCGTCATGACCAGTGCTAGAGTTTTTTTACTAACAACACGTCCAGCTGCTACAGAATCTATGTTCATACTGTGCTTCTGGACGTCTACAAAAATAGGTTTTAATCCCTCACGCACAACTGCGCTCACAACAGTTGGGCAAATATAACCACTCAGTACAACTTCATTAGCACCAGGCTCACGCATTCGTAATACATGTAAACCGATTTCAATAGATGTAGCACCACTTCTTGTTAGTAAGCATTTGGATCGCCGAAAACGATGCGCAAGTTCTGAAGAAAATTTATCGCATAATTCACCTCGACCGACAAAGTTTTTTTCAGCGAGCTGGCTTATGTAACTGAAGTCATTTGCTATTACATGACTTGATGAATGTCTAATCACGAAGCAGTATCCATTTTCAGAAGATTTTTCGCACCTGCAATTCCCAAATTAAATAATGCATCTAAGCTAGACAACCCCAAAACGAAGTCAGATGCGCCTTTTTGTTCGTAAACGGGATGATTAAAAATATCATATTCAAGCCTCATGCTTTGATTAAATTTTGCCTCATCTAAATACTCGCGCGCTCCACGTCCTGACAAATAAATATCAGCCCCTGAGGCTTTAATTAGATCAATTACCAAATCGCCTTTACGTGACTTTTCGTCGTATTCCATTTGGCTTTGAAGTATCACCTGGGTGTTTATATCAAACATACTCATAGTGAGCCTCATTGAAGCAACCACAGCCTCACATAATGTCTCATACTCAGATTCAAAAAAAGGATCAAGCTTAGGCATAACCTCAGAAAACCCTGGATGTTTTCGATAGTTATTTAAAATGAAATTGCGATGTTGCTGCCGCCACCCATCATCTGCAATTAACAAGTCGCGAAATTTTTTATTTAAATATCCTTTCCTATCTACTGAAATAGTTAGGTATTTGACTTTTCCACTTGATGTTAAAAATATATTTCTATTTTGATAAGCGCTATCTGATAGCTGCACATCATCCATCACCATATACACATCACTCTTAGCAATTTTGTGCAATAAGCCAAGCCAAGGAAAGTAACTTGGCTGATGAATTGAGAGCTTCATTAAAGAACGATCAACTCATCTGGTTGAAAATCCCGTACAGCTTGTCTGCCAATTACATCATCCCAGCTCATTGGTGAAATTCCTGAGCCTGGGCGTTTAGCCGTAATGTTGTCAGATGTGAATTTTTCGCCTGCTCGTATGACTTTACAAGCAACTAGCGATTTCCGAGCTATCGGTTTATTTCTTTTCTCACTGAGAGTAGGCCGCTTCACGCCATCTCCCATAGCTAATTCAATATTGCGGATCGACCGAATCATATTTGCAAAATCTTTTGGTTCAATGCTTGCGCGATGATCCGGACCAGAAAGGCTGCAGTCAAGCGTTAGGTGTTTTTCAATAACGCACGCACCAAGGGCTACTGCTGCAATTGCAATTTCAATGCCTTCAGTATGGTCAGAGAACCCGACCTGAACACCAAAGGCCTGAGCAATTGACTGCATGGCCTTTAGATTGACTTCATTCATTGGCGCAGGGTATTCGGTGTTGCAATGCAACACCACAATTTGGCTGCGAGGTGTACCTGCCTGCCCCAGTACGTCGAGTGCAGCCTCTATGTCGCCCAAGTTTGACATCCCTGTAGAAAGAATGACTTGTTTTGTAAAACCACCGATTCGGCGCAAATAAGGTAAATTTGTAATTTCGCCGGAAGGGATTTTTATCCGCTTCATACCTAAGCTCATTAGGTAATCAAGACTTTGTAAATCAAATGCTGTAGAAAAGAACTCAATGCCTCGACGTGCTGAATGCTCGATTAGCTCATCGTGCATTTGACTAGTCAACTCCAAACGCTTAAGCATTTGATATTGAGACTCACTAGATCCCGTGTTAGTGACTTGATAGTCTGCCTTTCGGGCTACACCAGTAACCAATCGCTCGGCGACAAACGTCTGAAACTTAACAATATCTGCACCAGCATCCGCAGCTGCATCTATGAGCGCCTTGGCCATTTCTATGTCACCGTTATGGTTGACTCCGGCTTCTGCAATGATCAAAGTTCTCACGATACGACTTTCAGTAAAGCTGTCAAATGTTGTAAAGGCCTGCTTTGTAACGCGCAAGGTTTGATGGGTCGGTGAACCATTTCGCAGTTTCCATTAAGCCCCGATGGAATCCATCCTTACCTCCGTAAGATGGACTCCAGCCAAAGAGTTCAAATGCTTTTTTATTGTCAGCCCAAAGCCGCTCAACCTCGCTCTTCTCAGGCCTCAACCTAATTTCATCTGTTTCAATCTCGACTTCAGCGCCCATGACTTCCGCAATTGCTTTAACCGTGTCACCAATTGAAATTTCAAAGTTCGAGCCAAAGTTAACGACCTCACCTAACCCTTGCGTGCTCTTGAGTGCTGCGATAAAAGCACTAACCGTGTCGGATACAAAATTGAAGTCGCGAGTTGGGTGAATTGATCCCAATTTAAGATGACGTGAACCATTAGCAATTTGCGTCATGATGGTAGGAATTACCGCCCTTGCCGATTGACGTGGGCCATAAGTATTAAATGGCCGAGCAATGACTACAGGTAAGTCGAAAGATGCAAAAAATGAATAGGCGAGTTGATCGGCACCAATTTTTGAAGCGGAATATGGCGACTGCCCTTGCAATGGGTGATCTTCTGTAATGGGAACAAAACGAGCGGTTCCATACACTTCGCTAGTCGAGGTATGGATGACACGAGAAACCCCGAGGTCTTTAGCTGCCTGCAGGATGTTTAGCGTCCCTTTGACGTTGGTATCTATATAGGTATCTGGAGAGTGATAGGAGTAAGGAATAGCAATTAGCGCCGCCAAGTGCAATACAGCATCACACCCAGCCATTGCTGCACGTACGCCATTGGGATCTCGAATGTCACCCGCAAAGACATCAATTGATGCTTTGATCTCATCTGGCGCGCTATCGAGCCAACCCCACGAACCAAAAGAGTTGTAAAGAACAAATGCTCGCACATCGTATCCCTGACGGATGAGCGCTTCTGTTAAATGTGAGCCGATGAAGCCATCGGCTCCAGTGATCAATATTTTCTTCATGATTAAATTTTTATATGCATAGGCGCCTGACTTAGCGCATCCTCAACAACTGGGTAGAACGCTATTCCTTTAGTCGCAACCAAAGAGGTCTCTGGTATAGACCTTGTCGGCCACATCATCCAGAGCAGCCACTCGCCTGTTGGCGATGATCACATGGCAGTCACGCTTAAATGATAGTAAGTCGCTTTCAACTCGGGATCGAAAAAACTCGTTAACCTTTAACGCCGGTTCGTAGACGACCACCTGTACGCCCCTAGCCTTAATTCGCTTCATGATCCCCTGTATTGAGGACGCCCTAAAGTTATCGGATCCCGCCTTCATAACCAGGCGATACATCCCGACAACTTTGGGGTTGCGGCGCATAATCTCTTCTGCAACAAAATACGCGGCCACTGTCAATATCGAGCGCAACGACCTCGTTATGCTGCGCCAGTAGTAGCGCATTTGACAGTCCAACGAACCGGTCCCAACTACTGCAATCTTCATCTTTAACAAAACAATTACACCTTGATGAGGCCATCGACCTGCTCTGTAGTTTGTCCAAAACGTCGAGTTCGCTGCGCGTACCACGCCAAAGCCTTGTCAAACTCTTTGTCATCAAAGTCTGGCCAGAGCGCATCCGTGAAGTACAGCTCAGCGTAGGCACTCTGCCAAAGCAAGAAATTACTGATTCTTTGCTCCCCACCCGTACGAATCAAAAGGTCCACATCTGGCACACCTGATGTACTGAGCGACTCCGCGAGGCCGTCTTCATTTAACTCTTCAAGGGGGAGGCTGGGGTTTGCCGCCTGCCACTTCTTGACAGCCTGCACCACGTCCCACCTCCCACCATAGTTGGCAGCCACGCACATCGTGATGAGGCGGTTGGCGGAAGTAGCATCCTCTGCGGCCTTGATTCGCTGGTGCAACTCTGGCGCAAAGCCTGCGACGTCGCCGATGACCTTCAGTCGCACCCCAGCTGCGGCAAGGTCTTTCATCTCTTTTTCTAGGTACTGAACAAACAACCCCATCAGTGTGGACACTTCTTCAGCAGGACGCTGCCAGTTCTCGGTGCTGAAGGCAAACAAGGTCAGGCACTCGACGCCCCTCTTGGCCGATAGCTCCACCAAGCTCCTGACACCTGCGGCGCCCTTGGCGTGCCCGACCGTGCGAGGCATGTGACGCCTCTGGGCCCAGCGCCCGTTGCCGTCCATGATGATGGCCACATGACGAGGTACTTTTGATCGGATTTGGTTGATCACAGACAAAACACACTGAAATTATCGCGGCCACGCTACCGCACGTCGCTCAATAGCAACCGAATAATTATCTGCTGAGATTGACATGATTCCCTCCTCATATTTGTTTTGTGCTAATTTTCGTTTTGCTCGAAATGAGCCGCGGCAACATTAGCGCATGCGCCCATGGCAAAAGATAGCTCGCAGATTACTCAACGCTTACGCTAGGCCGATAACCATGCTTTTTCAAGATGGCGTGTTTTTTGGCTTCTTCCAAGTCGGCGGCCACCATTTCGGCGCACATTTGCTGCACGGTGATTTCGGGTGTCCAGCCCAGCTTGGTTTTGGCTTTGGAGGGGTCGCCGAGCAAAGTCTCCACCTCGGTGGGGCGGAAGTAGCGAGGGTCGATTTTGACGATCACATCACCCACCTTGAGGCCTGGGGCTTTGTCGCCCGCCATAGCAGCAACGGTGGCGGTTTCGTTGACGCCTTGGCCTTCAAATTTGAGGGTGACGCCCAACTCTTCGGCGCTCCATTGGATGAACTGACGCACGCTGTACTGCACACCGGAGGCCACCACAAAATCTTCTGCTTTGTCTTGCTGCAACATCAGCCATTGCATGCGCACATAGTCTTTAGAGTGCCCCCAGTCGCGCAGGGCGTCTAGGTTACCCATGTACAGGCATTGCTCTAGGCCTTGGGCAATGTTGGCCAAGCCACGGGTGATTTTGCGGGTAACAAAGGTTTCACCACGACGTGGGCTTTCGTGGTTAAACAAGATGCCGTTGCAGGCGTACATGCCATAGGCTTCGCGGTAGTTGACGACGATCCAGTACGCATACATTTTCGCCACGGCGTAGGGGCTGCGTGGGTAAAAGGGCGTGGTTTCTTTTTGCGGAATTTCTTGCACCAAACCATACAGCTCGGATGTGCTGGCTTGGTAGAAGCGGGTTTTCTTCTCCAAGCCCAAGATGCGAATGGCCTCGAGCAAGCGCAGGGTGCCAATGCCGTCGACGTCGGCAGTGTATTCAGGACTTTCAAAGCTCACAGCCACATGGCTTTGGGCGCCGAGGTTGTAGATTTCGTCGGGCTGCGTTTCTTGCACGATGCGTATGAGGTTGCTGGTGTCGCTCAGGTCGCCGTAGTGCAGCTTGAAATTGGCGTGCTCGACATGCGGATCTTGGTAAATGTGGTCCACACGCTGCGTGTTAAACGAGCTGGAGCGACGTTTGATGCCATGAACGATGTACCCCTTTTCCAGCAAAAACTCGGCAAGGTACGAACCGTCTTGGCCGGTGATACCCGTGATGAGGGCCACTTTTTGTTGTTTTGGTTGGGTCATAGTTTGCTCACAAAGTCTTGGTAAGCGGCGGCGAGGCCATGGTGTAAATCAACCTTGGCTTGCCAGCCTAGCGCGTTGAGGCGCGAGCTGTCCATCCACTTGCGTGGTGCGCCGTCGGGCTTGGAGGTGTCAAATTCAATTTGGCCGGTGTAGCCCACGGTTTGGGCAATGGTTTGCGCCACTTCGGCAATGGTCACGTCTGAGCCGCTGCCCACGTTGATGTGGCTTTGCATGAGGCTGGTGTGCTGGTCATACGTGGCTTTGGGCAGCTGCATGACGTGCACGCTGGCTGCTGCCATATCGTCCACATACAAAAACTCGCGGCGCGGTGTGCCGGTACCCCAAATGGCTACGGTAGGCGCGTTGGCCCGCTTGGCCTCATGAAAACGGCGAATGAGCGCGGGAATGACGTGGCTGTTATCGGGGTGGTAGTTGTCGCCGGGGCCATAGAGGTTGGTGGGCATGACGCTGCGGTAGTCGATCCCGTGGCTTGCGCCGTGTTGGCGGTTGTAGCTTTCGCAGAGCTTGATGCCGGCAATTTTGGCAATGGCGTAGGGCTCATTCGTTGGCTCTAGCGTGCCGGTGAGTAATGCGTCTTCGCGCATGGGCTGTGCGGCCAAGCGGGGGTAGATGCAGCTAGAGCCCAAGAACAACAACTTTTGCACGCCGTTTTTAAATGCCGCATCAATGACGTTGGCCTGCACCATGAGGTTTTCGTAGATGAAGTCGGCGGGGTAGGCGTTGTTGGCATGAATGCCACCGACTTTGGCTGCAGCCAAGTACACCTGCGTGGGTTTTTCGGCAGCGAAAAACGCTTGGACTGCGGCTTGGCTGGTCAGGTCTAACTCCGCATGGGTACGCGTGACGATTTGGCTTTGCACCACACCCTGCGCCAGCAACTGGCGCACGATGGCCGATCCGACCATGCCACGGTGGCCTGCGACGTAGATTTTCTCTATCACGTTAACTGCGCCCATAGGTATCTTCAAAACGAACGATGTCGTCTTCCCCTAAGTAACTACCAGATTGAACTTCAACGATCTCTAACGGTATGTTGCCGGGATTCGACAAACGGTGAACTTCACCTAATGGAATATAAGTAGACTGATTTTCGGTGACGAGCGTGACCTTGTCACCACACGTTACTTGGGCTGTGCCTTTGACCACAATCCAATGCTCCGCACGATGGTGGTGTTTTTGCAAACTCAGGCTGGCACCTGGCTTGACTTGGATGCGCTTGACTTTGAAGCGTTCTGCTTCATCGATGCTGTCGTACCAGCCCCATGGGCGGTGCACTTTGCGGTGCAGGCTTAGCTCTTCGCGTTTGCTGGCCTCGAGTTGCTGCACGAGTTTTTTGACGTTCTGGCTTTGGCTGCGGTCGGCTACCAGCAAGGCATCTGGCGTTTCAACCACGATGAGGTTACTCACACCCACGGTGCCCACTAGGCGACTGCTAGCGTGAATGAACGTGTTAGACGTGTCAGCCAATAAGGCATCGCCCTGCACCACGTTGCCTTGTGAGTCTTGGTGGCCGTCTTGGTTGACCTGCCACACGGCATCCCACGCGCCAAGATCGTTCCAGCCTGCGTCTAACGGCACCATGTGGATAGGGTGCCTTGAGCCGGGGCATTTTTCCATCACCGCGTAGTCGATGGACTCAGAGGGCAGTTGCATGAAGGCTTGCTTGTTGGGGCGCACAAACGAAGCGTCTGTGGCCTTGCCTTGCCACGCGGCTTGTGTGGCTGTGGCGATGTCGGGACGGAAATGCTGCAAAGCCTTGAGCCATGTGCTGGCACGCAACACGAACATGCCACTGTTCCATGTGTGTTCGCCATCTGCGAGGTAGGCCTTGGCCACTTCTAGGTTGGGCTTTTCGGCAAATTGGGCCACGGTGTATTCGCCATGCGCGCCGGCGGAGCCAGACTGCTGGATGTAACCGTAACCGGTTTCGGGCTTGTCAGGCGTGACGCCCAAGATGACGATGCCGCCCTCTGCGGCAGCGCGGATGCTTTGTTGCAAAGCACGCTGAAACGCTGCGGGGTTTTGCACGGTTTGGTCGGCTGGGGTGACCACCAAAATTGGATCTTTGCCATCCTCAGTAGCTTGCAAGGCTGCCAAGGTAAGCGCGGGAGCGGTGTTGCGGCCAGCAGGCTCTAGCAACAAGATGGCGTTGACATGCGGCAGTTCCCGCAATTGCTCCAGCGACAAAAAACGGTGCTCTTCATTGGTCACCACCAAGGTGTTGCCCACCGTGATGTCTGCCGCACCCAACTGGTTGACGCGCTCGACCGCTTGCTGAAACAAACTGGTCGTACCAGACAAAACCAAAAACTGCTTGGGGAAACCGGCTCGCGACAAAGGCCACAAACGCGTACCCGAGCCGCCGCAAAGAATGACTGGAACTACTTGATGCATTTGAGAATTATCGCTGCCTGAAGTTAGGTAACCCGCAAGCTCTCAACCGCCATACGCAGCTTTTGTGGCTGACCTAGCAGGTCGACCAACACAAAGGCGCGGGTTTCGCCGTCGTGGGCTAAGTACTGGCCTTCTAATCCTTTGAGCGGGCCACTGGCCACTTGCACCGCGTCGCCCGGTGCGAACATGCGTTCAATAGTCTCCACAGGCGCTTCTTTAAAAAAAGCAATGAATTCCGGCGGCACTTTGGCCGGCTGCGGGCCAAAACTGACCAACTTACTCACACCCAAGGTCGAACGGATGGGACCCCAGTTTTGCGTTTGGTCATCGAGCTGGATGAACAAATAGCGGCTGAACATGGGCTCGGTGACAGTCTGGACTTTTTGATTGCGTAGCTTTTGCACCTGCATGGTGGGCAAAAAGCAGTTAAAGCCTTGGTTCTGCAGATTCTCAAGGGCGCGGGCTTCTTGGCGGGGCTTGGTGTGAACCACGTACCAAGCTTGGTGGGATGTCTCGGGTTTTTCGCTACTCATTGTGAAAGAAGTCTAACTAAACTTCGTCTGATGTTTCGCCGCACGCGGCGTTAAAGTGCTGTTTTACGTTTTTTGAAAGTGTGTCCACATGTCTACCAAAAACCCATTTGACCCTGCCGCCATGTCTGACAACGTGAAAGAGCAAGCCCAACAGATTTGGTTGGCCGGTTTGGGGGCATTTGCAAAGGCACAACAAGACGGCACCAAGGCGTTTGAAAAGCTGGTGAGCGACGGCATCACCATGCAACGCAAAGCACACAGCACCGCCGAAGAAAAACTGGCCGAGGCCACACAAAAAGCCACGCAAGCTGCACACAGTCTGAGCGAGCGT
>Ga0228699_1000758_pt1 | contig 20969 bp, 19 predicted proteins | sample McNCre217_Aug_MG_FD_178016 | JGI IMG/M metagenome (GOLD analysis project Ga0228699, IMG submission 178016) | Freshwater microbial communities from McNutts Creek, Athens, Georgia, United States - 2-17_Aug_MG | ecosystem: Environmental > Aquatic > Freshwater > Creek | place: USA: Georgia... | reverse complement strand
TCAGGCGCATCGATTCATCGGTACGTTCTACCAATGCTCGGCTAGTAATCATCTCCGAAACATAAAGTCCGCCACCGAAGTCGCGGCAAAGCCTGCGAAAAGCGGTGTTAGTGATGCCGGCCATTGGGGCAAGAACTACCGGAGTGCCAATTTCGAGTTTGCCAAATTTAAGCGACTGTGCCGCCCGCGGAACAGTTGCTTCCGGGGCGGACAAAGTTGCGTCGATATTGGACATTAGCCGAGAAGCTTGGCACCCAGGTACTCGCGCAGCTTAGAGAGCGAAACGCGCTCCTGCTGCATGGTGTCGCGTTCGCGAACAGTCACCGCTTGGTCTTCAAGAGACTCGAAGTCGACAGTGATACAGAATGGCGTTCCGATCTCATCCTGGCGGCGGTAACGTCGACCAATTGCACCAGAGTCATCGAAATCGATGTTCCAGTAACCGCGAAGTTCCTGTGCCAAGTTACGCGCAACCGGTGACAGATCCTCGTTTCGCGACAAAGGCAGCACAGCAGCCTTGACGGGGGCTAGACGGTAGTCAAGACGCAGCACTGTGCGTACATCCACGCCGCCCTTGGTGTTTGGTGCCTCGTCCTCAGCGTATGCGTCAACAAGGAACGCCATCAGCGAGCGGGTAAGTCCCGCGGCTGGTTCGATTACGTACGGGAACCAGCGCTCGCCCTTGGCCTGGTCAAAGTAGGACAGATCGCTTCCCGACTCGCGAGAGTGGGTGCGAAGGTCAAAGTCGGTGCGGTTAGCGATACCCTCGAGCTCACCAAACTCCGAACCGGTGAAACCGAAACGATACTCGATGTCGACTGTGCGCTTTGAGTAGTGCGACAACTTCTCCTTCGGGTGCTCGAATATGCGCAGGTTGTCAGGGTTGATACCCAGGCCGGTGTACCAATCAAAACGCTGCTGAATCCAGTATTCGTGCCACTGCTCATCAGTTCCAGGCTCGACGAAGAATTCCATCTCCATCTGCTCAAACTCGCGGGTGCGGAAGATGAAGTTACCGGGGGTGATCTCGTTGCGGAAAGACTTTCCGATCTGACCGATGCCGAAAGGCGGCTTCATGCGGCTGGAGCCGAGAACATTAGCAAAGTTAACGAAGATTCCCTGAGCGGTCTCTGGGCGCAGATAATGCAGGCCCTCTTCCGCCGCAACTGGACCGAGGAAGGTTTGCAGAAGGCCGTTGAAGCTCTTCGGTTCGGTCCAAATATCCTTGCTGCCACAGTTAGGGCATGGGATCTCCACCATTCCCTGAGGCGCGCGGCCCTTCTTCTCCTCGAAGGCCTCCTCAAGGTGGTCCTGGCGGAAACGCTTGTGGCAGCTGGTGCACTCGATTAGGGGGTCAACAAACTCGGCAACGTGACCGGATGCTTCCCAGACTTTACGTGGCAGAATCACCGAGGAGTCCAGTCCTACGACATCTTCACGACTTGCGACCATAGTGCGCCACCACTGGCGCTTAATGTTTTCCTTGAGCTCTACACCCAAAGGACCGTAATCCCAGGCGCTACGGCTACCGCCGTAGATTTCGCCGGCTTGGAACACAAAACCGCGGCGCTTTGCGAGAGAGATTACTGATTCGAGACGATTGACGTTGGCCAATTGGCACTTCACTTTCTGGACACACCGTTGGATGCGGTGCCCGATGATTTCAAGGGTTCTAGTCTACTTTGGCGTGTCCAGCGCACCGCCGAAACGACGATCACGACCCAGGTATATTTCGATGGCTTCCCACAGGTTTTTGCGATTGAAGTCCGGCCAAAGAGTATCCAGGAATACGAATTCCGCATAAGCACTCTGCCAAAGCAGGAAGTTGCTGGCTCTCTGCTCACCCGAAGACCTGACAAACAGGTCAACATCTGGAAGATCCGCAGTCAATAGGTGTCGCTGGATCATTTTCTCGGTGATTGCACCGGGTTTGATTTTCCCGGCTGCAATTTCTTCACTGATTTTGTTAAAAGCATCTACCAATTCGATTCTGGAGCCATAGTTCACACACATTGTGAGCGTCAGACCGGAATTGTTGGCGGTCAATCTTTCCGCCTCTTGCAATTCATTGATTACCGAGGCCCAAAGCCTTGGACGTCGACCGGCCCATCGGATTTTTACGTTCCAGGCGTTGAGTTGATCGCGTCGCCGACGAAGAACCTCGCGATTGAACCCCATCAAGAATCGAACTTCGTCTGGGGAACGCTTCCAGTTTTCAGTGGAAAACGCGTATACAGTCAGGTGCTTGACCCCGGCTTGGATGGCCCCTGCAACTACATCTAACAGTGCGGCCTCACCGGCTCTGTGCCCTTCAATACGAGTTAGCCCGCGCTGATTGGCCCAACGCCCATTGCCATCCATGACAACCGCTACGTGAGCAGGCACGGCCTTGGTATAGCCCTGCTTTTTGAAGTCAGGCGCGGCCACTCCGGTGTAGTCAAGCGGTAATAGATCGTTCATGTACGCTCCACAAGGGTGAGAGAGCGCAAACCACGCTCAATGTGCCACTGGCTATAGGCAGCCACGATACCAGAGGCATTCGCCTTAGATTTGGCGGATGCTGACTCTGCAAAGGCCCAGTCTCCGGCCAAGAGTGAACCGAGCAGCGCTACGGTCTCGGAATCTAGGGTGGCCGCTCCTGCAGGGCGACACTCGGAACAAACCATGCCTCCTGTTTGCATCACAAAGGCGTTGTGTGGCCCAGGCAAGCCGCAGTTGGCGCAAGTGTCGAAATTCGGTGCCCATCCTGCCAGAGACAAGGCTCGAAGCAGATATGAATCGAGTGTTAGGCCAGGGTCGTGTTCCTGACGACTCAGCGATCTCAGCGCACCCAAAAGTAGTAGATATTGTTGGGTGCTGCCTGATTCTGCATTCAGGCGTTCTGCGGCTTCGACCATTGCATGAGCTGCGGTGTACGCGGCATAATCCGCCATAATCTCGCGTCCGTAAGCACCGATCGACTCAACCTGGCTTATTGTGTCCAGAGTTCTGCCCTCGTAAAACTGCACGTCAACGGCCATGAAGGGTTCTAGGCGTGCCCCAAATTTGCTGGCAGTTCGCCGCACACCTTTGGCAACCGCGCGAATAAGCCCATTTTGACGACTGAGCAAGGTCACAATGCGGTCAGCTTCACCGAGTTTGTGAGTCCGGAGGACCACGGCTTCGTCACGGTAAAGGGGCATGATTCAAGTATCTTTCCAAATGCTTCGGGCGGCGAGTTTCCTCGCCGCCCGAAACGCTGATTTAGTGAAAGCTGTGACTGACTCAGTGTCCTCGGACCGCGCGGTTTACTCCCGAAATGAGACCCTTCAGGGATGCGGTCGCGATGTCGCCATCAATACCGACACCCCACAGGTGCTTGTCCCCCACCTCAAGTTCAAGGTAGGAAGCTGCCTGTGCATCACTGCCAGCACCCATCGTGTGCTCAACGTAATCCAGAACACGAACTTCGATGCCCTGCTGCTGAAGTACGTTTACGAACGCGCTGATCGGTCCATTGCCGGAGCCGGTGAGTGATATCTCGTTGGCGCCATCACGCAGCACAACGTCAATCTGCACGGTGCCGTCCATTTCGCTCGCGGTCTTGAGCCGCTTCAACTCGAAACGACCCCACTTCAGCTCCGGCTTATCTGCCGGCGCTGGGAGGTACTCGTCAGTGAAGATGTCCCACAGTGAATCACTGGAGATTTCGCCACCATTGGAATCGGTGACATTTTGGACAACGCGCGAAAACTCGATCTGCAGCTTGCGTGGCAGGTCCAGGTGACGATCGGTCTTTAGCAAGTAGGCCACTCCGCCCTTACCGGACTGAGAGTTCACGCGAATTACTGCCTCGTAGGAGCGACCAACATCTTTGGGATCAATCGGCAGGTATGGCACAGCCCAAACTAGGTCATCGATATGCTTGCCCTCTGCCGAAGCCTGGGCAGCCATCTTCTCGAATCCCTTCTTGATGGCATCCTGGTGACTACCGCTAAACGCAGTGTAAACCAGGTCACCACCGTAGGGTGCCCGCTCTGGAACTGCTAGTTGGTTGCAGTACTCGACGGTTCGTTTGATCTCATCAAGATTGCTGAAATCGATGTGCGGGTCGACTCCCTGACTGAACAGATTGAGTCCCAGGGTGATCAGATCGACATTTCCGGTGCGCTCGCCGTTTCCAAATAAGCAGCCCTCGATGCGGTCAGCGCCGGCTAGGTAACCGAGCTCGGCGGCAGCAACCGCAGTACCGCGGTCGTTGTGCGGGTGAAGGCTCAGCAACACGCTGTCGCGACGATTTAGGTTACGACTCATCCACTCGATGGAATCGGCGTATACGTTTGGCGTGGCCATTTCGACGGTTGCAGGAAGGTTGATAACCATCTGGCGGTCCGGAGTTGGCTTGATTACATCGATAACCGCGTTGCAAACCTCAAGCGCGTACTCCAACTCGGTTCCGGTGTAGGACTCGGGTGAATACTCGTAGAAAATCTTGGTTTCTGGAACAGACTTCTCAAGCTCCAGGCAGTACCTAGCAGCATGCAGAGCGATTTCTTTGATTCCGGCCATGTCCTGACCGAATACGACTCGGCGCTGCAGCACTGAGGTGCTGTTGTAGAAGTGAACGATTGCCTGCTTGCTTCCGCGCAGTGATTCAAAGGTGCGTTCGATTAAGTGATCGCGAGCCTGCGTCAGTACCTGAATGGTTACGTCTGCAGGGATGTGCCCGCCTTCGATCAACTGACGTACGAAGTCAAAGTCAGTCTGCGAAGCGCTTGGGAAACCTACCTCGATTTCCTTGTACCCCATCTGCACGAGCAGCTGGAACATCTTGAGCTTGCGCTCGGGGCTCATTGGATCAATCAGTGCTTGGTTGCCATCTCGCAGGTCAACCGCACACCAGCGAGGCGCCTCGGTGATTAGCTTGCTTGGCCAGGTTCTATCTGGAAGCGAGACCTTGATTTGCTCGTGGAACGGCACATACTTGTGTACCGGCATGCCCGATGGTCGCTGGGTGTTTTGCATTTGTGTGTCCTTCAGAAGTTTGAGGTTTCAGCCAGCATTGAAAGCCGCAACGAGGATGGCCGTGATTTAGGCCTCGTCGCGGCTGCTAAGCAGAAGCAGGCAGAACACGTTTTCAGGTTAGCACAGCGGTAAATGACTGGTGCTAAAAGCCGAGCTTGCCGAGTTGCTTGGGATCGCGTTGCCAGTCCTGAGCAACCTTCACACGAATCGAAAGAAATACTTTGGAACCCAGAAGTCGCTCGATTTCTGGTCGGGATTTGGCACCAATGTCGCGCAACCTCGACCCACCTTTTCCGATGATGATTGACTTTTGCGAGTCACGTTCAACGAAGATGTTCGCGTGTACGTCAATCAGGGCTTTGCCCTCTCGTGGGTTTATTTCGTCAATAGTCACTGCCAAAGAGTGTGGGAGTTCATCTCTCACTCCCTCTAGTGCGGCCTCGCGGATGAACTCACAGATACGGTCTTGGATGGATTCATCCGTGACAGTGTCCGCCGGGTAGAGCTCCGGGCCCTCTGGAAGGAGTCCGACCAATACCTCCGCCAGAACATCCAACTGGTCCTCACCGAGGGCAGATACTGGCACGACTGCCTCCCAATCACGCAGAGCACTGACGGCCAGTAGTCGTTCGGCGAGAGTCTGGCGGTCGACCAGCTCAGTTTTGGTCACAATCGCGATCTTCTTGGCTCGTTTGAATTGGTCTAGCTGGGTGTTGATGAACTGATCTCCCGGCCCGATCTTTTCGTTTGCGGGAACGCAGAATCCAATCACGTCGACGTCGCCCAGAGTGTCCTCAACCAAGTCATTCAAGCGTTCACCAAGCAAAGTCCTTGGGCGGTGCAAACCGGGGGTATCCACCAAAACGATTTGGCCATTCTCGCGATGGACAACACCGCGGATGGCTCGGCGAGTGGTCTGAGGTTTGGCACTGGTAATGGCGATCTTCTCCCCCACCAGAGCGTTGGTGAGAGTCGATTTGCCAACATTTGGCCGTCCAACAAAAGATACGAAACCCGAACGATAGGTCACTGTGACTCGCTTTCAAAACTAGTTGCCGCCGAAGTTAGGTCCTCGGTTGCTTCAACAAGAACAGAAGTAATGCGTTTTCTACGCTTTTCCATTCGGTCTACGCGGAAACGCAAACCACTGTAGGAGACCTCATCCCCCACCATTGCAAGACGACCCAACTGTTTAACAATCAGGCCACCGACGCTATTCACGTCTTCCTCCTCAAGCTCCACGCCGTAAAGCTCGCCAAGTTCCGGAAGCGAGAACCGCGCGTTGACGCGATAGCTGCGTGGCGCAAGTTCTTGTACATCAGGCAGGTCCAGGTCGTATTCGTCCGAAATCTCGCCGACGATTTCCTCGATGACATCTTCCATCGTTACTAGACCTGAAACACCGCCGTACTCATCTATGATGATGGCAATGTGCGTTGCCGACGCCTGCATTTGCTTCAGAAGATCGTCGACACCCATGAACTCTGGAATGAAGGTCGCCGGCCGCATCAACGTGGTTACCGGCCCCTCAATTCGGCCGTCATTTTCAAAGGCAATCTTTGCAACATCCTTGAGGTACAGGATTCCTAAAACATCATCTACGGATTTACCGGTGACTGGAAGTCTAGAAAAACCACCGCGTAAAAATACGTTCAAGGCATCCCGAAGTGAGCTAGTGGAATCCACCGATTCAATGTCAATTCGCGGAACCATAATCTCGCGAGTCAGTGTCTCGGTGAATTCCTCGACCGAGTCCATGAGCTCCTGCTCGAACTCTTCGTGGTCCTGAATTTTCGGCCCGGTAAGCGGGGTAAATGCCAGGTTTACGCGACGAATCAACGGATCCAAGGATTTCATCAGGGATTGACCGATGACACGGTGAGAAAGGTTTTTAGCTGCAAGTTGTGCCACCAGAACGATTGCGAATGCCAAAACCACTGCAATCAGAATATTCGCCCACCACCAGAGTCCGCGTGGTTCCAGCGCCTGACCAATTACGAGTGCATTCAAGGCCGTAAGGGCTACCCTTACCAGCCCCCAGGATTCGGCGAGATCCGCTTGAAGCGCGCGACGCAGTCCAGATTCAACGATTGCCACCGGGATGGTGAGCAACGCAAATAAAACGACTAGATAGATCAAGCTGACGCTTCCAGCTCGTAGAACTCCTTGAGAATCTGGTTCTGAAGCCCGAACATTTCGCGCTCCTCCTCCGGTTCGGCGTGATCGAAACCAAGCAGGTGCAAAATGCCGTGAGTTATTAGGAGCAACATTTCATTGATTGCGGGGTGACCCGCCTTTTCGGCCTGTTCCGCGGCAAAGTCAGGGCAGACCACGATGTCGCCCAAGACACCTTCGGGTGCCACCGAGTGAATGTCGCCAGGGACTAGCTCGTCCATTGGGAACGACAGTACATCGGTTGGACCTGGTTCCTCCATGAAGCGAATGTGAAGGTCTTCCATGGTTGGAAGGTCCACAAATCGAATGAAAACATCCGTGTTTGGATGCAGGTACATGCGGTCCATGGCGAACTTCGCTAGACGCACCACTCGTGTTTCGTCGATGTCCCACTTAGTTTCGTTGCTGATTTCGATGCTCATCGTGCGCTGCTTTCACTCTTTTTAGATTGCACCTTGGCCAGTTTTTTGGCCTGTTCAATCTCATCGTTCTTGGCATAGGCATCCACGATCTTGGACACAAGGCTGTGACGTACAACGTCCTGAGCACCTAGATACGCAAAGTGCATGTCCTCAACTCTGCTAAGGATTCGTTCGGCTGCCCTCAGACCGCTCACACCTGCAGGTAAATCAACCTGCGTGATGTCGCCGGTAACCACCATTTTGGAGTTGAAGCCGAGTCTGGTAAGGAACATCTTCATCTGCTCGGGCGTAGTGTTTTGAGCCTCATCAAGGATGATGAATGAATCATTGAGTGTGCGTCCACGCATGTATGCCAGCGGAGCAACCTCAATGGTTCCAGAGGCAAGCAATTTCGGCACCGATTCTGGGTCGAGCATCTCGTGCAGCGCGTCAAATAGTGGGCGTAAATACGGATCAATTTTGTCGGTAAGGGTACCTGGCAGGAATCCGAGGCGCTCACCCGCTTCCACCGCCGGACGAGTCAGGATGATGCGGCTGACCTCTTTCCGTTGCAGGGCCTGAATCGCCTTAGCCATAGCGAGATAAGTCTTTCCTGTACCTGCAGGACCGATTCCAAAAATGATGGTGTTTTCATCGATTGCGTCAACGTAGGCCTTTTGACCGACAGTCTTTGGGCGAATCGACTTACCGCGGGAAGAAAGAATGCTTTGGCTAAGTACTTCGGCTGGGCGATGACCCTCGGTAGAAATCAACATTCCGAGCGATCGTTCGATATCAGCCTCAGTTAGGCGCGAACCGGAGTTGACCAACTGCATTAGCTGGTAGACGAGATCCTCTGCACGTACCACTGAGACGCGTGGACCGGCCAGCTGAATCATGTTGCCACGAGCCAACACTTCAACTTCTGGAACTAAGCGTTCAAGTGCTTTAAGCAATTTATCTTCGGGCCCATACAGTGCCACCATTTGTGACTCTGGCAATTCAACTTGCCGTTGCAACCAGTCTTCGGTTCGGCTAGCAGAGCGTAGATTTTCAGTGGCCAAGGTTACTTCTTCGGGGTTTTGCTGGTGATGTGCCCATGAGCGTGAAAAACAGTCTGGCCAGCCGCTGCACCGGTATTGAAAGTCAGACGAAATGCGCCAGTGGAATATTCGGCTGCCAACTTGGAACCTAGTTGAACAAGGTCAACCAGGGCTTCCGGGTTTGCAAAGGCTAACTCGGCGACATTGGCGTGGTGTTCTCGCGGAACCACCAGAATGTGAATCGGTTGCTTTGGTGCGATGTCTTTGAACGCAATGCTGTGCACAGATTCACCCACTAGCGTGGTTGGGATTTCTCCTCTGACAATCTTGCAGAAAATGCAGTCCATCTCGCTCCTTTACTACCTGAAGTTTATTCCCAGCCCATGGCAACAGGACTACCAGCGATTTAAGCGGCTTTGCAGTGCCGCAATAGCTGCCATGCCTGCGGTTGAGGTTCGAAGAATTTCCTCACCGAGACGCACCCGCACTGCCCCGGCCTGCTGCAGAACCGAAAGCTCGTGCTCGTTTATTCCGCCCTCGGGGCCAACTACGATTGCCACACTCCCGGCACCCGGTAGTTCGGTCTGTGAGAGCCGTTCGACCGCGGTTGGATCTAGCACCAGCACCGACGTGAAATTGCTGACCAGGCCAACAAGTTGCTTTGTCGTGACCGGCAATTCGACCACCGGCGTATAAACACGCAGGGCCTGCTTAGCGGCCTCGGTGACAATCGTTTGCCATCGTTCTACGCCCTTTGCTATTTTTGAGCCTTCCCATCGGGATATCGACCGTTCGGCTTGCCAGGGAATTACGGCCGCCACACCGAGCTCAGTAGCCGCCTGGATGGCAAGTTCGTCTCTGTCCCCCTTTGCTAGGGCTTGAATCAGGATCAACTCAGGCGTCGGCTTGGGCTCAAAAGTGGCGGTGGACACACGAATTTCAAGGCGCTGTTCCGCTGCCGAAACTACTTCACCCACGATTCGCATGCCAGCGCCATTAGTGAGCTGTATACCTTCACCTGCTCGCATACGACGAACAGTTGCCGCATGTTTGCCCTCGACGCCATCCAAGACGACGATGGAATTCTCTGTCGGCAGCGCGTCAAAGTCCTTGGTGAATAGCGGGAGCACCACTAGCGGCGTCTCTCCTTGCCGAAGAATCCAATTTTGTGGCGCTTGAGGGCGACGGTTTCACCCTTGCGCAATTCGGAAAGCTGGCGGAACAATTCCTTTTGTTTGGAATCTAGTTTGTGCGGTGTCATTACCTGGAAAGTGACTACGAGGTCACCACGCCCACTGCCACGAAGGTGTGTCACTCCCTTGCCCTTGATGGTGTGCGTTTCTCCGGTCTGCACGCCCGGTTCAATGCTGATATCGATCGCTCCATCAAACGTCTCGATTTTGCTGTGGCGGCCCAGGACTGCGTCGTGGAGTGGCACCTCTAGGGTGCAAGTGAGGTCATCGCCATTGCGACCGAAAACCTCATCGTGTTTGACCTGCACGTCGACGTAAAGGTCACCGTTTGGACCGCCGGCAAAACCAACTTCACCTTGACCAGCCAACTGAAGTCTTAGCCCGTCTTCAACTCCTCCAGGAATGTTCAAATCGAGGTTTCGTCGCGCTCGCACCCTACCCTGGCCACGGCAATCCAGACACGGTTCAGGAATGACCTGACCGTAACCCTTACAGGCGTTACACGGTTGGCTGGTAACGATGTTTCCAAGCAAAGAGCGGACCTCGCGCTGCACCTGACCAGAACCGCGGCAAATGTCACAGGTCTTAGGCGAGGTCCCAGGGCGGCAAGTGGTTCCATTGCAGGTGCCACAGAGAACTGCGGTGTCGATTTCTATCGACTTCTGCACACCGAAGACAACCTCTTCGAGGGTTAGTTCCACGCGCAAGAGTGCATCTTGTCCGCGCTCAGCTCGGGACCGTGGCCCACGCTGCCCACCGCCGAAGAAGCTGTCGAAGATATCGCCGAAGCCGAAGTTGCCACCTGGGAAGCCACCGAATCCGCCCTGACCACCCATATCGTAGTTTCGGCGCTGGTCCTCATCAGAGAGCACCTCGTATGCGTGTGTTACCAGCTTGAACCGTTCTTGGGCGTCCTCTGCCGGATTCACATCCGGGTGCAATTCACGGGCCAGCTTGCGGTATGCCTTTTTGATTTCATCTTGGGTCGCCTCGCGGGATACGCCCAGGACCTCGTAGTGATCTGCCACTGTTTGACTAGCCTTCCAGCAGTTTCGATAGGTAACTTGAGACGGCCATCACGGAGGACATATTGGCCGAATAATTCATGCGAGTTGGTCCTAGAACGCCTAGTTTCGCCGCAGGGATTCCTTCGGCCTGATATCCCGAAACCACAACTGTCGTGTTTGCAAAACCGTCAAGCTGGTGTTCCCGCCCAATTCGGACAGCGATACCCTCGGCGTCGCTGTCCAATTCATTTAGGAGCTTTAGGAGCACCACTTGCGATTCGACCGCATCGAGTAGCCAAGAGAAGTCATTGCCAAGTTCACTTTCGCGCCGAGCCAGGTTTGCCGAACCGGCAACCAAGAGTCGCTCGGTGCGGTTGGCATCAACCAGATCAACGAGGTTTCCCATTACATCGAGGGCTAGTTTGCGCCGATCCGGTGCGAACTCGAGTTCAAAATCCTGAAGTTTGGCCTGTACGGCCGCTAACGGTGAACCAACGAGCAAGGAATTGAACTTTGCCCGCATCTCCACCAGCATCTGCGATTCGTAACTGAAGCCGAAATCGATAACGTGTTGCTCGATTCGGTTGGCATCCGTAATCAATATGACAAGTGCACGGGTTTCATTGACCGGAACAACTTCGATGCTTCTGACCAATGCCTTGCCAAGCGTCGGATACTGAACCATCGCTAGCTGATTGGTCAATTGAGACAGCAGTCTGACGGTGCGCGAAAGCGTTTCGTCTAGGTCAGCACCATCGGTGAGGAAGGTTTCAATGGCGGCCCGCTCGCCAGCACCGAGGGGCTTAACCTCGTTCAGCCTGTCTACGAACAGTCGGTAACCCTTATCGGTTGGAATGCGGCCACTTGAAGTGTGAGGTTGAGCAATCAGCTCAGACTCTTCCAAAAGCGCCATGTCGTTTCGAATGGTTGCAGCGGAGACGTCAAAGCCATGACGTTCGACCAAGGCCTTGGAACCCACCGGCTCATGATTGGCAATGTAGTCTTCGACGATTGCTCGAAGGACTTCTGCGCTGCGTTCCGGAATCATTGCCACCTCTTTTCATTGCCACTTGGGTTATGCCATTCGGACAATCGCGTGACGTTTTCGTTGCTTAGCACTCGATGGCCCTGAGTGCCAATTTTACCCGCAGATAACCACTTAGGTAAGAAGTTGGCGCACAACAAAATCGGCTAGTAGCCGTCCTTTGAGCGTTAGCACCAGCCTTCCCTTGAATGCCGCTTGAGCCTCGACAAGTCCGTCGGCAAGGAGACCTGCAATTTTCTTCGAATCGAAGCCGTCAACTTGACGTAACTTTTCGATTTCCAGGCCCACGCTCAGGCGAATTCCAAGCAAAACAAGCTCTTCTACCCGAGTTTCGCCGCTCAGTACTTCACGAGCGAGCGCCGGGGATCTACCTTCCTCAAGCGCTTGAACATAGGGTGCTGGATGCTTCACGTTCCACCATCGAACACCTGCAACGTGGCTGTGAGCCCCTGGACCGTAACCCCACCAGTCTCTTCCAGTCCAATAGGCGATGTTATGGCGGCTTCTGGTCGTAGCCCCAGTCGACCAATTTGAGAGTTCATACCAGTTGAGGCCGGCTGCAGCGAAGGCAGCGTCGGCCATCTCGTACTTGAGCGCCTGTTCGTCCTCATCAGGTTCGGGAAGTTCACCAGACTTGATTTGCCTGGCCATCTTGGTTCCCTCTTCAACAATCAGGGAGTAGGCACTGATGTGATCCGTTTGAAGCGCCAGGGCAGCATCAATCGTTTGTTGCCAATCGGCAACGGTTTCACCGGGAGCGCCATAAATGAGGTCCACCGACACTTGCAATCCGAGTTGCTTGGCCCAGGAAACAGCCTGTGGAACCTTTTCGGGCGTGTGTGTTCGATCCAGAACCTTGAGCACCGATGGGACCGCCGATTGCATTCCCATGGAGATGCGGTTGAAACCACCGTCTCGCAGCTGCGTTAGGTAGTCCAGGCTCAGGTTGTCGGGGTTGGCCTCGGTGGTGATCTCTGCATCTGGGTCGATGCCGAAGGCCTTGTCCAAGGACTTGAGAATGTTGACCAGGTCCGCTGCCGGAAGCTGCGTCGGAGTGCCACCACCGAAAAATACGGAGGCGAGGCTTCGAGGCTGCGCGCCTGACAAGTCAAGTGCGGCTCTTGAAAACTCGATTTCGGTAATTAGGTGCTGTGCAAAGCCACTCTGGCTAACACCTCGTAATTCGGTTGAGGTATAGGTATTGAAGTCACAGTAGCCACATCGGACACTGCAAAATGGCACGTGAACGTAGGCGTGGAAGCTTCCGTTTACACCATCGATTGGTATTGGAATAAGGCCGTCAACTGGTGCCGGTTCGCCTAGTGGCAACTGCGCCACTACTTGCCCTTCTTCTCGCCCTTTTTCTCGCTGTCGGTGCTTAGTGCGGCGATGAACGCCTCCTGTGGCACCTCAACGCGACCAACCATCTTCATGCGCTTCTTACCCTCTTTTTGCTTCTCGAGGAGCTTGCGCTTACGGCTAATGTCACCGCCGTAACACTTGGCAAGAACGTCTTTGCGCATTGCACGGATTGATTCGCGCGCGATGATACGGCTGCCGACGGCGGCCTGAATCGGAACCTCAAACTGCTGCCTTGGTATGAGTTCACGCAGTTTGGTTGTCATCTTTACGCCGTAGGCATAAGCGCTGTCCTTGTGAACAATCGCACTGAAAGCATCAACCTGCTCACCCTGTAGGAGGATGTCCACTTTAACCAGATCGCCCTCTTCCAGACCTGCTTCCTCGTAGTCGAGGGAGGCATAACCCTGCGTGCGACTCTTCAGTTGATCGAAGAAGTCAAAAACAATCTCGGCCAGAGGCAAGGTGTATCGCAGCTGTACGCGGTCTTCACCGAGGTAGGTCATGTCCCCCATGACACCACGACGTCCCTGGCAGAGCTCCATGATGGTTCCCACATAGTCTTTGGGTGCCAAAATGGTGGCCTTAACGATAGGTTCGAGCACCTTTTTGACCTTGCCAACCGGGAACTCACTTGGATTGGTAACGGTGACTTCCTTGTTGTCCTCAAGGGTGACCTCGTAAACCACCGACGGAGCGGTAGCGATTAGGTCTAGGTTGAACTCGCGCTCGAGGCGCTCGGTGACAATTTCAAGGTGCAGCAATCCAAGGAAGCCACAGCGGAAACCAAAACCAAGTGCCACCGAGGTTTCCGGTTCGTAAACCAGTGCGGCATCGGATAGTTTCAGCTTGTCCAATGCCTCGCGGAGGTTTGGATAATCCGATCCATCGATTGGGTAAATACCCGAGTAAACCATCGGAAGCGGTTCTGAGTATCCCCTGAGTGCCTCGGTCGCAGGCTTTGCGTTGTGAGTGATGGTGTCACCCACCTTGGACTGACGAACGTCCTTAACGCCGGTAATCAGGTAGCCAACCTCGCCAACGCCAAGGCCTTTAGTTGGTTCAGGTTCAGGCGAAGAAACACCGATTTCCAGCAGTTCGTGAACCGCTTTGGTGCTCATCATTTGAATCTTCTCTCGCGAAGAGAGCATGCCGTCAACCATTCGGACGTAGGTCACTACGCCTCGGTATGAGTCATAAACCGAGTCAAAAATCATTGCGCGGGCCGGAGCATTTGGGTCGCCAACCGGGTGTGGCAGGGTGCGAACCAGGTGATCTAAAAGCGCCTCAACGCCCATGCCAGTCTTACCCGAAACCTTCAAGATTGAATCTGGGTCACAGCCGATGAGTTCAGCAATTTCCTCCGCGTACTTTTCAGGCTGTGCGGCAGGAAGGTCAATCTTGTTCAACACGGGAATGATGGTGAGATCGTTTTCCATCGCCAGGTACAGGTTGGCCAGTGTCTGAGCCTCGATGCCCTGAGCGGCATCCACCAGAAGAATCGCGCCCTCACAGGCGGCAAGCGAACGCGAAACTTCATAGGTAAAGTCGACGTGCCCCGGGGTGTCGATCATGTTTAGCGCGTAAGTGTTGCCATCCAGTGCCCAAGGCATACGTACCGCCTGGCTCTTGATGGTGATTCCGCGCTCGCGCTCGATATCCATGCGGTCTAGGTACTGGGCGCGCATTGAACGGTCGTCAACGACACCGGTCAGCTGCAGCATTCGGTCGGCAAGTGTTGACTTGCCGTGGTCGATGTGCGCGATGATACAGAAGTTGCGAATCAGCTCCGGTTTGGTCTTGGCTGGTTCTAGCCGGGTGGTGGCGCGTGGCGACAACGGGTACCTCTGTTTGATTGGATGGAAAACTCGCGGTGGCGAACCGTTATATTTTGCCACAACACTGGTTTTTTGCCCGATTGTGAAGTTATCGGGTGTCTTTACTTGCCCACTTACCGGCCGCAATGATAAAGTTGACAGTCGGTAGTAGGTGTGTGTCTCCACCCGAAGCCCGACAATCTTTTCGAGCCGCACGAATTCGTTCGGCAAATTTAGAAAGTGAAACATGGCAAACATCAAGTCGCAGATCAAGCGAATCAGCACCAACCTGAAGGCTGCTGAGCGCAACAAGGCTGTCAAGAGCGAGGTCAAGACCGCCGTTCGTGCCGCTCGTGAGGCAATCGCATCGGGAGACAAGGCAGCCGCAACCGCAGCTGTAGCAGCCGCCGGCCGCAAGCTGGACAAGGCAGTTTCGAAGGGCGTCCTGCACAAGAACAACGCAGCAAACCGCAAGTCGGCTATTGCACAGCAGGCTTCGGCTCTCTAAGCAGTTTTAAGAAAAGGACCACCCGCTTGGGTGGTCCTTTTTTTATGCCGTTTAGGCTATCGGGCATAACTTTTTAGGGCTGCGGCCTTCTGCTGAGTTACTCGATGACCACGTGCTTGGCAGCAAAACTACCCGCGAAGCCTTGAATCAGAGCAATGCCGGTCAGAGCAAATATCACAGGAGTCCAGTTAGAAGAACCGCTCCCCGTGACGCCGGCCAGGAAGACCGCTGCCGCAGCCACCAGATAGCCAATGCCCTGAGCAATTGAGGAAAGGCTGGTGGTAGCCCGTTGCGATCCACCCTTCATACCAATTAGTGCCAGTGAGAGCGGAAAAGAGCTGGATAGTCCGCAGCCAATCAAGGTCGCGGCCACCCACACCCAAGCTGGACCAGCAAGCAACAGGAACAATCCGGAAGCAGTGACAGCAGAGATTGCGGCAACCAGCAGCGTCGTGAGGTTATTTAGACGGCCCAGATTGGCTGTGAGAATTAGCCCGATGGGCACACCAATGCTGGATAGATAAGCCAGGATTACACCTGCAGTTGTAGGTGCAATACCCTCGGCAACAAGAATGCTTGGCAGCCAATTTAGAAGCACGTAGAAGATTGCAGACTGCAGCCCAAAGAAAGCCGAGAGCGCCCAGGCCAATGGATGACCCCAAAGGTTGAGTTTTGCCGCGGCGACTGGCGCCGCTTCAAGTTCAGACTGGTCTAAAGACGTTGTCTTTCGCCAAATGAAAAACCCAATGAATCCAGGTATCGCCAATAGCGTTAGCTCAGGTTTCCAACCGCCCACCGCCTGGGACAGCGGGTACGCAACACCCGAAGCTAGAGCTGCAAATACCGACAACAGTGTTGTGTATACGGCAGTCATCCTTGGCACCGAGCCCGGAAATTCGGCGAGTATCAGTGTGGGAAAAAGCACGTTTGAGAGTGCAATACCCACCCCCAGTGCGACGGTTGCAGTTAGGAAGTAACCAAATCCCAACCAGGCCCGAGACGCCAGAGTGACGGTCATCAGAACCAAAATGAACGAGAAAGTGCGCGCTAGTCCAAACCGTCGCAACAATACCGGACCTGCAAACGCACCGGCACCAAAGCAAAGGACCGGCAATGCCGTTAGCACGCCAGCCTGGGCTACGGTCAGTCCAAGATCCGCGCGAATATTTCCCAATAGTGGCCCGATTACAGCTAAGGGTGGTCGAAGTATAAGAGTAAGGGCCAGAACGGTGCCGATGGCCCACCAGAATCGCGATTGGGCCTTAGGCAACTGAGTTACCCCGGCGGGCAATGAGAAGAAGTAGTCGCTCTACGGCAAACTCAGAGTCGCGTTCCGCTCCTTTAACAGCCGCATCGGTGGCTGCCAGTTGCTGAATGACGTTTGCCATCCCGGCTTCAGTCCAGCCAGAAATGTCGCGCCTTGCCTTGTCGAAGACAAAAGGGTGGGCTCCAACTTGCGATGCGGTAACAGACCGATTGTTGATGATCTTGGCCATTACGCGAATCTTGTGTGCGATTGCTCCGATAAGACTTACTGGATCAACGCCACTGCCAAGCGCGTGCCGAAGGTAAAGCAGTGCCTCCCCCGCTTGTCCGGCAGCTGCAGCGTCAACAATCTTGAAATTGTCCACCTCGACGCGACCACCAAAGTAACTCTCAATGGTTCGTTCATCAATTGCACCGGCAACGTCCTGTACAAGCTGCGAACATGCAGCCGCAAGCCCAGCAGTGTCCTCCCCAAATGCAGAAACTAGTGCTCGCAAAGCCGCGTTATTGATCTTTTTGTCTGCACTTCTAAACTCTTCAGTGGCGAAGGCAACCCGGTCATTTTCCTTCACTATACGCTCACAGGTTATTTCGACCACGCGATCGCTGCCGCGCAGTGCGTCAAGCAGTTTCTTGCCTCGCACACCCGAACTGTGCCTAAAAACAACCGTTGACTCGTCACTAATATCCGCAAGATAAGCAACCCCGTCTTCGATCAAATCATCAGTACAGGTTTCTACGCCCTCGATGATTACCAATCTGGGCTCGTCAAAAAGACTTGGCGCAGTCAGCTCAGTCAATTGACCGGCGTAGTACTCTGCAGCCGATAGCTGAGCTACCTCGATTTGCGGATTCACGGTCTTTCGCGAGTCGCGAATATTCCGCATGACTCTGGCAGCGAGGAAATCTTCGGGCCCGCTAACCAGATACACCGGAGCCTGAGCGCTCTGATTCCACTTGATTTGCTTGGCCTTACTCACGTGTAAAGCCTAAACTAGCGGCTGCCCGAAGCGGACCAAATAAGGTGGCCATTGTCACCGAATCCAATTGCGATACTCCCCCGTTGGTCAGTTCGAACGGTAAGGGCTGAATCCCGGGCTAGCAAATTCAACGCTATGGCGGTGGGGTGACCATAGGAATTGCCTTTCCCTACCGAAATGGTTGTCACAGTTGGGTGCACCCATGCCAGAAATTTGGGGTCTTGGTCGGCCGAGCCGTGATGGCTCAATTTAAGGATGATTGGGTGACTCCGGAATCTCGGGTTCCACCACATCGGGGTATCATCGAGGATGCGTTTCTGACCGGTCGCGGGGACGTCAGCCATGGTGAAAATGCCGACTGACTTTGAACTCCAATACATGGCAATTGAGCCATCGTTGGGTGAATTGGAGTCCTCGCCGTCTCTTTGGGGGTTCAAGACCAAATAAGACAAAGATCCTCGCAACCTGGGACTCCCCAGCCAGCCGGAATCGCCCAAAGATACGGAGCGAGTTCTAATGTGGAGCATAGTAAGCAGAGCCTCCACGCTGTTTGCGCCAGGTCGCTGATCGACATATTGAGTCACCAACGCCAAATCAACTTTGCGACCTGCTACCGCACCGGAGAGCCCACCGACGTGATCCAAGTCAAAGTGCGTGAGCACCAAAAGGGAGATAGTTTCTACTCCCAGCTTGGTCAGGCAGTTGTCTATGTCCAATGGATCACGACCAACGTCAATGACTGCGAATTCGTTTTGCGCCTTTAGTACGGTGGCGTCCCCCTGACCCACATCGCAGGCCACCATAAACCAGTTTTTACCGGGAAAAATGCCGGTCGGCAATTTACCAAGCAACTGCACGACTAAGAAAACGAGAACTAGCAGGAATGCCGCCATTGGGACCCCACTAAACCCTCGACGCCCTAACCATCGTCGGGCGAGCAGAACAGCCAGAACACCCAAAGCCAACGTCGAGCCAACTACGCCCCTCGGTAGCTCGACTGTTGGAAACACCTGCCGCAGGGCAGTTGCTTCTGAAATAATCCAACTGGCGGGCAATGAGGCAATCCAAAAAACAGGCGTGGCCAAATGAATGCCTAAGCCAACTAGCGCCAGTACCGAACCGACGAAACCAAGCAGTGTGATGAAGGCAACTACGGGCTCTGCTAGCAGGTTGGCAATTAGTCCTCCGATGTTGTAATCACTCTGAAGCATTACCAAAACTGGCAAGCAAGCCAACTGCGCGACCAGTGAGATGCTTAGTGCTTGCTTCAGAAACTGGGGCATCGAATCGGGTAATAGTTCGAATATCCTAGGCGAAACGAATAGCAAGCCAGCAGTCGCAGCGACTGAGAGTGTGAAACCAAAACTTGTCGCGTTTTTTGGATCAATGATGAGTAAAACCATCACAGCAAGTGCCAAGAGATTAGCCGGTCTAAAACGCAAACCTTTCAGTTGACCCAACAACCCGATAACCGCCATCGCTGCCGCCCGCATCACCGATGGTTGTTCTCCAACTAACCAGAGGTAAACCAGAAGCATTGCAACTACCGACGTAATCCGAAGGGCTCTAGTCCATCCAAACTTCGCGGTTAGCGAAAGCACTGCGAGCGCAAGAATTGTGCAATTCGTTCCGCTAACCGCCGTCAAATGCGTGAGGGACATCTGCTGCATTAGGTCTTTGGTGGATTGGCTGAGCAAGCTGGTGTCGCCGTCGGTAATTCCCAACGTGAGTCCGCCGGCCCTCGGACTGATGCCCGTCATTTGATTAGCGATCGCCCGTCTAGCCATCACGGCAAGATTCACTATCGATTTAGGTGCAGTGGGTAAGCCGAAACTACTGAGGGAAATTGCAAAAGCCAATGCGGGCAACAACGCCGCGAACCAGAAATGGAGTTTTTGGCGAACATCCGATTCATATGAAGCAAATGAGACCACGAACACGGCCAAAACCAGAAGTGGGGCAATCCACCAGAAAGACAAACCAGACTTAACGAGTGCCACACCCAGCCAAGTCAAGCAGGCGATTACCAGCGGCAAGGCAAAGGTGAAAGGAAAATTGAGTTTCAAAGCGAGATGTCAGCCTTCAGCCGCGCTAACAGAGTCGGCCCAATTCCCGCCACCTTACCCAAATCGGCGGGCGATCGAAATCCACCATTTGCCTGGCGGTAGTCGATAATGCGTTGCGCGAGGGTGGGGCCAATACCCGGTAGGGAGTCTAAAGTAGCGGCGTCAGCAAGGTTGATGTTCACCGTTACTGCCCGGCTTTGTGCGGTATTCCCTAAAACCGAACCGGAAGCTGACGATCTAGGTAACACCAAAATCTGTTCGCCGTCATTCAGTGGCCTTGCAAGATTTACTGAACCCTCGTCCGCCTTGGCGGTAAACCCGCCGGCCGCAAAAATGGAATCGATTACCCTCGAACCATATTTCAAGTCATAGACGCCTGGGTTTTTTACCTCACCCACTACCTGCACAAATACTGTGGCGTGGGCGCCGTCAACTGAATTGATCTGCGAGGAATTCTCCGAGGACCAGCCGTAACCTGAAGCTGAGGTGGAAGCCGAGGCTCCACTTTGGCTGCTATTTGTAGGCTTTGAGCCAAAAGAGGCTGAGGACCCACTAAGCCAAGAATCCGGAACCTGATTGGTTTGATTCCTCTGCGAAATTAGGACCACGAGCAGAACCAAACAGGTGCCAAATAAGGCAAGGACTAACTTACGATGTAATGGCGGCAGCGGATCCCAGAAGCGATCCCTAAGTTCCTTTAGCCAAGCCATGGACCAAAACTAAAACGCGCCAAATGTCTTGACGCGTTTTAGTTTGAGCCTGTACAAAAGAGGACCTGCAGAGGCTGTGAGTCTTTTACTTGGTCGCGATATTCACCAGTTTCGGAGCGCGAACAATAATGTTGGCGATTGTCTTGTCACCAATTGCACGCTTGACTGCATCCGACTTCAAGGCAGTTTCACGCAGCTCGTCCTCGGTGACATCAACTGCCACTTCGAACTTGTCACGAAGCTTGCCATCCACCTGAACCACGGCTACAACCGATGACTCAACCAATAGTGAATCGATTACGGGTGCAAATTCTGCAAGCGCCACACCTGGCTGGTGACCCAGGTTAGCCCACATGTCTTCAGCCGTGTAAGGAGCAAAGAGGCTCAATGCCTTC
>Ga0228699_1000757_pt1 | contig 20981 bp, 19 predicted proteins | sample McNCre217_Aug_MG_FD_178016 | JGI IMG/M metagenome (GOLD analysis project Ga0228699, IMG submission 178016) | Freshwater microbial communities from McNutts Creek, Athens, Georgia, United States - 2-17_Aug_MG | ecosystem: Environmental > Aquatic > Freshwater > Creek | place: USA: Georgia... | reverse complement strand
TTTGCGCGGCTCGTAGCCCAAACGCAGCTTGAGCGCTGGGGTCAGGCCCAACTCCAGCCCGAAGCCATAGTGGATGGGGGCGGTGTAATGGCGCGGGATCACCAGCTTCGAGGGGTCGGCCTGCCCGAACACGCGGGCCATCTCCAACAGCGCGATCTGCTGATCGAACTGGAACTCCAGCCGATCCCAACGGCGCCAATCGGTGTAGTTCACGTCCATGTTGAACTGCACGCGCTCGTGCGGCTTGAGCTTGAAGCCCAGCTGCCAGTGTGCTGGAAATGGCAGCTTGAGCGTGGCGTTGCCGCTTTGCACCTCGGGGATGCTGGTGGGAAAGCCAAACATGGCTGCAGCCACCGGGCCCAGCAGGCTGCTGTACATGCCCTGCACGAACTTGCGGAACATGGGCGTGGCCTCGAAGCTGTAGCGTCCCGTCAGCGTGGTGCGCGTGCCCGACTGGTAGACCAGACCCGCGCCAAACCAGTCGCTGGGCTCCCACAGGGCGCCGATGTTGTAGGTGGGATCGACCGGCGCGGTGAGGTCGAACTTCATCGCGCCCGCGGTGCCAAAGGGCCGCAAGCGGCCTTCTTGCCCACCACCACACAGGCCAAATCCAAAGGTATCGAGTGGGTTGCCGCCGTCGCCACACCAGGCGTCTTGCAGCTTGCCGATCACGCCCAACAGCTTGTTGGGAAAGCGCAGGTCGGTGTCGAGCGCGAAGGCCTGGTGCGCAATGGGCACCGACAGGCCCACGCTGAAGGTCTTGGACACCTTGTAGGCCACCGATGGCGACAGGTAGACCAGCCGCTGCAAGATCACGGTGCGGCCCTGGTAGCGGCCCGGGTCATCCACGTTGCCGGTGCGGTCCATCCCCACCGCTTGCGGCGCGTACACGGCGGTGGCAAAGGTCCAGGGTGAGCCGGGCGTGTTGAAGCTGAAGCCCAAACCCGCCGCTGCGGCGCCCGGCAAGCCAAAGTGCGAAGGACCAACCCCGGGGATGTAGATCTTCTGGCGCACCGGGCCCGTGGCGCGCCCGTTGAGCGGGTCGTCGGTCCAACCACCGATGTCAAAGCCAGCCGGCTGCCGCAAGGTGGATTCGACGCGCAATGAGGCCCCGAAAACGCTGTCTTGCTTGATGCGGCCCTCCAGGTGCGTGAGGCCCGCCGGGTTGAAGTGGATGGCATCGATGCCCGGCGGATCGGCCGTGACCGCGTTGCCCATGGACATGGCCTTGACGCTGGTGCCCAGGTTGTCGGTGAGCGCAGCCTGGGCGGTGCCCAGGCCCGCCACGCTGCAGGCCAACAGCCACCGTGCGGCTGCCCAGCGCGCCTGCGCTCGCCGCTGCTGTGCCATGTCCTGCGCCATGCCGTGCCCCACGCTGGCCTCAGAAGTTGAGCGGCAGGTTCACGCCCAGCGTGAAGTCCGGCGAGTCGCTGGTCAGGCCGATGCCCAGCGTCAGGTTGTAGGTGGTCTGCGGCGAGGTGCGCACGCCCAGGCCGATGTTGAACATCGCCGAGGCCTGCACGCTGGTGCGGTTGCGGGTGCCATCGCCCAGCACCAGGGTGGTCGGCAGCGACACCGACTCCTGCAGCGACATGGTGGTCGACACGTCGTACGACAGTGCGTAAGCGAAGCCCACGCCAAAGCCCACGCTGGGCCCCGGGTGCACCTCTTTGAGCACCACGCCATCGCGCACTTGCGACAGGTGCCGGGCAGGCATGCTCAGGCCCACATTGAGTGAGCCGAACAGGGCGATGGGGTCGATGATGCGCGAGGTGTTGGCGCCCAGCGTGAGGCCTGCCGTGCCTGAGCCTGTGGCCAGGTTCTGGCCGTCCATCACCTTGAACGGGCTGCGGCCGGTGGGCAGTCGCAAGCCGGCGCTGGTGGTGAAGCTGGCCGTGTTGCGCTTGGACTCGAAGGGCTGCCAGCGCAGACCCGCCTGCAGGTCACCCCAGCTGTGCGAGGTGCCACTGAAACTCGGCGATTCGGCGTACTTGCTGACCAGGGGCAAGCTCAGGCTGCCGGTCAGGTTGTCTCGGAGGCCACGCTCCAATGCCAACGTGTTGGTGAAGGTGTGGGCCCGCGTGTTGGTGATCTTGAAGAGCGTGAGCGTGCTGTCGGTGAACTTCGCGTCGATCTGCTGCTGCCCCGTGTAGGCATAGCTGAAGTCGAAGGTGGCTGACCATTTGCCCTGCTTGAGCAGCGCGTACTGCTTGTCCGAGGCGGTGAGCGTCTCTTTCAGCAAAGCGGCCTGGTCCACGTCACCGTCTTGCTTGCCCAGGGCCTGGCGCGCCGCATCGGAGGCCACGGCCGTGGTGCTTTGTGCCTGTGCGGCCAGGGCCACGCCCAAACCCAGGCTCACGCCAGCCAGCAGGCCCCACCGTTGACCAAGGCGCGCGACAGGATGGGGTGCCCAATGCACCCGATGGCAGACAGACATGGCAATCACTGTTTGAACAAGTTGAACAAGCCCAGCCCCCCTTGCACCGCGTTGCGCAAGGCATCGGTGCGATCAAGGGGAGGCAGGGCAGCCTGGGCACGCAGCAGGTCGCTGTCGATGACGCCCAGCTCACGGTCCTTGAGCCGCAAGAGGTTGACCGGCTTGCCCTGATCGGGCGGCAAGCTCAGCAAGAACAAGGTGCCGCGGTCCCACAGGCGGGCGAACTCGGCCACGGGGAACACGATGTGGCCCGCAGACGGGTCAGCGATGTAGACCAGGCCATCGCGCATGCCGCGGTAGACCACGAAGTGCTTGAAGCCTGCGTAATCGATGGGCACGATGGCCGGCTGCTGGAGCTCGGCCAGGTCATGGATGTCGCCACGAAAACCCGCACCGATGGCGCCCAACGAGGCCACGTAGCGCTTCATGTCGAGCAGCGAGAAGCCCCGGCGCTCGATGATCTTGTCGCGCTCGCCGTGGGCCAACATGCCCTCCATGGCCTGCTGCTCGGTGACGTGGATGCCCAGGTAGTTGCGGATCACCGTGACCAGCGCCGCCGAGCCGCAGCTGTAGTCAAACGCCTGGTGCACGATGTGCTCGTTCTTGAACTCGCTGTGCGGGCGCACCATCGCCAACTGCGGGGTCAGTGGCCCGCCCGCGCTGTGCAGCGGCAACGCGACCTGCCCCACGGGTGCCGCATCGGGCGTGCGCACCTCGGTCAGCGCCGATTCACCCATCACCAGCGCCACGGCGCCCAGCAGCAAGATGACCATGCTTCACTGCGCCCACAGGTAGAGGTGGCCCTGCATGGCCGCCTGGCCATGGAGCAAGAGCTGGCCATAGCTGTTCGTGACCGGCGCGGTGGCACTGGTCTGCGCGCCCAGCGCACGGTAGCCAAAGTCGCTCACGCCCACGTAGAAGGGCAGCCCCAGGTCGATGTAGTCGCCCCCATCGGGGCGGCTGCGCAGGTTCAAGGTCATGGCGATCAGGTCGATCACCCCACCCACGTTGTGCGCCACCTGATAAGTGGTCTGCCCGCGCACGGTGTAGCCGGCCACGAGCCGGCTGTCCATCACCTGGCCGTTGAGCAGCGCCGAGTTCATCTCGAGGTGCACGGCAAAGCCCAGGCCATCGCGGCCTGCGATGCAGGCCAGGTCGGTATCGTCCAAGGCCTGCACCTCGGCATGGGCGTGGCGCAGGCCAGGCATGGCGCCGAGGGCCAGGGTGGCGATCAAGGCGCACGCCAGCGTGGGTCGCTTGGGGGTGTTCATGCCATGGCCTCAGCGGAACTTCACGTCGAGGTACTGCAGCTGGATCCCCCCGATGCGGCTGCTGCCCAGGTTCAGGTTGCCCGTCGCCTCGCTCTTGAAGCTGATGTTGTCGATCACCAGGCTGCCCACGGGGGCGCCCTCGGGCCGGCTCGACCAAGCGATGCCGTAGTGCAGGTAGCTGCGCCCATCGGCATCGGTCACCGCATTGAAGATGCCCGGCTGCCAGGTCACGTCGCTGATGGCCCAAGGCTGGCCATCGGCGCCAGCAAGGTGGATGCCCTTGAACGCCAACTGCGAGGGGCTGGCGGGGTCGTCGATCAGCGTGGCATCTCCTCGGCCCTGGGCACGGAAGATCAGCGCGCCGATGTCGGTGCGGATGCGCTGGCCAAAGGCCATGCCCTGCACGACAGGATCGGCCGGGGTGCTGATGTCAAAGCCCCCGCCGCGCTGCACCAGGTCGCGCACGATCACGGCACCGCCGTTGGCCGTGCTCCCATTGGCCTGCACCCCCCAGTCGGCTGCAAACTGCCAGCGCAACAGGCCATCGGCGTTCGCGGGCTCGCTGAACACCAGCACGTCTGACAGGCCCGGGCGCCCCACCACGTTGAAGCGGTAGGGGTCAGCGAAGGTGTGCGCTTCATCGTCAGAGCGCGACATCGCCCAGTTGCCCAACCACAGGCTGGGGTTGCCGTCGTCGGGGCTGGTGTAGGTCAGCGTCAGCGTGCCGTCCATGGCAAAGCCGCGCAGGTTGAAGGCCAGGCCATCGCGCCCGCTCACCGCAGACAACGTGTCATCGCTCAGGGGCTGGGGGCCGCCGGCCCAGGCTTGGTGAGCGGCCAACGCCAGCATCAAGCACATCACCCCGGGCCAGGCCTGCCACCGCACGGGGCTGCCCACGGGCCTGCTGCCTGCCATCACTTGCCCCCCTTGTTGGCCGGCACCACGCCCGTGGTGTTGAGCGCAGCCAGGCGGTCGCGCCAGTTGAGCCACAGGCCAGCTTGCGCCGTGTCGGGCGCAGCCACGCCGCTGCCAGCGCCAGGAAAATTCACCGCCTGCTTGAGCACCGAGATGAACAGGTCGCGGCTGGGGCCGCTGGCATTGCCGGCCGTCACGCCACCGATCTGCGACAGCGTGACCGCGCAGCTTGCGGCGTTGGCACAGGTGCTGCCATCCCAACGGATGCCGCCTTGGGTGTCGTTGCGCGAATCGATGGTGCCCTGGCTGCCCGCATCGATGGCCAGCGAGCCACTCACCGCGTTGAGCTTCAGGCCGATGTCGCCCTGGATGCTGCCCACGCCCAGGCGCATGCCCACCACCTCACGCTGCTTGCTGCTGCCGCTGTTGGCATAAACGAATTCGATGTACGGGTTGGCGATTGCCACGGTGCGCTGGGCCGCCGTGCCGTCGCTGCGCCCAAACTGCAGGGTGGCGATGTCGATGTCGGCCCCGGTGCCTTGGCGCACGCTGCGGGTGTACTCACCCAGTCGGAGCTGGCTGAGGTTGGCGTTGAGCGCAATGTCAGCGTTCAGCGTGATGCGGGTGAAGTCCAGCCCTTCGCTGCTCGTGTTGCTCAGGCTGAAAAAGCCCTGCCCCCACACCTGGCCCATGGCCTCGTCGCTCAGCGCCAAGCCTTGGGACTGGGCGGCCCCTGCGATCAGGCCCAGCACCCAGCCCACACACACCGCTCGCCTGCGCAGCCACATGGCATCAGCCCTCGGCCTGCGGCCCACGCAAGGCCCGCGGCGACACCCCGAACCAGCGCTTGCAGGCCCGGTAGAAATTGCTGGGGTCCGAGAAGCCCAGCTCGCAAGCCATCTCGGTCACGCTCATGTTCGATTGCGCGAGCAGGCGCTCGGCCATCTCGCGGCGCACCACATCCACCAACTCCACAAAACTGGTGCGCTCCTCGCTGAGGCGGCGCTGCAGCGTGCGCTCGCTCACATGCAGCATCTCGGCCACGGCCTCGCGGCGCGGATCGCCCTTGCTGAGCACGCGCTGCAAGGCCTGGCGCACCTGGCCCGCCATGCCGTCGCTCAAGTCCAGCGTGGCCTGCTCGGTCATGCGCAGGCAGATGTCGGCCAGCATCGGGTCACTGGTGGGGATGGGACGGTCGAAATCGGTGGCCGCGAAATCGGCGCGGAAAGACTCGGCCCCGAAGGTGATCGGGCAGCCATAGGCCTCGCGCCATGGGCCGGTGTGCGCCGGCGCCGGAAACGGCACGAACAGGCGTTGCGGCGCCAGGGGCCGCCCGGTGATCCACTGCGCACCAGCCAGGAACACGGTGGCCACGAAGTCAAAGCGCTGCATGGGCGCGGCGCGCCGGCCACCCGTCATCGCAAACGTCACCTGCACCTGCTCGCCCTCGCGTTGCAGCCGCATGGCAAAGGTGGGCGACACGAAGGCCGCAAAGCGCGCCAGCGCCTGCGCGGCGGCATACACGGTGGGCGAGGTCAACAGCATGTGGCCAAACACCCCGAACGCGCCCAGCGGGTGCGACGGCCGGGTCAGGCCCAAGGCCGGATCCCCCGTGCGCTGCACCGCCTGCTCCCACATGGCCGAGTACAAGTCCGACAGGTGGTGCACATCCATCTTGTGCGTGGCGTCCACGGGCACACCACAGGCGTGCATCAGCTCGTGGGCATCGAGCCCGCGCTGGCGGAAGGCATCGTCCATGGTGCGGAACCAGGCGATCTGCGAAAGGGTGAAGGACTTGACGGCCATACAGCTCAACCGGCGTTCAGGACCAGAAACCGCGAGACACACAACGATTGCAATGCCTCTGCAAAGGTCGCGAAGTGTATCCATTGGTAACGTTCGCGTCACCCCCTACACGGGTTACCACTCAGACCATGGGCACATGGATTTCATGCAGCGCAAAGCCCCCGCACTCGCACCGAGCACGGGGGTGGCCTTCGCAGAGGCGACCGGGACGCGGCCAGCCACCCCTCATCGGGTCAAACCGTCAGGTCAGTGGGCCCACATCCAGATCTTGGTGCCCTGCATGTCGATGTTGTTGATGGCGAACGAGCCGAACGAAGCGGTCTTGCCCGTACCGGCATCGGTGGCGGCATTGCCCATCGTGATCGAGCCCACGGTGATGCTCGGGGTCAGCTTGCCGTCGAGCTTGGCGTTCGGGAAGGCGAACTGCACCACGTCCGAAGTGCCGTCGTAGATGGCTTGGGACACCTTGTTGCCGAAGGCGTCGTAGCTGGCGGCGGTCAGCTTGCCCATTTCGCTGGCGACCTTGGCGTTGGCCACTTGGGCGGCGGTCGGGGCGGTGGTCGACAGACCGGCTTGGTACATGCCCACGGCTTGGGCATCGGCGCCAATGGTGGCCAGGCCGACCGAGGCGGTGTTCACGCCCAGGCGGGCGCCGAACGAATCAGCAATGGTCTGCTTGAAGGCACCGCTGTTCAGGATGTCGATCGTCATCACGAACATGCCCTTGATGCCGATGTCGTTGAAGGCCACCGAGCCGCCGTTGGTGTCGGTGTCGCTGTACTTGAAGGAACCGATGTTGATGTTCAGGTCGCCGGCGATCGAGACGCCGTCTTGGCCGCTGACTTGGCTCATGGCCGAATCATCGATGGACGACAGGGCGAAAGCCGACGAGGCCAGTGCAGACAGGGCCAGGGCCACGGCCGAGAACTTCAGAACTTGCATGCGCATCTCCAATGAGGTGTAGTGAATGGGACAACACCTGCGCGGCACCGGCTGGAGAAGGGCCACCCGAAGCCGCGAGGTGTGCCCATGATCCGGATTGGGGACATTTGCCGACTGGCCCCGCCGGCCAAGCGCATGGCTTGAGGAACCCCCCTCTTGGGCGGCGAGGAAAGCCCTTAGGTGACAACCCGAACGTTGTGCACCCCAAAGGCGTGCCCCAGATGCAAAAAGGGGCCCACAGGCCCCTCTTCCTTCGCGCTAACCCTGAGCTGGCGGCGCTTCAAGCCACCGGCTTGAGCTTTTTGCGCAGCAACCAGAAACCAACACCGAGCAACAGCACGCATGCCCCCAGCCCGACGAACGTGCTAAGGCTGGGCTTTTGCCAAGCCCGGCTGAGGCTGTCCACGAAGTAGAACAACATGATGTGCGCCGGGATCAGGCCGATGAAGGTGCCCAGCACATAGTCACGCAGGCGCACCCGCAAGGCCCCCGACGACAGGTTCATCACGATGAACGGGGCCAGCGGCAAGACCCGGATGGTGATCACGGTCACCAGCCCCCGGCGCTCCAGGTGCCTGGCCAGCGGTGCGAGCTTGCCTTGGGTCCAGCCTTCGACCGTGTCGGCACTGGCATAGCGCCCGATGCCGTAGGTCACGATGGCCCCAACGATGGTGCCCAACATGCACCACGCCACCCCAGGCCACGGCGGGAAGATCAAGGCCCCCACGCTCACCAGCACCACGATGGGCATGCCGGCCATCACGGCCAGCACATAGCCGCCCACCACGGCCAAAGGCCCCAGCGGCGTCTTCAACAACTCGCGACCCAGCGCACTCAGCGACTGCGGGTCCATCCAATGACGGAGTTCAGGCCGGTGCCAGGCCACCGCCAACCCCACCAACAGGGCGGCATACAACACCAGCACCAACCAGCGCCAAGGGCGACGGCCAGGCTGCACAGGCTGGTCACTCAACACACACTCCACTCACAGGCTGCCTGCACGCCCGGCATCAGGGATCACTTTTCAGGCCTGGGCATCTTGCGTCAAAACACTGGGCAAATCAGCCGGTGGTTTCCTTGGCTCGGGCCGGATTCCCAGCCGCATCACCCCTGACTGAGGGATGGCTGCCCATGTCCGCCAGCAGGTCCAGCGGGGCCGGCTCGGTGTGCATCTCGTTGGCCACCTGCGCGGGCACCTCGATGTGCACCGTGGTGCCCTGCCCCAACGCGCTGGTGATGTGCACCTCGCCGAGGTGCAAGTCGATGATTTCCTTGACCAGGCTCATGCCCAGGCCCGTGCCCGGGATGTTGCCCGAGGGGTCGGCGCGGAAGAAGCGCTCGAACACCCGCGCCACGTGCTCCGGGCTCATGCCGATGCCCTGGTCCTGGATCTCGATGACCACGCGCTGGCGCGAGGCGTCGTAGCGCTGGCGCAAGGTCACCACCCCACCCTGCGGCGAGTACTTGTAGGCATTCGACAGCACGTTGAGCACCGCCTGTCCCAGCTTGTTGGTGTCGGCCCAGACCAAGGTATCGGGCGAGGCCAAATCCAGCCGCACCTGCTGCGCATCCTCTGGCACCTTGAGGCCGCCCAAGGCCTGCTCCAGCACCGGACCAATGGGCTGCAGCTTGCGGTCGAAGTCTTTGCCGCGACGCGCCTCGATGCGCGCCAGATCCAGCAGCTCGTTGATCAGGTTGATGAGGATGCTGGCCTGCTTGTGGATGGTGCCCAGCACCTCGGCGCGGCGCTCATCGCTGAACGACCGCTTGAGCAGCAGCTCGGTGAAGCCAAAGATGCTGACCATGGGCGTGCGCAACTCGTGCGCGGCCATGGCCAGGAACTCGCTCTTCATGCGGTCGACTTCGAGCTCGTGCGTCACGTCGCGGAAGTACATCACCGTCTCGTTGTCGTGGCCACCATGGCGCACCCGCTGCAGCAGGGTGCGCGACTGCGGCGCATCGATGTGCAGCAGGCGGCGCTGGCTTTGGCCGCCCTCGCCCGGGCCCTGGCCGTCGATGGCCGCGGCCACCGAGCGCTCAGCGATGTCGCTCACCGAGCAACGCGCCAGCAGCGTCTCATCAAAGCCGTACAAGGTCTGCCCCACAAGGTCGCCCGCCATCAAACCCGTCATGCGCTCGAAAGCCGGGTTGACGATGCTCACCTCGCCGCGCTTGTCGAACACCACGAAGCCATCGGGGCTGAGGTCGAACACGGCGTTGAGGCGCTCGGTGCGCAAGGCCAGCACCTGCTCGGCGGCAATGCGGTCGGTGATGTCGGTCTGCACGCCGATGTAGTGCGTGACCTCGCCCTCGGGGCTGCGCACCGGGGCCACGGCCAGCTCGTTGTAGAACATCGTGCCGTCTTTGCGGTAGTTGCGGATGACCACCTCACAAGAGCGGCCCTGCGCGACGGCCTCACGCAGGATGCGCACCTCGGGCTGATCGCGGTCATCGCGCTGCAGCAGCCGGCAGTTCATGCCCAGCACCTCGTGCGACTCGTAGCCCGTGATCAGCTCGAACGCATGGTTGACGTAGATGATGGGCTGGTTGGGCAAGGTCATCGACGTGATCACCACGCCATCGGCGGACGACGACAGCGCGCGGTCTCGCAGCAGCAGCTCTTGTTCGGCCCACTTAGCATCGGTGGTGTCGCGCACGAACAGCGCCTGCACCGTCTCGCCCTGCAAGGTGGCCCGCGTGCCCGACAGGCTCACCGGGAAGGCCGTGCCTTCGGCACGCCGGCCTGAGCTCTCGTGGCCGATCACGCGGTTGGAAAAGCCACGCTCGTTGAACCAAGTGCTCATGTCCACGCCGTCGAACTCGGGCAGGATCTCGGCAGCCGGGTGGCCCATCAAGGCCTTGAGGTCGCGGCCAAAGATGCTCTCGGTGGCACGGTTGCACCAGGTGATGCGGCCTTGCTCGTCGGTCAGCACGATGGCATCGGGTGCCGTGTCCATCACGGCCTGGTTGCGCGACTGCGTGTGCTCCAACGTGGCGGTCATGTCGGCGGCCAAGTCCTTGGCGCGTCGCCGCGTCGAGATCAGCATCAGGTAGAGGTGCAGCGAGCCAAAAGTGAACAGCACCCCGGCCGCGAGGGCGATCGCCATGGCGCTGTAGCTGCTCCACAGGTCGGCCCAGGTCCGGCTTCGGGCCTGGCCGAGCACGTGCAGCGGCAGCACACCCTTGCCGAGCTTGACCGCAGCCGTGGTGCGCGGATCGTCCAGGCTCCACAAGGTCAGCGCATCGGCAACGGCACGGTCTTGCGCACCGCCAGCATCGCCCGGCTGTCCCATGCGGGCCTGAACTTGCCAGTACAGGCCATCGTCCAGCGCCCAGCCCTGTGCCAGGGCGCTCAACGGCCGGATCACCCAACCGGCCCCAGGCATGGGCACGGCCGTGATGAGGAACCACTGCTCAGGCTCGCGGATGCCCGACTGGGTGCGGCAGAGCAAGGCCCCCTGCTCAGCCTTGCTCTGCTTGAGGCAGTTCTCCACCTGCGTGGCCCGCGATGCATCCAGATCGGCCAGCCTGTTGAGCAAGCCGAGCTTGAGCGCATCAGGACCGATCAGCGAGACCCCACCCGATTGCCATGACGTGGAGCGGTCGCCATCGAACGACTGGTAGCTGGCCCAGTCGGCGAGTTGCTGCGACAAGGCGCGCTCGTGGTCGAGCTGGTCTTGCACCTGCTTTTGCAAGCGCTGCACGGCCACCGTGAACGCCTGCGCCTGGCGGTGGCGCTCCGCCCAGTACACGAGCCCCAACGCCAGCACCGTCAGCAGCACACCAATCATCAAAATGCTGCCCACGGCCTGCCTGGGCGACACGCGGCCGGTCCAGCGCTCCAACTTGCCCATCAGCGCGATGAGCTGATCGGGCACCGGCACCGTGACTTTAGAGTGGGGCATCGGGCGCCTCCCGCTGGGGGGATCAGGCCACCAAGGCCGCCATGGCTTCCACGCGGTCGATCAGCTCCAGCGGACTGAAGGGCTTGACCAGGTAGGCGTCAGCCCCGGCGGCCTGGCCGGCTTCCAGGTCGCTGGCCTGGCCACGCGCCGTCAGCATGATCACCTTGATGTGCTTCATGGCCGGGTCTTGCTTGATGCGGGTGCACACCTGGTAGCCATCGAGCAGGCCCGGCATCATCACGTCCAGCAGCATCACGTGCGGCGACACGGCACGCGCCATGTTCAGCCCCGACTCACCATCGTTGGCCTCGTGGATCTCGAAATCACTGAACTCCAGCGTCATGCGGATGAGCTTGCAGATGTCCGGCTGGTCTTCGACGATCAGGATGCGCTGGGTCATGGGGGGCTCCTCGTTGTGCTGTGTGGTTCAGGGCTGAGGCAAAAAAGGGCTCAGCTCGGGGATTTGGCTGATGGCGGTGCTGCGGGCGATGCCGGCGTTTGACCCTGGGTCTTGCGCGCCATGCTGCGCGCCATCAGCTGGGCCATGTCGTGGGCGTAGCGCTGGGCCTGCTCCACGCTGAGTTGGGCGTCTTGCGACACTGGGGCACCTGCGGGGATCTCCATCACGAAGTCCACGCTGTCGAACTCGTCTTCGATGCGCACCGAGCCGCCGTGCTGCTCCAGGATGCGCTGGGCCAAGGCCAGGCCGATGCCACGGCGGCTGTCGCCGGGCTTGGTGCTGTCGCCCACGCCGAAGGGCACGAAGGCATTGCGCCGCTCGTGGTTGGAGACGAACAGCCCCTGGTTGCGCGCCCGGATCAACACCCGGGTGCCCGAGGCCTGCAGCGTCAGGGCGATCACGCCCCCCGGCTGCGCGCTGCGCACCGATTGCTCCAGGTACTCCGACATCGCCTTGCTCAGCCAGTGCATGGAGCCGTAGACGGCGGGCATGTCATCGTCGGTGCCGGTGACGGCGATGGTCACATTGCGCGCCTGGGCTTGCGGCATCACCTCGTTGAGCGACTGCTTGAGCAGGTCGGGCAGCATGATGCGCTCGTCGCGGTGGATGGCGCTCTCTCCGAACACCTCCACCAGGTCGTGCAGCTTGCTGAGCTTGGTGGACAGCGCATTGGCCTCGGCCAGCATGGTCTGGATGTCGCCGAGCGCGCCTTGCGAATGCAGCAACTGCGCGGCTTGCGGCAACTTCTCGGTCAGGGTCTCGATGGGTACGGCCATCTCGGCATCGATGTAGCCGATCAGGTTTTCCAACGCCTGCGAGTACCAGCGCTCTTGCGAGACGTTGTTGAGCACCACCATCAGGTCTTGTCCGACAGGTGCCGGGATCACCACGGCGCGGATCACATCGGGGTGTGCTTCTTGCGTGGTCAGCTCGAACTGGAAGGGCAGCTTGAGCATGTCCTGCCCCGCGGCCTTCACCGTGCGCTCGGCCACCGGGTCCATCATGGCTTGGCCCAGCATCACCGGGGTCATCTGCACGGCGGCCTTGTTGGCGTAGCGCACCACTCCGTTGCGCTGCACCCAAACCACGCCACTGTTGACCTGGTCGAAGAGCATGCGGAAGGCGTCATTCATGGTCGGGCTCCCCTCAACTCAAGAGGCACGCTGGCCAAGCAGCCAGCGGCCCACCCGCACCGCCACCGATTCGGGCGAGACGGGCTGGTGCATCAGCTCGGCGGCCAGTGGCAAGCCACCGCGTCGGGCGATTTCGTGCTCGTCGTGCGTGGTCAGCACGAGGATGCGCAATTGGTGGATGGACTCGCAACGCTCCAGCGTGCGCAGCATGGCCATGCCGTCCATGCCGGGCAGGTCCAGGTCGGTGATCAGCAGGTCGGGGGCTTTCTGGCCGATTTGCAGCAGCGCCAGGTAGCCGGTCTCGGCAAAGCGCAGGCTGACGGCCTCGCCGTAGGGCGCCATGGCCGATGCGCAGCGCTGCTGCCAATCGGCCGAGTCCGACACGAGCAGCACGTCCAGGGGGCGGCGGCTGTGCAGCACATGGTCATGGGCATTGCGGGCTTGCAGCGGGGGCGTGTCCACCGGCAGCTCGGCCATGGCCGCTTCGCGGGCGGTGGGGCGCGAGGTGGGCTCGCCCCCCAGGCCTGTGCTCAGCGCCAAGGCCTCCACGGCAGTGTAGGGGATGCGGCGGTGTCCACCCGGCGTGCGGGCTGCGGGCAAGATGTCGGCCTCCACCCAGAGTTGCACGGTGCGCAAGGACACCCCCAATCGCAGCGCGGCTTCCCGCGTGGTCAACATGCGTGCGGCAGGGCCCAGTGGGATCACTTGCGACATCTCACACCTCGAACATTCCAACGTCACAGACAGCTTGAATGGCTTATCGGCAGACAGATTTCATTTTTTCGAGATCCTTTTCACCTTCCCAGCCCCTCGGGGCCACAAAAGCGGCTTGAGCGTGAATATCTGGCAGCCGGCTTTTCGGCACAATTCAAGTCCATGAGCAAGGCCTTCACCCGCGACACCAGCGAGCAAGACGACGACGATGACAACGGCGGCCTGCCGCCCCTGCCCGCCGGTGGCAAGAACTACATCACCCCGCAGGGCTACGCACGGCTGCGCGCCGAGCTGCTGCAGCTGATCGACGTGGAGCGGCCCAATGTGGTCGAGATCGTGCACTGGGCCGCCTCCAATGGCGACCGCTCCGAAAACGGCGACTACATCTACGGCAAGAAGCGCCTGCGCGAGATCGACCGCCGCATCCGCTTCCTCACCAAGCGGCTCGACATCGCCGAGGTGGCCGACCCCAGCCTGCACCACGGCAAAGACCAGGTTTTCTTTGGCGCCACCGTCACCTACGCCAACCAAGAGGGCGTCGAGCGCACCATCACCATCAAGGGCATCGACGAGGTCGACAGCCTGCAAGGCGAGGTCAGCTGGGTGGCCCCGATTGCCCGCGCGCTGATCAAGGCCCGCGAAGGCGACGAGGTGCAGCTGATGACCCCAGGCGGCCTGGAGCGCCTGGAGGTGCTGGCGGTGCACTACCCAGAGCCCACGCCGCAAGACTGAGCACAGGGGGCGCCCAGGGGCCCAGGGGCTCAGGCCCCCAGCAGCAGCCCTGCGGCCATCAGCACGGGCGTGCCCAGGGTGATGGCCACGTTGGCGCCCAGGTGGGGCACCAGGGCCGGCAGCTCATCGGCATGCCGCCACACGCCCCGGCCGGTGCGCCAGGCCAGCGGCAGGGTCAACAGGCCAAGCGCCGCGCCTGCCGGCCACACGCGCAACGCCACGCCACTGGCGATGCCCCCATAGGCCAGCGCCCACTGCGCCCAGGCCACCTGGGCACTGGCCCGCCGGCCCCACACGATGGGCAGGTTGCGCCGACCGCAGGCGCGATCGGCCTCGACGTCGGGGAACTGGTTGAGCAGCAGCAGGTTGTTGACCAGCGCGAACGGCACCAACGCCGCCCACCAGGCGGCCAGGGTGTGGTGGCCACCGACGGCACAGGCTGTGCCCGCCACCATCACCGCCCCAAAACCCAGCCCGGGCGCGACCAGGCACAGCCAGGGCTGCCGGCCGATCCAGGGCGAGTAGCCCGCCACGAGGGCCACGGCCAGCAGGCCCAGCGGCGCCAGCGGCCACCAGGCCTGGGCCCGCGCCACCAGGGTCAGGCCCATCGCCATGGCCAGCAACAAAGTGAGCACGCCACCCGCCAGGGTCAGCCCCAGCCAATCAGGGCGCGCCTGCAAGGTGCCGCTGCCGCCGCTGAAGGGCGTGCGCTGGGTGAGCGCGTCGAGCCCGCTGCGGGCATCGGCGAACTCGTTGAGCATGTTGACGCTGATGTGGCCGCACAGCGCGGCGCCCATGGCCAGCGCGGCCTGCGTCCACCAGGTGGCCAGTGGCGCGGCCGGATCACGCGCCAGCCAGGCACAAGCCAGGCCCAGCAGCACACACGCTGGCGTGAGCAACAGGAAGGGGCCACGCACCGTGCCCCACCACCTGGCCCCACTGTTGGCCTGCATGCCCGCCTCCGATCAGGTCTTGCTGCGCTCGGCCTTGAGCACCACCGGGCAGCGCTTGAGCACGCGGATGACCTCGGCCAGGTGCTCGGTGTCGCGCACCGACAGCGTGAGCTTGAGCTCGGCCGTCTCGCCCAGGCGTTCGTCGCCCATCTGGATGTGGGTGATGTCGGTCTCGGCGGTGGCGATCGATTGCGCCACCTGCGCCAGCACGCCCTTGCCGTTGGTCACCAGCACGGTCACCGGCGTCTCGAACTGGCGGGTCGGGTCTTCGGCCCAGCTCACGTCGATCCAGCGCTCGGGGTCGCGGTCAAACAGCTTGCGGCCGGCCGAGCAGGTTTGCGTGTGCACCACCAGGCCCTCGCCCCGGCCCAGGTAACCGGCGATCGGGTCGCCCGGCACCGGGCAGCAGCACGGCGCGAGCTGCACCGTGGCGCCCTCGCTGCCATCGATCACCACGCCACCTTGCGAGCGGCCATCTTCCGAGAAGCGGCCCAGCGTCAGCGTCAGCGCATCGGGGCGCTCGCCGCCTTCGGCCATCAGCTGCGCCAGGCGCTTGGCCACCATCGTGGCGATCTTGCGGCCCAGGCCAATGTCCACCAGCAGCTCGTCGCGGCCACGGTTGCCCCCCCAGCGCGCCAGGGCCTGCCACAGCTGGCCGGGCGCGCCGTCGGTGTCTTCGTCGCCCGCCGGCAGGCTCAGGCCTTCGGCACGCATGGCCTGGCTCAGCAGCTTCTCGCCGAGCTCCAGGCTTTCCTCCGTCTCCATGTTCTTCAGGTAGTGACGGATCTTGGAGCGGGCCCGCCCCGTGCGCACGAAGTTCAACCAACTGGGGTTGGGGCGGGCACTGGGCGCGGTGATGATCTCGATCACATCGCCGCTGCGCAACTCGGTGCGCAAGGCCACGGCCTCGCCATTGACCTTGGCCGACACGCAGCGGTCGCCCACGCCCGAGTGGATGGCGTAGGCGAAATCCACCGGCGTCGCGCCCTTGGGCAGCGCCACGATGCGCGATTTGGGCGTGAGCACGTACACCGACTCGGGGAACAGGTCGATCTTGAGGTGCTCCAGGAACTCGGCCGAGTCACGCGTTTCGTGCTGGATGTCGATCAGCGACTGCAGCCACACGGCGGCCTGCTGAGGCGAGGCGTCAGCGGTGTCCTCGTTCTCCTTGTACATCCAGTGCGCGGCGATGCCCTTCTCGGCCACGGCGTGCATGGCCTGCGAGCGGATCTGGAACTCGACCGCCGTGCCCACGGGGTTCACCAGCGTGGTGTGCAGCGACTGGTAGCCGTTGGCCTTGCTGATGGCGATGTAGTCTTTGAAGCGGCCGGGCAGCGGCTTGTAGAGCTGGTGCAGCACGCCCAGGGCGCGGTAGCAGTCCAGCAGCTCGCGCGTGACGATGCGAAAGCCAAAGATGTCGCTGACCTGGGCAAAGCTCAGGTTCTTCTCGACCATCTTGTTGTAGATCGAGAAGATGGTTTTCTCGCGGCCGTAGACCTCGACGTCCATGTCCGCCTCGCCAAAGGCCACCTCCACCTCGCGACGGATGCGGTCCACCAGGTCGCGGCGGTTGCCACGCGTCTTTTTCACGGCCTTGGCCAGCACCCCGTAGCGCCAGGGGTTGATGTACTGGAAAGACAGCTCCTGGAGCTCGCGGTAGGTCTGGTTCAGGCCCAGCCGGTGCGCGATGGGCACGTAGATTTCCAGCGTCTCGCGGGCGATGCGGGCCTGCTTGTGCGACGCCATGGCATCCATGGTGCGCATGTTGTGCAGGCGGTCGGCGAGCTTGATGAGGATGACGCGCACATCGCGGGCCATCGCCAGCAGCATCTTGCGGAACGACTCGGCCTGCGACTCTTCCTTGGTCGAAAACTGCAGCTTGTCGAGCTTGGTCAGGCCATCGACGATCTCGGCCGTGGGGGCGCCAAAGCGCTCGATCAGCTCGATCTTGGTGACGCCGCAGTCTTCCATGGCGTCGTGCATCAGCGCGGCCATGATGGCCTGCACATCGAGCTTCCAGTCGGCACACAGGCCCGCCACCGCGATGGGGTGGGTGATGTAGGGCTCGCCACTGGCGCGGAACTGGCCCAGGTGGGCCTCGTCGGCAAATCGGTAGGCGTCGCGGACGCGGCGGATGTCCGCCTCGTCCATGTAATCGAGTTTGTGGGTCAGGGCAGCGAAGGAGGCTGCGGCAGCGTCGGTCATCCTCAGACTTTAGCGCGATCAGCCCCGTGGCGTGGGGCACAAAAGCCAGGCCGCCAAAGAAAAAGGCCCGTCATGAACGGGCCTTGTTCAGCGGGGGAAGACCGCGCGATCAGGTCGGGACCTTGCGCAGCATTTCCAGGCCCACTTGGCCGGCGGCGATCTCGCGCAGGGCGGTCACGCTGGGCTTGTTGCGCGATTCGATTTTCGGGGTGTGACCCTGGCTCAGCATGCGGGCGCGGTAGGTCGCAGCAAGCACCAGCTGGAAGCGGTTCGGGATCTTTTGCAGGCAGTCTTCGACGGTGATGCGGGCCATGTGGTGCTCCGGATGGTGAAAAAAACCAGGTATCAAACCAGGTTCAGGGCACGGAACACGGTGGACTTGTTCCGACGCTGAGCAGCGTATTTTAACCGCTGTGAGTGAACAATGGCCTTCAAATCGAAAAGAGCCGATTCAAACAGGGCATTCACGACGATGAAATCGAAGTGCTGGGCCTGGCCGACCTCGATGCGCGCGTTGGCCATGCGCAGCTCGATCGTCTCCGGCGAGTCTTCGCCACGGCGGTTCAGGCGCTGCAGCAGCTCTTCGTAGCTGGGCGGCAGGATGAAGATCAGGATCGCGTTGGGGAAGATCTTTTTGATCTGCAGCGCGCCCTGCCAGTCGATCTCCAGCACCACGTCTTCGCCGTGCTGGATGCGGTCTTCGATGGCCTTGCGCGAGGTGCCGTAGTGGTTGCCGTGCACCTCGGCGTGCTCAAAGAAGTCGCCGTGCGCGATCATGGCCTGGAACTGCTCCTTGGCCACGAACCAATATTCGCGGCCGTTTTGCTCCTGGCCGCGTGGCGCGCGGGTGGTGTGCGACACCGACACCTGCAGGCGCGAGTCGAGCTCCAGCAAGGCCTTCACGAGGCTGGATTTGCCGGTGCCGCTGGGTGCGGACACCACGAAGAGGTTGCCGGGGTAGTCCATGTCGTTGACGGGGGCGGTGGGGGTTTCGGTCATATCGGCCATCACTCGATGTTCTGAACCTGTTCGCGCATCTGCTCGATCAACACCTTCATGTCGACCGAGATCTGCGTGAGCTCCAGCGCAGCCGCCTTGGAGCCCAAGGTGTTGGCTTCGCGGTGCAACTCTTGGATCAAGAAGTCCAGGCGCTTGCCCACTTCGCCGCCCTTTTTCAGCAGGCGAGAAATCTCATCGAGGTGGGCCTTGAGGCGCTGCAACTCTTCGTCCACGTCGATGCGGATGGCGTAAGCCGCCGCCTCGTTGAGGGCGCGCTCGTGCGCGGCCTGCTCGCTCACACCACCGCCCACGGCCTGCAAGGCCTCTTGGAACTTGGTGACGAAGCGCTCTTGCTGGCGGGCCACGGCGGCCGGCACCAGGGGCTGGGCCTGCTCGGCCAGGGCTTGCAGGCCCTTCAACTTGTCTTTGAGCACGCCGACCAAGCGCGCGCCTTCGCGCTCACGGGCCTCGGTCAGGGCCGTCACGGCCTGGCGGCAGGCGTCCAGGGCCACGTCTTCGAGCTTGACCGACGGCGCGGCGGCGCGGCACCAGTGCAGCACCTCGTTGACGCTCAGCGGCTGGGCCTTGGGCAGCCAGTTCTGCACCGTGTTCTCCAAGCGGGCCAGCGTGTGCAGCTGGTCGGGCTGGGGCTGGGGCCAGCCGGCGTCGGCGGCGCGCTGGGGCTGCAGACGCAGCTCGATCTTGCCGCGCTTGAAGTTGGCGGTCAGCAGGTCGCGCAGGGCCGGCTCCAGGCCGCGGAACTCGTCCGCGAGCTTGAAGCTCAGGTCCAGGAAGCGGCTGTTGACCGAGCGCAGCTCGGCGCCCACCGCCCCCGATGCCGCCTTGCGAGAAACGGCGTTGTTGTCGCCGTCTTCTGGGGCTTCTCCGGGGTGGTCGCTGGAAGACGTCACCGCACTGGCGAAGCCGGTCATGGAGTAGACTGACATGGTTACCTGGACACCAGACAAAAGCCAATTATGTCAAAGCCGAAGCCTGCACCGTTGCCCTCGGGCACCGTCGTGGGCGGCTACCAGATCATCAAGAAACTCGCCGCAGGCGGTTTCGGCGTGGTTTACCTGGCCGAAGATCCCGATAAGCGCCTGATTGCGCTCAAGGAATACCTGCCTGCATCGCTGGCCGAGCGCTCGCCGGGCGAGCTGATCCCGCGCGTCAAACCCGACAAACAGCCCCTGTACCGCCTGGGGCTGAAGTCGTTCTTCGAAGAAGGCCGCTCGCTGGCCCAGATCGCCCACCCCTCGGTGGTGTCGGTGCTGAATTTCTTCCGCGAGAACGAAACCGTTTACATGGTGATGAATTACCTGCAAGGCGACACGCTGCAGGATTTCATCGTCACCGCCCGTGATTTGAAACGTGACAAGGTGTTTCGCGAATCCACGATCCGCAGCCTGTTCGATGAAATCCTGAGGGGCTTGCGCATCGTGCACCAGCACAAGATGCTCCACCTCGACATCAAGCCGGCCAACATCTTCATCACCAACGACAACAAGGCCGTGCTGCTTGATTTTGGCGCGGCCCGTGAGGTGCTGTCCAAAGAGGGCAACTTCATCCGGCCGATGTACACGCCGGGCTTTGCTGCGCCCGAGATGTACCGCCGCGACGGCTCGCTGGGCCCGTGGACCGACATCTACGCCATCGGTGCTTGCATCTACGCCTGCATGCAGGGCTACCCGCCCAACGACGCGCCCCAGCGCCTTGAGAAAGACCGCCTCAACCTGTCGCTCTCGCGCCTGCGCAACGTCTACTCCGACAACCTCATCGAGGTGACCGAGTGGTGCATGTCGCTCGACCCCCTGGCCCGCCCGCAAAGCGTGTTCGCGCTGCAAAAAGAGCTGGCCCGTGAAACCGAGCGCCGCTACTCCAAGCTCACGTTCTCCGAGCGCGTGAAGCTGCAGTTGGAAAACCTCAAGTCGGGAGCGAAAGCATGAGGTTCTCGGTCTACCAGATCAGCCGCAAGGGCGGCCGCGAGAAGAACGAAGACCGCATGGGCTATTGCTACACGCGGGATTCGGGCCTGTTTGCCCTGGCCGATGGCATGGGTGGCCACCCCGAGGGCGAAGTGGCCTCGCAGCTGGCGCTGCAGACGATGGCCGCCTTGTTCCAGCGCGATGCCAAGCCGCGCCTGGCCGATCCGCTGCGCTTCTTGCAAGATGCCGTGATGGCGGGCCACCACCAGCTGCTGCGCTACGCCAGCGAAAAAGGCCTGATGGACACGCCGCGCACCACCATCGTCGCGTGCATCATGCAGGGCAACTCGGCCTACTGGGCGCACTGCGGCGACTCGCGCCTGTACTTCGTGCGCGGCGACAAGCTCATTGCCCGCACCCGCGACCACTCGTACTCCGAGCTGCAAAACACGCTGTCGTCGGTGGTGCCGCTGGCCGACCGCTACAACCGCAACGTGCTGTTCACCTGCCTGGGCAGCCCGGGCAAGCCGGTGGTCGACACGGCCGGCCCGCTGCTGCTGCAACAGGGCGACCGCATCATGCTG
>Ga0228699_1000752_pt1 | contig 21062 bp, 18 predicted proteins | sample McNCre217_Aug_MG_FD_178016 | JGI IMG/M metagenome (GOLD analysis project Ga0228699, IMG submission 178016) | Freshwater microbial communities from McNutts Creek, Athens, Georgia, United States - 2-17_Aug_MG | ecosystem: Environmental > Aquatic > Freshwater > Creek | place: USA: Georgia... | reverse complement strand
TGCTGGAAGGCCGCGGCGGCCTCAAGGGCAACGACAAGCAGCTGGAAAAGGCCCGCTCGCAGATCCGCGATCGCCTGACCCAACTCGCCCCCATCTTCTTGAAGAACAAGTACATGCTGGGCGACGACTTCTCGATGCTCGACGTGGCCATCGCACCGCTGCTGTGGCGCCTGGATTACTACGGCATCGAGCTGTCGAAGAATGCGCTGCCGCTGTTGAAGTATGCTGAGCGCATCTTCTCGCGCCCGGCCTACATCGAAGCGCTGACGCCCTCTGAAAAGGTCATGCGCAAGTAATGCCCTCGCGGGCCTGACACCGACACCATGTCCACAGACCAAGAAGCACAGGGCAGTTCGACCCGTCCCTATCTGATCCGCGCCCTGCACGACTGGTGCACGGACAACGGCTTCACGCCTTACCTGGCGGTGTACGTGGATGGTGCGGTGCAGGTGCCGCGCGAGTACGTCAAGAACAACGAGATCGTGCTCAACGTCAGCTTCGAGGCCACCAGTGCCTTGCAGCTGGGCAACGAGTTCATCGAGTTCAAGGCCCGATTCGGCGGCGTGGCACGCGACATCAGCGTGCCGGTGGACCACGTGATCGCCATCTACGCCCGTGAGAACGGGCAGGGCATGGCCTTCCCGGTGCCCACGCAGCTCAGCGGTGAGCTCAGTGCCGACGCAGCAACGGCCGCCGTGTCGGCGACCGACCCGGTTGCAGCAGATGAGCCTGGCGCTGAACGCGCGCCATCTCCTTTGAAGCTGGCCCGCGCGCCCAAGGCTGACAAAGCCGACAAGCCAGAGAAGGCGGACAAGGCAGACAAGCCGGCCACCAGCCTCAAGGCCGTCAAGGATGAAGGCGATTCGCCGACCGATCCGACGACGCCTGGCGGCAACGGTGGCCGCCCGGCGCTGCGCCGAATCAAGTGATAATGCAGGCTTCGCCGGCTTAGCTCAGTTGGTAGAGCACCCGCCTTGTAAGCGGTAGGTCGTCAGTTCGAATCCGACAGCCGGCACCAAACGGAAAAGGCCGATGCGTTGTGCGCATCGGCCTTTTTTCTTTGCGGGCGTGCGGGTGGCTTCAGCGCACCAGCATCTCGTCCAGCATCTGCAGGTCTTCGTAGCGCATGTTGCCGCTGGCGGCGCGCAGGCGCACCGAGTTCACGATCACGTCATAGCGGGCTTTGGCAAGGTCTTTGCCCACGGTCGTGACCAGGGTTTGGGCATCCAGCACGTCCTTGTTGACGTTCACGCCCACGCGGTAGCCCAGTTGGGTGGCTTCCAGCGCCACCTTGGCCGAACCGCTGGCGGTTTCCAGGGCCTTGATCTGAGCCAGCCCCGACTGCACCAGGGTGTAAACGCCACGGGTCTGGGTATCGACCTGACGCGCAGCGCGGTCGCGGTCGCTCTCTGCCTTCTCTTGCAGCTTGATCACTTCCTTGATGCGGTTCTCAACGGCACCGCCGGCGTACAGCGGCACGTTCAGGGTCGCGTTGGCCAGGTAGGTGATGCCGGAGCCCGAGTTGATGTTGAAGCCCGAGTTGTTCGAGTCCACCAGGCTGCGGATGGCGGTCACGCCCAGGTCCACCGTCGGCATGTGTCCGGCGCGGGACTTCTCGAGTTCGAACTTCGTGCCTTCCAGGCCCAACTCAGCCTTGCGCACCCCCGGCGACGTCGGTGCCTTGCTCAGCCAGTCTTCCAGACTGCCCTCGCTCAGCTTGCTCAGGTCGGCATTCGGCTTGAGCAGGTTGGGCTGAACGCCGCTGCGGCCGACCAATTGTTCGAGCAGCATCTGGCGCAGCTTGAGGTCGTTGGTGGCGGCGATCTCCGCGGCGTCGGCTTGGTCGTAACGTGCCTGGGCCTGGCGTTGGTCGGTGACAGTGGCGTTGCCAACCTCGAAATTGCGCTTGGCTGAGGCCAGGGTCTCGGCCATGGCCTTCTTGTTGGCGGTGCTCAGTTCAAGGTTGCCTTGGGCGCCCAGCACGTCGAAGTAGGCACCAGCCAGGCGCGCCATCAGGTCGTTCTCCGCCAGTTGCATGTCGGCCACGGCGTTCTGGAGTTGCAACTCGGCCTGACTGACCTTGGCGTCATTCACGGGGTTGTACAGCGGGTACTTCGCGCCCACAGATACCGTCTTGGTGGTGCTGTAGACGTTGTTGTTCAGGTGGGGCGCCTGTTGGCCAGCTTGGGCTGCGGCCAGGTTGGCGGCTTCCTGCGCCTGGGTCAGGCCCACGCCCGAATCGTAGAGGTTGCGCCGCAATTCTCCGTTGAGGCCCACCGTGGGACGGTTGAGCGCCTGGGCCCCGTCTACCTGGTAGCGGTAGGACTCGGCTTGAGCCTTGGCCGACAGGTACGCGGCATCGTAGTTCTTGGCCGCTTCGTACAGCGAGGCCAAGGTGTCGGCTTGCGCGGCAGAGGCCAGGCCACACGCAGCGATCACCGCCAGCGCGGTGGCGCGCAGGCTGCGGGTCGACGAGGACGTCTGCGCGTGCAAGTGCCCTCCAACAGACGGGAGGGCGGAACGGCTGGATCGGAACGCGCGCATGAAAAAGGTCCTCGTTGTGCTTGTGGTCGGACGGTGAAGGAGTTCGCTGCGGCAGGCTGTTGTCTCAGTCAGCCTGCGGGTGCAGCGGTCAGAACTGGAACTGGCTGGGTTCGGCAAAGCCCGGCAGGCGGGGGGCCACGGTGTCGAACATGGCCTGGCTGCTGAAGCGGCCGTCGGGCAGGCGGGTGTAGAGGGTGGCTTGCATCACGGGCTCGCTGCCCACGATGGCCATCAGGCGGCCGCCCACCTTCACTTGGTCGAGCAGGGCTTGCGGCACGCTGGCCACCGAACCACACAGCAAGATGGCGTCGTAAGGCGCTTGGCCCGTGAAGCCGGCCACGCCATCGGCTTGCACGATCTCGGCGTTGTTGACGCCGGCCTTGCGCAGGTTGGCGCGGGCCGCAGAAGCCAGTTCGGCATTGGCTTCCAGGCCGATCACGCGGCGGGCCTTGTGGCCGATCAGGGCGGTCACGAAGCCGGTGGCGGCGCCAATTTGCAGCACCTGTTCACGCTTGTTGAGTTGCAGGTCTTGCACCATGCGCGCTTCGACGCGGGGCGCCAGCAGCGCGCGGCCATGGCCCAGGGGGATTTCGATGTCCATGAAGGCCTTGCCCTGGTGGGCGGCGGGGACGAAATCTTCACGACGCACGGCAGACAGCAGTTCCAGGATCGAGGGGTCCAGCACATCCCAGGGGCGGATCTGCTGCTCGATCATGTTGAAGCGGGCTTGTTCGACGTTCATGCGGGGCATCCTATAAGGTTCTGTGCAAGTGTCCATGCGGACAAAACAGGGATTTTAGAGAGAGTGAGGGGGTTTTTCCCCGTGCATCGGCCTCACTTCATCATCCCTTGCAGCAACATCTCGATCTGCTGAGGCAAATAGACCTCCGGGGCCATGGCGCCGGGGTCGTTCACGCAGATCGAAGTGATCTCGTGGTACACGAGCAAAAACTGCAGCGTGCTCATCAGCGACAGCACGGCGGTGTCGACATCCAGTGTCCGGAACTCCCCGCGGTCGATGCCGTACTGGATGGCCTTGGCGGCCAGCGCGCGGCTCGGCACGATCACCTCGTTCACATAGAACAGCGCCAATTCGGGAAACTGTTTGGCCTCGGCCATCATCACCACGAGCAGGCCCGCCGCCCGCGACGCCGTGACGCGCTGCCACCAGGTCAGCGCCAGCGTGTTGAGCAACTCGCCGGCCGAGCCCGTGTGCCGCGCCAAGATGTCTTCGCCTTCCATGATCACGTCGGTGAGGTGGTGCCGCACCACCGACATGAAGAGGTCGTCCTTGGAGGTGAAGTACAGGTACAGCGTGCCTTTGGACACGCCTGCGCGTGCGGCCACATCCTCGGCGCGGGTGTTGGCCAGGCCTTTTTCCACGAACAGCTCCAGCGCGGCCTGCAGCAATTCTTGCGGCCGGGCGGACTTGCGTCGCTGGCGCGTGCGGCCGGCGGGCGAGGGGGCATTCATGGGGAAGGGGGCTTGACTACTGACCGGTGGGTCAGCAAATGTAGACCGCGTGGCAGCAGGGGTCAATCCACGCTCACCCTGTAGCCGTGAAGGGTTAGGGCCGCGCCCTGCATCCGAGGGGCGGCCCCTATGATGCGCACATCGCGTGCAAACCCTCAGCCGCCCATCAACCGCCCATCAACAGCCCACATGGAACGCCCTCAAGCCCAACCGCGCTCGGCCTATGCCCGCTTGTCGACCATCAGCACCCGCTGGATGGACAACGATGTGTACGGCCACGTCAACAACGTCGTGTACTACAGCTACTTCGACACGGCGGTCAACGCCTACCTGATTGAGGCGGGCGTGCTCGACATCCACGGCGGCGAGGTGATCGGCCTGGTCATCGAGACGCACTGCAACTTCTTTGCATCGCTGGCCTTCCCGCGCCCGGTGACGGCCGGCATCCGCGTGGCCCACATCGGCAAGAGCAGCGTGCGCTACGAGATCGGCCTGTTCGACGACGGTGCCGACATGGCAGCTGCCTGCGGCCACTTCGTGCACGTCTATGTTGATCGGGAGAGCCGCCGCCCGGTGCCGCTGCCTGAGCCTTTGCTCGACGCGCTGCGCGCCTTGCAGATGCCGGCTTGAGGGGGCGACATGTCGAACCCGGACCACGCGTCGCCCCAGGCCATCGTGGATGGCGTGATCACGGCGCGCCGATCGGTGCGCCGCTTTTTGCCCGATCCCATTGCAGAACCAGCCCTACAGGCGTTGTTGACGGTGGCCGCGCGCGCGCCGTCGGGCAGCAACACGCAGCCTTGGCGCGTGCACGTGCTGACCGGCGAGGCCTTGACCGACCTCAGCGCCGCCATCCTCTCGGCCTACAACGACCCACAGCAGGCGGCGCAGGCCATCACCGAGCCTGGCTACTACCCTGACCAATGGTTCGAGCCCTATCAGGCGCGTCGCCGGGCCTTGGGGTTGGGCTTGTACGAGCTGCTGGGCATCGGCAAGGCGGACAAGGCCCGCATGCACGCCCAGCAGGGGCGCAACTATGCGTTCTTCGATGCGCCGGTGGGCATGATCTTCACCATCGACCGGCGCTTGGGCCATGGCAGCTGGCTGGATTGCGGCATGTTCATCCAGACGCTGATGCTCGCGGCCAAGGCGCGCGGCTGGGACACCTGCGCGCAGGCCGCGTTCAACGCTTACCACGCGGTGATCGCGCGGCAGCTGGCCTTGCCGGAGCATGAGCGCGTGGTGTGCGGCCTGGCGCTGGGTTGGGCCGATCCGCAGGCCATCGAGAACACCCTGGTGAGCGCGCGCGAGCCCATCGAAGGCTTTGCCAGCTTTCACCGCTGACGTCACCTTGAATCGGTCTGGTCAGCGTGCATTCGGCACGGTTGGCTGCATGGGCTCGGGTAAGTCCCAGGGCATGGGGCAAAACGCGACGCGGGGGCGACCCTATGATGAGACAGCCGAAGTGAAATAGGCGGTTTTCACATTTGAGCGGGCCAACGCCCCTCGCGACCGGAGGTACAGACCATGAGCCTGATGGGCCAGATGATGCACATGCCCTTGATGATCTCGTCGCTGTTGACGCACGCTGCGCGTCACAACGGTGACGTGGAGATCGTGTCCAAACGCGTGGAAGGCGACATGCATCGCACCACGTGGGCGGGCGTGGAGTTGCGATCGCGCAAGCTGGCCCAGGCGCTGGCCAAGCTGGGGCTGCAACAGGGTGACCGCGTGGGCACCTTGGCCTGGAACGGCTACCGCCATCTGGAGATCTACTACGGCGTGTCGGGCTCGGGCCTGGTGTGTCACACGATCAACCCGCGCCTGTTCCCGCAACAAGTGGCCTGGATCGTCAACGATGCCGAAGACAAGGCCATCTTCGTGGACCTCAACATCTTCCCGCTGGTTGAAAAGCTCGCGCCCATGCTGCCCTCGGTCAAGCATGTGGTGCTGATGTGCGACCGCGCCAGCATGCCGCGTGAAACCGCGCTGGCCAACCTGCATTGCTACGAAGACCTGGTCGAGGCGGAAGACGGCAACTACGCCTGGCCCTCGTTCGACGAAAACACGGCCGCGTCGATCTGCTACACCTCGGGCACGACCGGCAACCCCAAGGGTGCCGTGTACTCGCACCGCTCGACCGTGCTGCATGCCTACGCCTCGGCCATGCCCGACGCCATGGCCGTGTCGTCGCAAGACACCGTGCTGCCCGTGGTGCCGATGTTCCACGTCAACGCCTGGGGCCTGCCGTACTCCAGCGCGATGATCGGCTGCCGTCTGGTGCTGCCGGGCCACCACCTGGATGGCGCTTCGCTCTACAGCCTGTTCGAGGAAGAGAAGGTCACCTTCTCGGCTGGCGTGCCCACGATCTGGCTGGGCCTGATCAACCACGTCAAGGCCAACAACCTCAAGTTCAGCACCTTCAAGCGCACCGTGATCGGTGGCTCGGCCTGCCCGCCGGCCATGATCAAGACGCTGCAAGACGACTTCGGTGTCGAGGTGATCCACGCCTGGGGCATGACCGAGTTGTCGCCGCTGGGCACGCTCAGCCGCCTCAAGGCCAAGCACGCGGGCCTGCCCAAGGATCAGCAAGAAGCCATCCTGGCCAAGCAGGGCAAGGGCATCTTCGGCATCGACATGCGCATCGTCGATGGCGATGGCAAGGTGCTGCCCTGGGACGGCAAGGCCGCCGGCGACCTGGAAGTGCGCGGCCACTGGGTGGTCAGCGGCTACTTCAAGATCGACAAGTCGCCGCTGCACGACGGTTGGTTCCCCACGGGTGACGTGGCCACCATCGACGCCGACGGCTACATGCAGATCACCGACCGCAGCAAGGACGTGATCAAGTCGGGAGGTGAGTGGATCAGCTCCATCGACCTCGAAAACGTGCTGATGGCCCACCCGGCCGTGCACGAGGCTGCGGCCATCGCCGCCTTCCACCCGAAGTGGGACGAGCGTCCGCTGATGGTGGTGGTGAAGAAGCCGGGCGCCGAGGTGAGCAAGGAAGAGTTGATCGCCTTCTTCAAGGGCAAGATCCCCAACTGGCAGACGCCGGATGACGTCGTGTTCGTCGACGAGATCCCGCACACGGCCACGGGCAAGATCTACAAGCTCAAGCTGCGTGAAACTTTCAAGGATCACAAGCTGCCGACCATCTGAGCCTGACTCAGGGCAAACCCAACACAGCCCGGCACCGCGAAAGTGGTGTCGGGTTTTTTTCTGTGGTGTTGGCGCGTCAATGTCGTGTGGTCTTCCGTGAGTCATCGGGTCATCCCGGAGGCGCCCCCTTGAACAGGGGGGTAAATTGGGGTGGTACCAACCTTTTGTTACGAGAGGAGACCACCCCATGCGCAGCGTCATCCGGGCAACCAGCATCGCCGTCACCCTGGCCCTTGCCGCCGGTGCGGCTTCGGCCCAAAAAGGAGAAACCGTCAAGATCGCCTGGATCGATCCGCTGTCGGGCCTGATGGCCAGCGTGGGGCAGAACAACCTGCGGGGCTGGCAGTACTTCGCCGAGAAGTTCAGTGCCAGCAACCCGGCCGGCGTGAAGTTCGAGGTCATCAGCATCGACAACAAGCTCAGCCCCGCTGAAACGCTCAACGCCTTGAAGTCGGCCGCCGACCAGGGTGTGCGTTACGTGGTGCAGGGCCTGGGTTCGGGCGCTGCAGGCGCCCTGATCGATGGTGTGAACAAGTACAACGAGCGCAATCCCGGCAAGGAGATCGTGTTCCTGAACTACGCCGCGGTCGATCCTGACCTCACCAACAGCAAGTGCAGCTTCTGGCACTTCCGCCTGGACGCGGACACCTCCATGAAGATGGAAGCGCTGACCACGTTCATGCGCGACAAGCCCGAGATCAAGAAGGTCTACCTGATCAACCAGAACTACGCGCACGGACAGCAGGTCTCCAAGTACGCCAAGTCGACCCTGCAGCGCAAGCGCCCCGATGTGCAGATCGTGGGCGACGACCTGCACCCGCTGGCCCAGGTGCGTGACTTCGCACCCTACGTGGCCAAGATCAAGGCCTCGGGTGCCGACACCGTGATCACGGGCAACTGGGGTTCCGACCTGCAACTGCTGGTGAAGGCGGCCAACGAGGCGGGCCTGCAGGCCAACTTCTACACCTACTACGGTAACTTCGGGGGCACGCCCACCGCGCTGGGCAAGGCCGCCGACAGCCGTGTCTACCAGGTGGCTTACGGTGACTACAACATGGGTGGCGAGTACACCAAGCTGGTCAACGAGTACAAGAAGAAGTTCAACGACGACTGGTACACCGGCGCCATTTACCACGCCTACACCCTGCTGGGCACGGCCATGGCGCAAGCCAAGTCGACCGACCCGGTGCAGGTGGCCAAGGCCATGCACGGCCTGAAGGTCAAGAGCTTCAACGGCGAAATCGAGATGCGCGCCAAGGACCACCAGCTGCAGCAGGGCCTGTTCATCTCGATGTGGCAAAAGGTATCGCCCAAGGCCCCGTACGACGTCGAGAACACCGGCATGACCTTCGCCCCGGTGAAGTTCTATGACGCCTACGTGGCCAGCACACCCACGTCGTGCCAGATGAAGATGCCCTCCTGATCTCGGAGGTGCAGGCCGCCGCGCGACGGCCACCGTTGCACATGTTTCGCGCCGCCTGACTGCGGTCGCCGCAGTCAGGCCCCTGCCACACCCAGCCCGGCCAGCTCAGGGCCGCAGAGCGACATGGAAACGTTTTTTGTCTTCTTCCTCAACGGGCTGAGTTACGGCCTGTTGCTGTTCATGCTGAGCTCCGGCCTCACGCTGATTTTCAGCATGATGGGCGTGCTCAATTTCGCGCACGCCAGCTTCTACATGATCGGTGCGTACTTTGCGTACACGCTGACCGGGGTGTTTGGCTTCTTCCCCGCCTTGATCCTGGCGCCCTTGTGTGTGGGGCTGCTGGGCTCGGCGTTTGAGCGGTTCGCGCTCCGGCGGGTGCACCCCTTCGGCCATGTGCCCGAGCTGCTGGTCACCTTCGGCCTGTCTTACGTGGTGCTCGAGGTGGTGCGGCTGATCTGGGGGCCGGCCAACGTCGACTACCGCGTGCCAGCGGTGCTGGATGGCCCGCTGTTCACGCTGGCCAATGTCAAGGGCGTGGGCCTGCAGTGGTTTGCCGGTGCGGGCGCGCCCGAGGTGTGTGGCCCGGCGGCGGGCAACTCGTGCACCTCGTTCCCGATTTACCGCGGCTTCATGGCCGGTGTGGCGCTGGCCATGCTGGGCAGCCTGTGGTTGCTGCTGACCCGCACCCGGGTGGGCCTGATCATCCAGGCGGCGCTCACCCATCCCGACATGGCCCAGGCGCTGGGACACAACGTGCCGCGCGTGATGATGGGCGTGTTCGGCGGGGGCTGTGCGCTGGCGGGCTTGGCCGGGGTGATCGGTGGCAATGCCTTCGTGACCGAGCCCAACATGGCGGCCTCGGTGGGGGCCATCATCTTCGTGGTCGTGGTGGTGGGTGGCATGGGCTCGCTGGCCGGCGCCTTCTTGGCCTCGCTCATCATCGGTCTGCTGCAGACCTTCGCCGTGGTGTTCGACGTGTCGGCCATCACCGTGATGCAGCAGATGGGCATGCAACCCAACTACGACAGCTGGGCCTACCCGCTGCTCAAGATCACCGTGGCGCAGATGGCGCCCATCCTGCCTTACCTCTTGCTGGTGCTGATGTTGATCCTGCGGCCCAAGGGCTTGCTGGGCACGCGGGAGGAGTGAACCATGGCCAAGCAAACCTACGATTTCAAACCCGTCAATGTGGGCCGCTGGGTGGTGTGGTCGGCGTTCGCGCTGATCCTCGCCGTGGCGCCCATGCTGTTCACCTCCAGCCTCTCGATGACGATGCTCAGCCAGATGGGCATCGTGATCATCGTTTGCCTGTCGTACAACATGCTGCTGGGGCAGGGGGGGATGCTCAGCTTCGGGCACGCTGTCTATGTGGGCCTGGGCGCGTTTGCTGCCATCCACACGCTCAACAAGGTGGCTGCGGGCGATTGGCACCTGCCGGTCTCGCTGATCCCGCTGGTGGGCGGGCTGGCTGGCTTGGCCGTGGCGGCGCTGCTGGGCGCGGTGAGCACGAAGAAGTCGGGCAACACCTTCGCCATGATCACGCTGGGCGTGGGCGAGTTGGTGTGGTCGATGTCGCTGATGCTGCCCGAGTTCTTCGGGGGCGAGGGCGGCATCTCCAGCAACCGTGTGGTGGGTGAGCCGGTGATGGGCATCACCTTCGGGCCGCAAACCCAGGTGTATGGCCTCATCGCGGTGTACTGCTTCATCTGCACGGCGCTGATGTTCGCGTTCACGCGCACGCCGCTGGGCCGCATCCTCAATGCGGTGCGCGACAACCCTGAGCGCGTGGCCTTCATCGGCTACGACACGCAGCGGGTGCGCTACTTCGCTTTCATGATCGCGGGCTTCTTTGCCGGCATCGCGGGCGGCCTGGGTGCCATCAACTTCGAGATCGTGACGGCTGAAGTGGTGGGGGCGCCGCGCTCGGGCGCTTACCTGCTGTTCACCTTCCTGGGCGGCTCCTTGTTCTTCTTCGGGCCCATCTTGGGGGCGGTGCTGCTGGTGCTGGCGACGGTGCTGCTGTCGGAGTTGACCAAGGCCTGGTTGCTGTACCTGGGCCTGGCTTTCCTGGTGATGGTGATGTTCGCGCCGGGCGGGCTCTCCAGCCTGATCATGATGAACCTGCGTGTGGCTTCACACGGGCTGTTCAAGCGGCTGTGGTGGCCGTATGCGGGGCTGGCCCTCACGGGTGCGGTGGCCTTGGCGGCGTTCGCGGCCATGGTCGAGATGCTGTACCACATCAAGCTCAACGAGGCCTTGGGGCCTGAGATGAAGTTCCTGGGGCTGACCCTGCACACGCACAGCGGTGGCTCGTGGGGCGGCGCGCTGGCGCTGCTGCTGGTGAGCACCGGCCTGTTCGAATGGACCCGCCGGCACTTCGTGCGGCAGTGGGGGCGCATCCAAGAAGACATCGAGGTCCGCGTGGCCAGGGGGATGGGCGCATGACGTCGCACAAGTCCGAGTTCGCGCTGGAGTTGCGCAGTGTGCGCAAGTCTTTCGGCAAGACCGAGATCATCCGCGGGGCCGAGTTGGCCGTGAAGGCGGGTGAGCGCGTCGCGCTGATCGGCCCCAACGGCGCGGGCAAGTCCACCTTGTTCAACCTGATCAGCGGCCGCATGCCGCCCAGCAGCGGCGAGATCCGCCTGTTCGGTCAGCCCATCCAGGGCAAGACGCCGTACGAGGTCAACCGCCTGGGGCTGGCGCGCAGCTTCCAGGTGTCCAACCTGTTTCCGCGCCTGTCGGTGTTCGAAAACATCCGCTGCGCGGTGCTGTGGTCGATGGGCGAGCGCTATGTGTTCTGGCGCTTCCTTGCCAACCTGAAAGAGGTGAATCGCCGCACGGAAGAGGTGCTCGATCTGGTGCACCTGAGGCGCAAGCGCGACGTGCAGGTGTCGCAGCTGACGTATGCCGAGCAGCGGGCGCTGGAGGTGGGCGTGACCATCGCCGGCGGCAGCGATGTGATCTTGCTGGATGAGCCCACGGCGGGCATGAGCAAGTCTGAGACGGCGAACTTCGTGAAGATGATCCGCGAGGTGACCGAGGGCAAGACCTTGCTGACGGTGGAGCACGACATGGGCGTGGTGTTCGGCCTGGCCGACCGCATCGCGGTGCTGGTGTACGGCGAGGTGATCGCCTTCGACACCCCGGAGAACGTGCGCGCCAACGAGCGCGTGAAAGAGGCCTACCTGGGCTCGGTGCTTGCGCAGACCCAAGCGGCCGAGGCCGGTGTGCCTGCGTGATCCGACACCCTACCCGATACAAGGCACCGCGATGCTGAACGTACAGAAACTGCACGCCTTCTACGGCAAGAGCCACATCCTCCATGGCGTGGACCTGGAGGTGAAGCCGGGCGAGATCGTCAGCCTGCTGGGTCGCAACGGCTCGGGCCGCTCGACCACCATCAAGGCCATCATGGGCCTGGTGGAGGGCAAGGGCTCGGTGAAGTGGAACGGGCAGGAGATGCTGGGGCACAAAACCTATGACATCGCCCGCCATGGCCTCGGCTACGTGCCAGAGAGCCGAGACGTGTTCCCCAAGCTGACGGTGGAGCAGAACCTGCAACTCGGCGTCAAGGGCGGGGCCAAGTCCAGCCGCTGGTCCATCGACGACATGTACGAGATGTTCCCGCGCCTGAAGGAGCGCCAGCACACCGAGGCGGGCGTGATGTCGGGTGGTGAGCAGCAGATGCTGACCTTGTGCCGCACGCTGATGGGCGACCCCGACCTGATCATGATCGACGAGCCCACCGAGGGCCTGGCGCCCAAGATCGTGGAGCTGGTGGGCGAGTACCTCAAGGCGCTGCAAAAGCGCGGCCTGGCGGTGCTGCTGGTGGAGCAGAAGCTCACCATCGCGCTCGACATCTCGCAGCGCTGCTACGTGATGGGCCATGGCGAGATGGTGTTCCATGGCACGCCTGATGAGCTGCGCGGCGATCAGTACGTCCGCAAGGAGTGGCTGGAGGTGTGATCGACCGGCGCGGCCTCAGTCGCGGAAGGTGCGGTGGCCCGAGAGCATGGTCGACACCATCGAGCAGCGGCCGACGATCTCGTCGCGCACCGCAAAGTAGATGTGCACGATCACGAAGCAGATGATCACCCACATGCCCAGGTGGTGCCAGGTGTGCACGTCTTGCGATTGCCCGTAGAGCGGGATCACCCAGCCGAAGGCGGCGTCGGCCCAGCTGTCCACGCCCAGGCCTTCGCCGTACATCGCGAAGCCGGTGAACACCATCATCACGGCAGGCATCAGGTAGCCGCAGAACATGGCCGCGCGGGCCAAGGGGTTGTGGCCGATGTACTGGCCCGGTCGGCGGCTGATGAAGCTGTACCACGCCACGACTTGCCAGAGGTCCTTCCAGTAGCCGAGCTGGAAGATGGGCACCCAGAACATCTCTCGGGCGTAGTAGTTGCCCACGACGGCCCAGTAGGTGCGCCCCAGCAGCCCGATGGCCAGCAGGTAGCCCGCCGCAAAGTGAGCGGTGCGCACGTAGCCCATCACGAAGTGCTGGCTGGCCTCGCCGCCGGGTGAGGGCAGGGGCGAGGCGATCAAGAAGCCGGTGATGGCCAGCACGGTGATGGCCAGGGCGTTGACCCAGTGCCACAGGCGCACCGGGGCTTCGTAGACGTAGACGGAGCGGATGGCATCGGCCTGGTTGAGGTCGTCCAGGTCGATGTGCATGAGCTGGCCGGCCGGCGGCGTGGCTGTGTGGGGGGCGAGGGCGGGGGGCATCGGCGGCGCTCCAAGAGGGTGGTTTGATCAGGCGAGGGCACGGGCGCTGGCATCGGTCCGCTCGGTGGTCGCGAACACCGCCACCGCCTGCACCAGCTCGTCGGCATGGGCGTGCAGGCTGCTGGCGGCCGCGGCCATCTGCTCCACCATCGCGGCGTTTTGCTGCGTGGCCTCGTCCATCTGGTTCATCACCGAGCCCAGCTGCGACACCTCGCTGGCCTGGCGTTGGCTGCTGTGGCTGAGCTCGGCCATGATCTCGGCGACCTGGCGCACGGCCCGCTGGATGTCGTCCATGGTGGTGCCGGCGCGGTCCATCAGTGACGCACCGTGCTGCACGCGCTCGGCGCTGGCGGTGATGAGCTGGCGCACCTCGCGGGCGGCCGAGGCCGAGCGGGCCGCCAGGGTGCGCACCTCGTCGGCCACGACGGCGAAGCCTCGGCCCTGGTCGCCGGCTCGGGCGGCCTCCACCGAGGCGTTGAGCGCCAGGATGTTGGTCTGGAACGCGATGCCGTCGATCAGGCCGATGATCTCGGCGATCTGCGCCGAGCTGTCGGTGATGCCTTTCATGGTCTCGACCACCTCGGCGATCACCTCGCCCCCCGAGACGGCCACATCGCGGGCGCGGTGAGCCAGATCGTTGGCCTGCATGGCGTGGTGGTCGGCATGCTGGGCGGTGGTGTTGAGGCCCTGCATGGTGACGGCGGTGCGCTGCAGGTTGCTGGCGGTCTGCTCGGTGCGCTCGCTCAGGTCGTGGTTGCCGGCGGCGATCTCGGCGCAGGCGTTGACCATGCGCGAGGCGCCCAGGTGCAGGGTGCGCACAGCGGCGTCCATCTTCTGCAGGGTGGTTTTGAGCAGCGTGCCGGCGCCGGTTTCAGTGCGCACGCGCCGCACATCGAGCTGGATGTGCTCGCCCTGGTTGACCTGGGCCACCAGCGCGCTGAGCTCTTCCCCTTCCAGGGCCAGGGCCGCCATGCTGCGCGCCAGCACGATCTCGGCCCCCGCCTGGGTGAGGATGGCCAGCACGTGGAACAGGCTGCGCCAGAAGCTGGGGTGCTCCAGGCTGTAGACCGGCCAGCCATGGGCCTGCAAGTGGTCGATGCCCAGCTGGCAGGTGGTGAACACGGCGGCGGCAAAGGCGATGGGCCGCCAGTCGCGGTAGACCAGCAGCAGCGCCAGCGTGACGAAGGCGCCGAAGTGCAGCTCGACCATGCCTTTGGCCAGGTGGATGTGCAGCGCCACGAAGGCCGTGAGCGCAAAGGTGAGCACCATGCGGCTGGTGAACGAGCCGCGGGCCATGGTGTAGCCGAGCGCGGTGATGCCCAGCAGCACCGCGATGCCACCAAACGCCGCGCGGGGTTGCACGAACTGTCCGCCCAGGATGAGGCTGAGGACTGCGCTCACGCCGATGGCGATCAGCAGCCCGTTGTCGCCGAGCACGCCCAGCGAAGGCTGGTCGTCGGGCACGTAGGTGTAGGCCATGACTGAAATCCCGTCAGGTTGATGAGGTGGGCCGTGCCCGGGCCCGGTGCAGCCGAAGGTCAACCAGACCGGTGCGGCTTGCACCAGACCCATGCTAGGCAGGTGCAAGCAGCGCGAAGATCCAAACAGATGGCGGGATTTGGGCCTGCAATTCAGGTAACTGGGGGCGTGTCAGCGTTGTCGCGGAGGCACTGCCGACCGGGTCTCGCTAGGTGTTTCCACTAGGGATCCGCGCAGCTTTGCATGGCCAGTGTCACAATAGACGACATTCATACAATGCTTCTTGTCAGATTTGCGGCTGAAGCGGGTTGCGCTGCGGAACCGGTCTGCAAAACGGGCATGATGGCTTGAGATTTCCTGTCGTTCGAACCCCCACGAGATCGCCATGAGCACCTCCTTCCAAGTCACCGACGGCGTGGCCGTCATCACCCTGGACAACCCCCCCGTCAACGGCCTGGGCCAAAGCACCCGCTCGGGCATCAAGGCTGGCATCGAGCAAGCGCTGGCCGATGCGGCCGTGCAGGCCGTGGTCATCATCGGCTCGGGCAAGGTGTTCTGCGGTGGCGCGGACATCCGCGAGTTCGGCTCGCCCAAGGCCTATGCCGAGCCCGACCTGCACGTCACCCTCGACACCGTGGAAAAGAGCAGCAAGCCCGTGGTGGCCGCCATCCACGGCGTGGCCATGGGCGGTGGCCTGGAGCTGGCCCTGGCCTGCAACTACCGCGTGGTGACGGCGGGCACGCAGATCGCGCTGCCCGAGGTGAACATCGGCATCGTGCCGGGCGCGGGTGGCACGCAACGCCTGCCGCGTGCCCTGGGCGTGGAGACCGCCCTGCAGATGATCACCACCGGTGCCTCGGTGATGTCGGAGAAGCTGGCCAAGGCCCCGGGCCAGAAGCTGTTCGATGAGCTGGTGGAGGGCGACCTGCTGAGCGCTGCCATCGCCTTCGCCCAGCGCGTGGCCGCCGTGCGCCCGCTGCCGTCGGTGCGCCAACTCACCGTGGCCGCGCCAGCCGACGCCGAGGCCTTCAACAAGGCCCGCGCCGAGCTGGCCAAGACGCGCCGCAACCTCGAAGCCCCGCAGCGTTGCGTGGACTGCGTGGAAGCCGCCACCAAGCTCGACCTGGATGCCGGCATCGCCTACGAGCGCGAAGTGTTTGGCAAGCTGGTGACCAGCGACCAGGCCCGCGCACTGCGCCACGCCTTCTTCGGCGAGCGCTCGGCGAGCAAGATCCCCGACGTGTCGGCCGACACGCCGCTGCGCAAGGTTGAGAAGGTGGCCGTGATCGGTGCGGGCACCATGGGCGGCGGCATCACCATGTGCTTCCTCAACGCTGGCGTGCCCGTCACCCTGCTGGAGATGAAGCAAGAGGCCATCGACCGTGGCGTGGGCATCATCCGCAAAAACTACGAGGCCCAGGTGGCCAAGGGCAAGCTGTCGCAAGACAAGTACGACCAGCGCATGGCCCTGCTGAGCACCACGCTGAGCTACAACGACATCGCCCAGGCCGACATGGTCATCGAGGCGGTGTTCGAAGACATGGGCGTCAAGGGCCAGGTGTTCACCCAGCTGGATGCGGTGATGAAGCCCGGTGCCATCCTGGCCTCGAACACCTCGACGCTGGACGTCGACAAGATCGCCGAGATCACGAAGCGCCCGGCCGACGTGGTGGGCCTGCACTTCTTCAGCCCGGCCAACGTGATGCGCCTGCTGGAAGTGGTGCGCAGCAAGCACACCGCCAAGGACGTGATGGCCACCGTGATGGCCGTGGCCAAGAAGATCAAGAAGGTGGCCGTGGTGTCGGGCGTGTGCGACGGCTTCATCGGCAACCGCATGTTCGAGCAGTACGTGCGCCAGAGCTTCTTGCTGATCGAAGAGGGCGCCACCGTGCAACAGGTGGACAAGGCCGCTGAGGCCTTTGGCTGGGCCATGGGCCCCTTCCGCGTGGGTGACCTGGCCGGCAACGACATCGGCTACGCCATCCGCAAGCGCCGCCGCATCGAGCAGCCCGATGTGCAGTACAGCCCCATCCCCGATGCCGTGGTCGAACTCGGCCGCTTGGGCCAGAAGGCAGGCAAGGGCTGGTACGACTACGAAGTGGGCAAGCGCGAGCCGGTGCCGTCGGCCGAGGTGCAGGCCTGCATCGACAAGGTGCGTGCCGACAAGGGGATCACGCCGCGCGCCATCAGCGACGACGAAATCGTCGATCGCCTGATGCTGGCCCTGGCCAATGAAGGCGCCCACATCCTGGGTGAGGGCATCGCCTCGAAGGCCTCAGACATCGACATGGTCTACCTGACGGGCTACGGCTTCCCCGTGTACCGCGGCGGCCCCATGCTGTTCGCCGACATGATGGGCCTGGACAAGGTGGTGGCCAAGATGGCGCAGTTCGCGGCCAATCCGCTGGACGACGCCAAGTTCTGGCAGCCGGCCCCGGTGCTGGCCAAGCTGGTGGCCGAGGGCAAGACCTTCACCAACCAGTCCTGATCGCCTCCCGCGATGCAGGCTGATGGGGGCGGCGCAGGTCGCCCCCGTGTGTGCGTGGCCCTCACCGTGGGCCGTGCAGGATGTTGCAGCAAGGAATTTCCGCCATGTCCCACATCGAAACGACGGTCAACGGCCACATCCTGGAGATCAAGGTCAACCGGGCCGAGAAGCACAACGCGCTCTCGCCCGAGATGTACCGCGACATCGCCCGCGCCTATGGCGAGCTCAGCCGCAACCCCGACCTGCGCGTGGGCCTGCTGCATGCCGAGGGCAAGCACTTCAGCTCGGGCGTGGAGCTCGACAAGTGGGCGCCCATCTTTGGCAACGGCAAGGGCTTTGAGATTGGCGAAGGCGAGATCGACCCCTTCGGCCTGCAGGGCCCGCGCCACAGCAAGCCGGTGGTGATGGCCGCGCAAGGCAACTGCTTCACCTGGGGGGTGGAGGTCATGCTCAACACCGAGGTGCGGGTGGTGGCCGATGACACGCGCTTTGCGATGCTTGAGGTCAAGCGCGGCATCTTCCCGTGTGGCGGTGCCACGCTGCGCCTGCCCCAGCAGATGGGCTGGGGCGCGGCCCACCGCTACCTGCTCACCGGCGACTTCTGGTACGCCGACGAGGCGCTGCGCACCGGCCTCGTGCAAGAGGTGGTGCCGGCCGGGCAGCAGCTGGCCAAGGCCCGCGAGATCGCCACGGCCATCGCCAAGGCCGCGCCGCTGGGCGTGCAAAACGTGCTCAAGAGCACGCGCCTGGCCTGGAACGAGGGCGAGGCCGAAGCCGCCCGCCACCTGTTTGTCGACATGCTGCCCGTGATGCAAAGCGAAGACGCACGCGAGGGCGTGATGTCCTTCATCGAGCGCCGCGAGGCCGCCTTCAAGGGCCGCTGAGGCCCCTCCCTGTTGATCCCCTGATACCCGATTTGCTGAGGTTGACGAGATGTCCCACCGCGCCACCATCGACTTCCTGCTCTACGACTGGCTGCAGGCCGAGCGCCTGTGCGAGCGCCCCTACCACGCCGAGCACAGCCGCGAGACCTACACCGCCGTGATCGACCTGGCCGAGCAGGTGGCCACCGAGCAGTTCGCGCCCATCAACCGGCTCACCGACATCCACGAGCCCGAGTTCGATGGCACCACGGTGCACCTGCCAAAAGAAACGCCGCTGGCCATGAAGGCCTACAACGACACCGGCCTGCTGGCGGCCAGCAAGGATGCGGAGCTGGGTGGCATGCAGCTGCCCACGGTGGTCGAGATCGCGGCCATGAGCTTCTTCTACAAGAGCAGCGTGTCGCTGGCGGCTTACCCCATGCTCACGCGGGGCAATGCCAACACCATCCTGGCGCACGGCACGCCCAAACAGATCCAGGTGTTCGCCAAGGGCGGCATCGAAGGGCGCACCTTTGGCACCATGTGCCTGAGCGAGCCGCAGGCCGGCTCCAGCCTGTCCGACATCGCCACGCGCGCCACACCCGATGTGGCTGGCGATGGCTCGGGCGTGGACTGGCAGGCCGATCCGCTGGGCCAGCGCTATCGCCTGCGCGGCAACAAGATGTGGATCTCGGGCGGCGAGCACGAGATGGGCGACAACATCGTGCACCTGGTGCTGGCCAAGATCCCCGGGCCCGATGGCAAGCCGGTGCCGGGCGTGAAGGGCATCTCGCTGTTCATCGTGCCGCGCAAGCTGGTCAAGGCAGACGGCACCATCACCAGCCAGCGCAACGACGTGGCGCTGGCCGGCCTGAACCACAAGTGCGGCTACCGCGGCACCGTCAACACGCTGCTGAACTTTGGCGAGGGCAAGTTCCAGGTGAACGGTCAGGCCGGTGCCGTGGGCTACCTGATCGGCAAGGAAGGCGAGGGCCTCAAGTGCATGTTCACGCTGATGAACGAGGCCCGCATCAGCGTGGGCCTGGGCGCGACCATGCTGGGCTATGCGGGCTTTGAGTCCTCGCTGGAATACGCCAAGCAGCGCCCGCAAGGCCGGCGCATGGGGGCAGGTGGCAAGGACCACAGCGCCCCGCAGATCGCCATCGTCGAGCACACCGATGTCAAGCGCATGCTGATGATGCAAAAGGCGATTGCGGAGGGCGGCTTCGCGCTGGCCTTGTTGTGCGCCCAATTGGTGGACGACGAGAAGACCGGCACGCCCGAGCAAGCCGAGCGCGCCAACCTGCTGCTGGAGCTGCTCACCCCGATCGCCAAGAGCTGGCCGAGCGAGTGGGCGCAAGAGGCCAACTCGCTGGCCATCCAGATCCTGGGCGGCTATGGCTACACGCGCGACTTCCCCGTTGAGCAGCACTGGCGCGACAACCGCCTCAACATGATCCACGAGGGCACGCATGGCATCCAGGGCCTGGACCTGCTGGGCCGCAAGGTGATCATGAACGGCGGCAAGGCCTTGAGCGTGCTGGCCGAGCGCATCAGCGAAACCGTGACCCGCGCAGGGCAGGTGCCCGGCCTGGCCGAGCACGCCAACGCGCTGGCCGGTGCCCTGCAAAAGGTGGGCGCCAGCACCAAGGCCGCCTGGGCCACTGGCGTGCCCGAAGAGGCCTTGGCCAATGCCACGCCGTACCTGCAGGCTTTTGGCCACACCGTGCTGGCCTGGATCTGGCTGGAGCTGGGATTGGCGGCCAAAACTGCGCAACAAGCTGGCCAATGGGACATCGGGCCCTTGGGCACCGGCTTCTTGCAAGGCAAACTCGCGTGCACCGATTATTTCTTCCGCTACGAGCTGCCCAAGATCGACGCCTGGCTGGGCGTGGTGTCGCGCCGCGATGCCACCTGTGCCCAGGCCCAGGCCGACTGGTTCTGACCGCTGCGCGACTCACCCCACTAGGACAAGCAAGCCATGCTGCGACACATCGTGATGTGGACCCTCAAGAACCCCGCCGACGCCCCCCAGGTGAAGGCGCTGCTCGACAGCTGCAAGGGCCTGGTGCCCGGCATGCACGAGTTCGACGTGGGCATCAAGACCGAGGGCCTGGAGGCCAATTGCGACGTGGTGCTGGTGTCCACCTTTGTGGATGCCGACGCCCTGAAGGCCTACATCCCGCACCCGCACCACCAGGGCGTGGTGGCCCAGATCCGCGAGATGGCCGCCACGCGCCACGTGGTCGATTACCTGGTGTGACCGGGCGGCCCACGCCTGCATCGCACGACACCGACCGATCACCACAAGGAACCCTGCATGAGCGCACGCCACATTCGCCAGTTGTTCGACCTGACCGGGCGCACCGCGCTGGTCACCGGGGGCTCGCGCGGCCTGGGCCTGCAGATGGCCCACGCGCTGGGCGAGGCCGGCGCTCGCGTGCTGATCAGCTCGCGCAAGGCCGATGACCTGGCGCAGGCCGTGGCCGAGTTGAAGGCCGCTGGCATCGACGCCAGCTGCATCGCGGCCGATGCGGGCAAGCCAGACGACATCCAGCGCCTGGCCACCGAGGCCATGGCCCAGCTTGGCCAGATCGACATCCTGGTCAACAACGCCGGGGCCACCTGGGGCGCGCCTGCCGCCGACCATCCCGTCGAGGCCTGGGACAAGGTGATGAACCTCAACGTGCGCGGCTACTTCCTGCTGGCGCAGGCCGTGGCCAAGCTCAGCATGATCCCGCGCCAGCAGGGCCGCATCATCAACGTGGCCTCGATCGCGGGCCTGGGGGGCAACCACCCCTTCATGCAAACCATTTCGTACAACACCAGCAAGGGCGCGGTGGTGAACTTCACCCGCGCGCTGGCCTGCGAGTGGGGCCACCTGGGCATCCGCGTCAACGCGCTG
>Ga0228699_1000750_pt1 | contig 21218 bp, 17 predicted proteins | sample McNCre217_Aug_MG_FD_178016 | JGI IMG/M metagenome (GOLD analysis project Ga0228699, IMG submission 178016) | Freshwater microbial communities from McNutts Creek, Athens, Georgia, United States - 2-17_Aug_MG | ecosystem: Environmental > Aquatic > Freshwater > Creek | place: USA: Georgia... | reverse complement strand
CCGCCGGTGGACGTGCCCGTGCTGGTGGCCGAGGTGCCCACCTTGTTGGCCGAGCCCTCGGCCGTCACCCACAACCTGTCGCAGCCTGACGAGTTGCCCAGCTATGACGAGGTGCCGCGCAACCTGTTGCGTGGCGCTGGCGCCAGCGAGGTCCCGCCGCCCATGCGCGCGGCTGTGGCGGCGCCGCTCAATGCCACGGGTGGCACATCGCTGGAGGCCGCCCGTGCCAGCCTGTCGGAGGCCCTGCGCTCAGCACGCGATGGCCGCTGGGCGCCCATGCCCAACATCGAGGCGCCGGTGCTCACGGCCCCGCTACTTGAGACGCCTGCGGCCGCTGATCAGCCTGTGCCCCAGGCCGTGCCCCTGCTCGATGAGCTGGTCGAGGCCGCGCCGGTCGACATCGCCGTGCCCGAAGGCCCCATCGAGGTCACCGAGGTCAGCGAGGCGCAACTCGCCCACCGCGTGCTGTCGGTGGTCAACAAGCAGATCGACGGGCTGATCGAGTTCCGCCTGCGCGAGGCCATGGGCCCCATCCTGCAGCGCCACACCGACGCCCTGGTGCGAGACTTGCGTGACGAACTCAAGCAGACGATGCAGGACGTGGTGTCCCGCGCCGTGGCCCAAGAGATGGCCAAGGTACGGCCGCGCTGACGTGACCCGCTGCCTGGTGCCACTCACTCTTGCCCCCCTCTAACCCTTACCCACTGACCAGGAACCCGAGCATGTCGACCCTGTCTTCCAACGCCCCCGATTTCCGCTTGAACCGCAGCGCGCGCGTGGCCTTCGCCTGCGCCCTGGCCCTGGGCAGCACGGCGCTGTGGGCGCAAACCGTGGTGCGCATCGGCCACGTGGCACCGGTGTCGGGCCCGCAGGCCCACTATGGCAAAGACAACGAGAACGGCGCGCGCATGGCCGTGGCCGACCTCAACAAGCAAGGCCTGAGCATCGGTGGCAAGAAGGTGACCTTTGAGCTGGTGGCCGAAGACGATGCCGCCGACCCCAAGCAAGGCACGGCTGCGGCACAAAAGCTGTGCGATGCCAAGGTCAACGGCGTGGTGGGCCACCTGAACTCGGGCACCACCATCCCGGCGGCCAAGGTCTACACCGCGTGCGGCCTGCCCATGGTCACGCCCTCGGCCACCAACCCTGAGCTGACCACGCTGGGCTACAAGGGCGTCTACCGCCTGCTGGCCAACGACAACGACCTGGGCGCGGGCCTGGCCAAGTACGCACAGGCCACGCTCAAGCTCAAGAAGGTCGCCGTGATCGACGACCGCACCGCCTACGGCAAGGGCGTGGCCGAGGTGTTCGCCAAGGTCGCGAAAGAGCTGGGCATGGAGGTGGTGAGCCAGCAGTACACCAACGACAAGGCCGTGGACTTCATGTCCATCCTCACCGCCATCAAGAGCAAGAAGCCCGATGGCATCTTCTTTGGTGGCATGGACCCGCAGGCCGGCCCCATGCTGCGCCAGATGCAGCAGTTGGGCCTGACCAAGGCCTACTTCTTCGGTGGCGACGGCATCTGCACCGACCAGCTGATGAAGCTCTCCAGCGGCGCCAAGACGCTGGACAACGTGATCTGCGCCGTGGGTGGCGCCTCGCTCGACAAGCTGCCCTCGGGCCTGGCCTGGCGCAAGCGCTACGACGAGATGTTCCCCGGCCAGTTCCAGGTCTACTCGCCGTACACCTACGACGCCACCATGGTGCTGGTGGACGCCATGAAGCGCGCCAACTCGACCGATCCCAAGGTGTATGCCGCCAAGCTGGCCGATTCGGCCTACCAGGGCGTGACCGCCAAGCTGGCCTTCGAAGCCAACGGCGAGCTGAAGAACCCTGCCATGACGCTGTATGCCTACAAGGCTGGCAAGAAGGTGGCCGTGAACTGATCTGCCTCCAAAGCTGGGCTACAATGGCCGGCTCCGGAGAGATGGATGAGTGGTTTAAGTCGCACGCCTGGAAAGCGTGTGTGGGTTAATAGCCCACCGCGGGTTCGAATCCCGCTCTCTCCGCCAAATGCAGCCCCGAACGCGCAAGTGTTCGGGGTTTTTTCATGGGGCCGGCGCGTTGTGATTGAGCCTCAAAACAAATCCCCCTGAGCCGGCGGCGCCAGCGCAGCCGCCTCACGCGCACGGGCCTGCTCGCGCAGCGCGGCCAGCCGCGCATCCATCGCCAGCGCATCGCTCAAGTCGAACGCGTCCACCTCGGGCGGATGCAGCAGGCTGCGCGCCTCGTGCTCGTCGCCCAGCAGCCACTGCTGCCACCGCTGCAGCGGCACGTGCACCAGCGAGCGCTTGTCTTGCGCGTCATCGGGCAGGGTGGGGTCAGGCTTGTGCAAGCGGCCGAGCAGCGGGTGGCCATCGCAGTTGCAGGTGATCATCGTGTAGTTGGGCACCTGCTCGCCAGTGTGCGGGTCGGTCCACAGCGACCACAGGCCCGCCAAAAACCAGGGCTCGCCATCGCGGCGCCTCTGGTGCCACCACACGTTTTGCCCGGTCTCCCAATTGGGCTCGGCGTACCACTGCGCCGGGATCAGGCAGCGGCGGCCTTGCCGCCAGGCGTCGCGGAAGGTGGGCTTGTCTGCGATGCCCTCGATGCGCGCGTTGTTGGTCGAGCGGGGGCGCGGCGCTGGGGGCTTGCCGCGGCCCGTGGGGCGGGGCGCCATCAGGTCGATGCGCTCGCGCTGCCCGGGGCGGATCAGGCCCCATTGGCCCCACTGGGCCTGCAGGGCTCCGGGCGCATCACCATCATCGCCAACACCTTCGCCTTCGCCATCCGCCTGAGGCCGCAGGAACAGGCCCGTGCCGAACGGGCCCACAGGCCGCTGGCTGGCTGCGGGCTCATCGGCCGTCGGCGCGTCGCGCCAGTTGACGTCCACGCGCGCGGCGAGGTAGGTCGCCAGGTCGTTCTTGGGCGTCATCTGGTAGAGGTTGCACATGGGCGACTCCCAGAAAAAAGCCCGGTGCGTGACCGGGCTGTTGTGCAGGTGGGGTCTGGCCGCTGAGGGCCAGCCGCATCAGCGGTTGCTTTCCTTGACGATGACCCAGTTGCCATCCAGGAAGCGCCACGTCAGCACCTTCAGGGTCTTGTCCTTGAAGTTCGTCGAGTTGTAGATCTGCTCGAAGCTGGTGATCACGGTGTTGCCCTTGGGCACGGCCTTCACGTCGCCCACGCGCACCTCGATCGGGCCCGGCTTGGTCACCAGACGGCGACGCTCTTGGATCCACTTGGTCGGGTTGGACTTCGCGGGGGCAAAGTCTTTGGCGTAGTAGGTGAAGTAGCGGTCGGTGTCCTTCGACATCCAGGCCGCAGCCCAGTCGCGCAGCCGTTGGGCCACGGTCTCTGCGGCGGCCTCGTCGGCCACGGGTTCGGCGGCAGCCAGGGCGGGGGCCGCCACCGGAGCCGGCGCTGCCACCGGTGCGGGCGCTGCCTTGAGACCAGCCATGCGGGCGGCGCGGGCGTCCAGGTCGTCCTTGCTGGTGCCCATCGACTCAACGCTGGTGGTGGGGCAGCGGCCTGCGGCATCAGCGCCCGCTTGCCAGTTGTTGCCTTCGTCCACGTTGTCGTCGTTGCGGCTCAGGCCCAGGGTGCCGGTCAGGTTGTGGCGCGCGGCCTGGGTGCGGGCGTAGGCCAGCTGCAGGTCGGCCTCGGCGTTGGCGTAGGCGCGGCGAGCGGTGTAGAGCTCGTTCTCAGAGTTCAGCAGGTCCAGCAGGCTGCGCTGGCCAATGTCGAACTGTTGGCGGTAGGCGTCGCGGGCCTTCTCGATGGCCGCCACGTTGCGTTGCAGGGCCTCGAGCTGGTCTTTGAGCTTCTTGATGTCGTTGTAGGCGATGGCGCTGGTCTGGCGCACGTCGCGGCAGGCCTTGTCGCGCAGGTCGGCCGCTTCGTTGATCAGGTTGCTGTACTGGCGGATGCGGGCCTGATCGGAGCCACCGTTGTAGAGGTTCCAGTTCAGCAGCAACTGGGCCGTGGTGTCGTTCTTCTGGGTCTGCACGCCGTCGAAGTTGCGACCCAAGCCGCTGCGGATGCGGGCTTCCACCTTGGGCTGGTAGGCGCTTTCCTGGGTCTTGGTCTGCGATTGCACCGCACGCAGGTTCTCGACCGCGGCCGAGATGCTGTAGTTGCGGGCCAGCGACTGGTTGATGGCGTCGGTGTTCGACGACGGCAAGCCGCGCTCCAGACCGCTTGCAGGGCTCATGCGGCCCGAGGGTGCATCGCCCACCACGCGCAGGTAGCGCGCGCTGACGTCATGCAGGTTGGCCACCTCGGTGGTCAGGTTGGATTCGGCCAGGGCCAGGCGGGCATTGGCTTGTTCGGAGTCCACGCCACGGCCCACGCCGGCCTTGTACTTCGATTGCAGTTGGTCGAAGGCGTACTTGTGTTGCACGTAGTTGTCTTCGGCCAGTTGCACCAACTTGCGATAGCGTTGCACGTCGATGTGCGCGCGTGCGGCTTCCAGGGCCGTGTCTTCGGTGGCGCCCAGGAATTCGAAGTAGCGGGTGAGGCGGGCATGGCCCAGGCGTTCCACTTCTTTGCGTGTGGCCATGCCATCCCACAGCACCTGGTTGGCGCTCAGGGCCAGGCCGCTGGTGCCGAAGGCCTGCGATTGCGGTTCACGGCTGGTGAGCTTGTCGCGGGTGCGGCCCAGTTCGCCCGTCAGGTCAACGCGGGGGCGGTAGGCGCCCTTGGCCACGTCCATTTCGCTGGTGGCCGCACGCATGGCATTGAGTTTGGCCGTGACCTCGGGGTTGGCGGCGATGGCCTTTTGCACCGAGTCGGCAATGCTGCCCGGGGCCGCCGATTGGGCTTGGGCCATGCCAGCCCACATGCAGCCGGCGGCAATCAGGGTCAGGGGGAAGGCCATTGCTTTGCTTGTGATCACCGCGTACCTCGGATGGATGGACAACAGAGTTTGGACAGGCGTGCGGCGGGCCACAGGCTGCTGCACACACATTTGTGGCTTTATCGCCTATTTTGGCATCGAAGTTAACCAAGATTTCACCTGACGGTGAGCGCCGTGTGGCGAAACCGGCAAGACATCACTGTGGTCACTTCGCCTGGCATCAAGTTCAAGATGCGGCCGCCGATCACCGACTGTGGTTCCGTCGTACCCGTCTCCTCGCACCGCTGTGGCACCTGTTGCCAGCAGTGCCCAGCCGCCCAGTTCGGTGAATGTGGGGGAGGGGGTGTGCATGGCCACGCGGCGCGGCCGGCGCGCGGCTTGGGGGCAGTGGCTGAGTTGGGCCACCCTGGGTGCCTTGGTGTTGGGGCTGACCTTGGGCCTGGGCAGCAGCCGGGCCTTCGACAGCGCCCGCGTGATGGCCTCGGCGCAGCGCCTCGGTCCGGCCACCGTGCAGCGGGCGCAGGCCGTCATGCAGGTCATCAACGCGGCCTCGCGCGTCAAAGAGGACGCGCGCCTGGCCTTGATCAACGACCACTTCAACGAGCACATCGCCTACCGCGACGATGCCGAAACCTGGGGCGTGGTGGACTATTGGGCCTCGCCGCTGGAAATGCTGGCCAAAGGCCAAGGCGACTGTGAAGATTACGCCATTGCCAAGTATTTTTCCCTGATTGCCTCGGGTGTGCCCAGTGCCAAGATGCGACTGGTTTATGTCCGCGCTCAAACCGGTGGCACCATTCAGGCGCACATGGTGCTGGCCTATTACCCTTACCCGAATGCCGAGCCTTTGATTCTCGACAACCTGGTGGACGCCATCCATCCGGCCAGCGCCAGGCCGGATTTGACGCCTGTTTTCAGCTTCAATGCCGAAGGGCTGTGGCAGGGTGTGACCGGGGCCAGTGCCGGCGACCCCAGCGCCCGTTTGTCAAAATGGCGTGAATTGATCGGGAAAGCCAAGGCCGAGGGCTGGTGGTGAGGCCCAGAAAGTGATGCGCTCATGTCCCTGATTCGACAAATTTGGTTGCTCATCCTCGTGACCCTGGTGTTGGCGTTTGCCGGCAGTTTCGGGGTGTGGATCGTGTCGGCCCGCTCCTACCTGGAAACCCAGTTGCGGCTCAAGAATGCCGACAACGCCCAGTCGCTGGCCTTGACGCTGTCGCAGCAAAAAGGCGATTTGCCGGCCATGGAGCTGGCGGTATCGGCCATGTTCGACACGGGCTTTTACCAGCGCATCACCTTGCGCGATGCCGGTGGCCGCGCCGTGGTGACCCGCGAGGCCACCAATGTGATGCTGGAGAACGCACCGCCGGAGTGGTTCTTCGACGTGGTGCCGGTCGAGTCGGCCGTGGGCGTGGCCCAGGTGTCCGATGGCTGGCGTGCCGTGGGCTCGGTCGAGGTCGTCAGCCAGTCGGGCTTTGCCCATGCCCAGCTGTGGCAGGGCTGCATGAAAACGGCCGGGTGGCTGTCGGTGTTGGGCGTGCTGTCCAGCCTGGTGGCGGTCGCTGGGGTGCGGCGCATCCGCGCGCCGCTGGATGCCACGGTCGATCAGGCCAAGGCGCTGATGGAGCGCCGATTCCTGACGGTGCGCGAGCCCGCCGTGCCCGAGTTGGCCGCACTCAGCCAAGCCATGAACGCGGTGGTGCTGCGGCTCAAGACGGTGTTCGACGAGCAGTCGTCGCAAGTCGAGCAGCTGCGCCAGCAGGCGCACTGCGATGCGCTTACCGGCCTGTCGCACCGCCGTCACTTCATGATGCAGCTGTCGGCGGCCCTGCAGTCTGAGTCGGGCTCAGGCTCGGGCCTGGTGTGCCTGATCCGTCTGGTAGACCTGGCTGGCATCAACCGCGTGCTGGGTCACCGCATGACCGACGCCTTGCTGCAGCGCCTGGCCACCACTTTGCGTGAGGTGGTGCACGGCCAAAGCGAGGTCTCGCTGGGCCGCCTCAACGGGGGCGACTTCGCGCTTTGCCTGACCGACTCCGATGTGCGCCCGCCTGAGCCCGCCCGGTTCGTGGAGGCGCTGCGCAGCACCTTCGGTGAGCTTGCTGTGCCGGTGTACGTGGTGATGGGCGCGGTGTCGTGGCAGCGAGGCATGACCTTGCAGCAGGTGTTGGCCGCTGCCGACTCGGCCCTGGCGCGCGCCGAGGCCAAGGGCGGCTATGCCGTCGAGTTCGTGCAAGACAACAAGGTGGCCCCGGTGGTCAAGGGCGAAGACGCCTGGCGCCAAGGCCTGACCCAGGCGCTCGATGCCCGCCGCCTGCAGCTGGTGACCTACCCCGTGGTCGATCGCCAGATGATGCTCATCCACCACGAGTGCCCGATGCGCCTGCAGCTCGAAGAAGGCGGTGCGTTCGAGCCCGCCAACATCTGGCTGCCGATGGCCCAGCGCACGGGGCTGGTGTCGCGCATCGACGAACAGGCCGTGAGCCTGGCCTTGAAGGCCATTGCCGAAGATGGCCAGTCGCGTGGGGTGAACCTGTCGCCGGCTTCATTGGCCGACAGCACCTTCCTGCCGCGCTTGCGTGGCCTGCTGGCCCAGCACCAGCGCGAGGCCAAGCACCTCTGGCTGGAGGTGGCCGAGGTGGCCGCCATCGACCGCTTCGAGCAGGTGCGTGAGCTGTGCAAGCAACTGCGGCCCTTGGGAGCGCGCATCGGCCTGGAGCACGCCGGCGAGCGCCTGACCCGCATCGAGCTGCTGTTCGAGGTGGGCCTGGACTACGTCAAGCTCGATGCCTCTGTGGTGCAGGGCGTGGCCCAAGATGCCAACCGTGCGGCCTTCGTGTCGGCCACGGTGGGCATGTTGCATGGCCTGGGCCTGCAGGTGATGGCCGAAGGCGTGACCGACGCCGCCGACATCCCCGCGCTCAAGCAAGCGGGGGTGGATGGCTGGACGGGCCCTGCAGTGCGCTTGGGCAGTTGACCGCAGCCCGCTTCGTCGGGCCATGAAGAAAGCCGGGCATCGACCCGGCTTTTTCGTGGGCGCTTGCGCCGCGCCGGCTCAGTTGGCAGCCCAGTGCAGTTGCTTGCCGTTGATGCGCTGCGTCTCGGTGCAGCCGTTTTCATCCGTCCAGATGATGCGCAGGTCGGGTGAGGGCGCGTCGCGCAGCACCACGCCAGGTGGCATTTCCAGGCACAGGGTGGAGAGCACCTCGTTGATGCAGTCGGTGTCCAGGCCATGTTCGGCCTTGGGCACGATGGCCAGGTGCTGTGAGTGGTTGCCGCTGATGCTCAGGTGGGCGTTCACCATGTCGTTGGTCGACACCGCGATGGCGCCCAGGAAGCGGGCGGGGTGGTAGGCCGGATCCAGCCCTTGCGGGCGGGCCTGCTTGAGGAACTGGCGCGCCAGGCTGCGCGGGCGGGGCAGCGTGCAGGCCGCCACAACGGCCAAGGGATCGGCCAGCTCGATGTCCACGCGCACATACTCGGGCTCTTCGTTGAAGACCGAGACGTGATCGTCTTGGGAGATTTCCAGCAGCTCGCTGGGGGCTTGGACGGTACGCATGTTGGAACCTGTGACTGTTTGGCTTGTTCAGGCCTCCAGAATAGGTTCCAGTCTTCTATCAGACCAGAGGGTTCAGCGGGCGGGCCGTGAACCCTCTCACGTGCAAGGCTGAAAAATCTTGCAAATCTGCAAGCGGGTGAGGATCAGCGCTCGCGCAGCGCGTAGCTGTGGGCCTTGAGCACCGGCTTGAGCAGGTAAGACATCACCGTCTTCTTGCCGGTGAGGATGTCGACTTCGGCCGTCATGCCCGGGATGATGGGCATCTTCTCGGAGAACTTGGCCTTGGAGGTGCGCACCCGCACGATGTAGTAGGTGTTTTGGCCGCGCTCGTCGGTGACGGTGTCGGGTGAGATGTTCTCGACCACCGCATCCAGACCGCCGTAGATGCCGAAGTCGTAGGCCGTGAACTTCACGGTGGCCGGCTGATCGGGGTGGATGAAGGCGATGTCGCGTGGCTGTACCTTGGCTTCGAGCACCAGCGAGTCGTCCAGCGGCACGATCTCCAAGATGTCCTTGCCCGGGGTGACCACGCCGCCCACGGTGTTGGCCAGCAGGCGCTGCACGCGGCCACGCACGGGCGACTTCACCTGCGACTTGTCGACCTTGTCGGCCAGGGCCACGGCGCCTTCGTTGAGCGCGTTGAGGCGGCCCAGCACGTCAGCCAGCTCTTTGCGGGCCTCGTTGCGGAACTGGATCTCGGTCTCTTGGATCTTGCGGCGGGCCTCGCCGATGGCCGCCTTGGCGCGGGCGATCTGGGCGGTGGCGGTTTCGCGGTCGCCACGGGCGCGGGTCACATCGCGCTCCAGGCGCAGCACGTCCACCTCTGACACGGCGCCGGTGGCCAGCAGTGGCCGGGTCTTGGCCAGCTCTTGTTGAGACAGCTCCAGCGACCGGGCCGCAGCCTCGCGGCGTGCCTGGGTTTCGCTCAGGTCTTGCTCGCGCTGGGCCAGTTGCTGCTCGTTGATCGACAGCATGGCCTGCAGTTCGGTGCGCTTGTTGCTGAACAGCTGCTGCTCTTCGAGCACCACGCGCTGCTGCTCGGCGTCATTCGGGTCGGCCTTGGGCGGGCGGAAGTCCTGGTCTTCGGCCAGGGCCTTGAGGCGGGCCAGGCGGGCTTGCAGGGTGAAGCTCTGCGCCGTGTTCTCGCGCACGCCCGAGGTGGCCCGGGTCTCGTCGATCTTGAGCAGCAGCTGGCCGGCTTCGACCACCTGGCCTTCCTTGACCAGGATCTCGGAGACCACGCCGCCATCGAGCGACTGGATGACCTGCAGCTGCTTGGACGGGATCACCTTGGCGTCGCCCTTGGTGACCTCATCGACCTTGGCCAGCGAGGCCCAGGTGATCAGCCCCAGCACCACCACCAGCGCGCTGCGCACCAGGGTCTGCGCGCGGTGGGTCTGCTCGGCGCTCATCACGGCCTCGGCCTGTTGCTCAAACGTGCGCAGGCCCAGGGCCTGGGCTTGGGCGGCGTCCACCCGCTTGCCGCCGAGGCGATCGAGCAGCGGATCAAACACAAAGGCAAAGGCACGGCGAACGACTTCGAGGATGCCCAACAAGGCGTGGCCGGTGCGGGTGGCTGCGGACATGGTCTGCTTCTCCAGGCTGTGGCGTGGCGGTCAGGCGGCGCGCGAGATGCGGCCGGCAGCCAGGGCTTGCATGATGCGTTCACGCGGGCCGTCGGCAACGATCTTGCCCTGGTCGACCACGATCACGCGGTCCACCATGGCCAGCATGGAGGTGCGGTGCGTCACCAGCACCACCGTCTTGCCTTGCGCGAACTGCAGCATGCGCTGCGTCACGGCGGCTTCGGTCGAGAAGTCCATCGCGCTGGTGGGCTCATCGAGCATCAGGATGGGCGCGTTGTGCAGCACCGCGCGGGCGATGCCCACCGATTGCCGCTGCCCCCCCGAGAGGAACTCGCCGCGCTCGCCCACCTGCATGTCGTAGCCCTGCGGGTGGCGGTGGATGAACTCGTGCATGAAGGCGGCATCGGCGGCGGCCACAATGGCCTCGTCGGTGGCGTGCGGCATGCCGAAGGTGATGTTCTCGCGCAGGCTGCCGTAGAACAGCGTGACGTCTTGCGAGACGTGGCCCACGTTGCGGCGCACGTCGGCCGGATCCAGCTGGCGCAGGTCGGTGCCATCGAGCAGCACAGCGCCTTCTTGCGGCTGGTACAGGCCCATGATGAGCTTTTGGATCGTGCTCTTGCCCGAGCCCACCTTGCCGATCAGCGCCACGCGCTCGCCAGGCTGGATCTTGAAGCTGATGCCGTCGATCGCGCTGTCTTGCCGGTTCGGGTAGTGGAAGTGGACGTTGCGGAACTCGATCTCGCCCTTGAGCGTCTTGCGCTGCACCAGTGTGGCACCCGGCGGGCGCTCCACCGGCTGCTCCATGATCTTGGTGAGCGACTCCATCGAGGTGCGCGCGCCCTGGTACTGCATCAGCAGGCCCACGATCTGGCCGGCCGGTGCCAGCGCTCGCGCCGACAGCATGGACGCCGCGATCAGGCCACCCATGGTGAGCTGCTTGTCGGTGATCAGGTAGACGCCGATCAGCACGATGCACACGGTGACGAACTGCTGCAAGATGGCCGTGCTGTACATCGCGGTGGACGACAGCGCGCGCATGCGCACGTTCAGCTCGGCCAGGAAGCGGTTGGCGCGCTCCCAGCGCGATTGGATGATGTGCTCGGCGCCTTGGGCCTTGATGGTTTCGATGCCGGTGAGGCTCTCCACCAGCGTGGCGTTGCGCTGGGCCGAAGCCTGGTGCGTGCTTTGCGCCAGCTCGTGCAGGCGGTGCTGCAGCACGTAGCCCGAGATGACGATCAGGCTGAACACGGCCACCACCGGGATCATCAGCCAAGGCGAGATCCAGCCGATCACCACCAGGAAGATGAGCGCAAACGGCAGGTCGATCAGCGCCGTGACGGTGCTGGAGGCGATGAAGTCGCGCACCTGCTCGAAGCCGCGCAGGTTGGCCGCGAACGAGCCCACCGACTGCGGGCGGTTTTCGAGCTTCATGCCCAGCACGCGCTCCATCAGCGAGGCCGAGATTTGCACGTCGATGCGCGCGCTCGCCTCGTCCACGAAATGGCTGCGCAGCAGGCGCATGAACAGGTCAGAGCCCAGCACCAGCGTCACGCCCACGGCCAGCACCCACAGCGTTTCGGTGGCGTGGTTGGGCACGACGCGGTCGTAGACGTTCATCGAGAACATCGGGAAGGCCACGGCGAACAGGTTGATCAGCAGCGCGGCCCACAGCACGTCGCGGTAGACCAGCCGCTGCGCCATCACCGGGCCCCAGAACCAATGGCTGGACTTGGTGGCGCGCTGCTCGGGCGTGCGCTCGTCAAACTGGAAGCGCGGTCGCGCGAACAGCACCAGGCCGCTGTAGCGCTGGTTGAGCTCGTCGCGGCTGAGGTGCACCTCGCCTTGGCCGGATTCGGGCATCAGCACGCGCCAGCCGGGCGCTTGATCGGGGCCACGGCCCGCCGAGGCACCCAGCAGCACCGCACAGCGGTTGCCCTTGAGGATGAGGATGGCGGGCAGGATGGCCGGGTCGGTCGCCTCGACCGGCATGCGCTGCAGCTTGGCGCTCAGGCCGGCGCGGGCGGCGGCGCGCTCGGCCAACTCGAGCGTCAGCGGGCCACCCGCCAGGGGCAGGCCGGCACTCAGCGAGGCGCGTGTGGCGCCCCGGCCGTGGATGCGGCAAACCTCGACCAGGGCGTCGAGCAGCGGATCAGGGGCAGCCAGGTCGTCGCGCACGCGGGGTGTGGCATCGGCTGGGGGCGGGGTGGTGGCCGCAGCAGGGGGCGCCCCAGGTGCGGCTGCAGCATCAGGCGGCGATTCGAGGGTGTCCTGTGGCTGGTTCATGTTGGAGCTCGCACCTCACCTCGGCACGCCAAGCCGGCAAAGCGTCGGCTTTCCTGGCACCAGGAGATCTCAGCGGATATCGGCGCAATACACGCCAAATTGACCCTTTTCGCGATCGGCGTAGTAGCGCTCGAGCGTCATGCGCACCGTGCGGAAGGCCAGATCGTCCCAAGGGATCTCGTGTTGATGGAACAGGCGGGCTTCCATCGTTTCGGGGCCCGGCGAGAACTCGGTGTCCAGCAGGCGGGCACGGTAGAACAGGTGCACCTGGCCCGCCGTCACCACGTTGAGCACGCAGTACAGGCCTTGCAGCTCGATGTGGGCACCCGCCTCTTCATCCGTTTCGCGGGCAGCGCCTTCATCGGTGGTCTCGCCCAGCTCCATGAAGCCGGCCGGCAGGGTCCAGTAGCCCTTGCGAGGCTCGATGTTGCGCTTGCACAGCAGCACCTGGTCGCCCCACACCGGCAGCGTGCCCACCACATTGAGCGGGTTCACGTAATGGATGTGGCCACACGCGGGGCACACGGCGCGCTCGCGGTTGTCGTCCGCAGGCACCTTGTGGTCCACGGGGGTGCCACAAACTTGGCAGTGTTCGATGCGACGGGTGAAGAACATGCTCAGAGTGTAAGGGCAGGCGGTGGCACCTGCTGCGCCAGCACCCACGGCGCGAAGGCTTCCTGCACCAGCAGGGCCTGGCCGTGGCGTTCGAACACCGACCAGCGGATCCAGTGGGGGTGGCCTTCAGTGGGGTGGGCACGCTGCCAATCGCGTGCGCGGCGGCCTGCACCAGGCCCGGTGTCAGGCAGAGGGGCGGATTGCAGCCGGGCGCGGCGCACGGCCGGGTCGCTGAACAACAGCTCCGCCAGGGGGCGGTTGCCCAGGCCGTGGATGGCGCGCCAGGCGCCTTGCGCGGCCTGCACGGTGGTGGCGCTGCGGGCCCACACCGCCGGGCGATCGTCGACCAGCAGCAGCACCTCGCGCACGTGGCCGTGGGTGCAGCCCAGCACCGCTTGCTCGCGCGGCCGCAGCGACTGGTGCCCCTGGCGCAGCCGGATCACGCGCACGGTGCCCAGCCCCTTGAGCCGGGCCGTCAGCGAGCCGGTCGCCGACAGCCAGCGCCGGGCCAGGCGGCTGGTGTGGCGCCGCTGAACGGCTGCGAGGGCTGTGGGGGCGGTCGGTCGGGTGGGGGCGGGCATGGCGGCAGGCTTCAGGCGGGCGATGATAGTCTCAAGCCATGCACGCCCTTGCCGCTTTCCCCTCGTCACCGTCTGCACCTGCCGCTTTGCCCTGCGGATGGCTCCAGCCTGACTGGCCGGTGGGCGCGCCTGGCGGGCCGGTGGTGGCCTGCATGACGGCTCGCGCGGGCGGGGTCAGCCTGCCGCCCTGGCAAGCCTGCAACCTGGGCGACCATGTGGGCGACAACCTGGCCCATGTGGCGGTCAACCGCGCCTTGGCGGCGCAGCGTGTGACAGCGCTGTCAGGTCAGGCCGGTCAGGACGGGCAGGTCGGGCAGGCTGAGGCCTGGCCGGTGGGCTGGCTGGAGCAGGTACACGGCCATGCGCTGCACCGCCTCACCGCTGCCGACTTTCCCGTCTCGGCTGCATCGGGTTGCGTGGCCCAAGCCGATGGCGTATGGACCACCGAGCCGGGCCTGGTCTGTGCCGTGATGGTGGCCGATTGCCTGCCGGTGTTGTTGGCTGCGCCCGAGGGGCGGGGCGTGGCCGCGCTGCACGCCGGCTGGCGGGGCCTGGCGGGCGCCAGCGCGGCCATGGCCGGACGCGGCATCCTCGACACAGGAGTGCAGGCGCTGTGCGAGGCCACGGGGACTGACCCTGCCGACCTGCAGGCCTGGTTGGGGCCGTGCATCGGCCCGGTGCACTTTCAGGTGGGCCAGGGCGTGCTGCAGGCCTTTGGTGCGGACGACCAGACCGACGCCTGCGCCCCGTTGTTTCGCCCCGATCGCGCCGATGCCGATGGCACCCCTCGCTGGCTGGCCGACTTGGCGGGCCTGGGGCGGGCACGGCTGGCGCGTTTGGGTGTGCAGCAGGTGTTCGGCGGTGCGTGGTGCACGGCCTCTGATCCTGATCGCTTCTTTTCGTTTCGGCGCGAGCGCGTCACCGGGCGGCAGGCGGCGATGATCGCCATCCGCTGAGGCGGGGCGGAGGCCCCGTCAGCTGTCAGCCTTGGGTTGCGCAGCCTCTGCCGTGCTTGATGTCGCATCGGCATGGGCATTTGACGCTGCATCGGGGGCAGCAGCTTGTTGCCCTGCCACCCACGCCTCGCGCTCTGCGCGTTCACGCGCCAGGCGCAGCTTGCGCCGCTGTGGCGCCCCCAGCAGGTACATCACCAGGGCCAGCGGTGCCGCGCCGTAAAACACGAAGGTGACCGCCGCGCCCAGCCAGGTGCCCTGGGGGCTGGTGGCCTCGGCCATGGCCATCATCAGGGCCACATACATCCAGGCAACGGCAACGATCCACATGGTGAGCAGGCAAGGCCAGAGCGACGACATGGAGATTGTCGCGGACCCCAAGCCGGCCCGTGTCGCACCAACCTGAGGCAGCTCAGAACATTTCGCGACACGCATCAAAATGCCGCATGGTGAAAGGCGCGAAAGCGTTGGATGCATGTTGAAAACGCGCCAAAACTTTCACGACCTTCACGAATCCGAAAAGAAATGGGGGTCACAATGAGACCACTCAAACAGAGGGTGTCCGGTGCTTGCAACTGTGCTAGCAAGGCCGGCCATCGCAGTGCCCCTTAGGAGACATATGGCTGGTTCTCAGCGGTCGCGCCTCCAGGCTCAGGCCGAGGCGACTGGGGCGGCTTCGAGCAAATCGAAGGCCGCAGTGGTGTCAAAGGACACGGGTAAAGCCAAGGCTGCCAGCCAGCCTGCGGCGAGGCCGCGAGCGGCGAAGGCGCCCAATGCGCCCAAGGCCGCCGAAGCTGCTGCGCCCAAGGTGGCCGCCAAGTCAGCGCGCAAGCGGCCGACGGCCGCGCCGGCCAGCGAGGCCGCACAGGCAGGCGCTGCGGCCTCAGCGGGCGCATCTGCCCAGGCTGCGAGCCAGGCTGCTGCAGGCGCTGCCGACCCGATGGGCTTGGGCAACATGCCCTTTGCCAAAGCGATGGCGGCCATGATGCCCAACGGCGCCAACGCCATGCCCTGGACTGGCGCGAACATGCAAGACGCGATGGGCCAGATGGCCCCGTGGCTGAGCACCGCGCAAGAGGCCTGGCAGAAGGCCATGGGCGGCCTGCAGATGCCTGACATGATGGCCATGCCCAATTTGCCGAAGATGCCGAACCTGGGCCAGATGCCCGAGATGCCGGGCTTCGCGCAGTTGGCCCAACTCGCGCAGATGGGCCAGATCGGGCAGTTGCCTCAGATGCCGCAAATGCCGGGCTTGGGCCAGATGCCCCAAATGCCCCACTTGCCTGAGATGCCGCAGATCCCCGGTATGGACGGCCTGATGGGCAAGGCCGGTGGCGCCGCCCAGGCCATCGAAGCCATGGGCAAGAGCCTGGGGGCCAGCGTGGCCTCGATGGCGGGCCTCAGCATCCAGCCGCAAACCCTCCAGGGTATCCAGGACGACTACGTCAAGCAGGCCACGGCCTTGTGGAACCAGGCCCTCGAGAAGCCCAGCGAGATCCAGGTCAAGGACCGCCGCTTCTCGGCCCCCGCCTGGACCGCCAACCCGACGACGGCCTTCATGGCCTCGTTGTACCTGCTCAACGCCAAGACCCTGCAAAAGCTGGCCGACAACCTGCAAGGCGACAACAAGGCCAAGCAGCGCGTGCGCTTTGCCGTGCAGCAGTGGGCCGATGCCGCATCGCCCAGCAACTTCCTGGCGCTGAACCCCGAGGCCTTGCAAAAGGCCGTCGAGACCAAGGGCGAAAGCCTGGCCCAGGGCATGCAGCACCTGATGCACGACGTGCGCCAGGGCCACCTGTCGCAGACCGACGAGTCGGTGTTCGAGGTGGGCAAGAACGTGGCCACCACCGAAGGGGCCGTGGTCTTCGAGAACGCCTACTTCCAGTTGATCGAATACAAGCCCACGACGGCCAAGGTGCACGAGGTGCCCTTCCTGTTCGTGCCGCCGTTCATCAACAAGTTCTACATCCTCGACCTGCAGCCCGCGAATTCGCTGGTGCGCTACCTGCTTGACCAAGGCCACCGCGTGTTCCTGGTCAGCTGGGTCAATGCCGACGAGAGCCTGGCCAAGACGACCTGGGACGACTACGTTGAAGAAGGCGTGATCCGCGCCATCGACACCGTCTGCGAGATCGCCGACAGCAAGCAGGTCAACGCCTTGGGCTTCTGTGTGGGCGGCACGATGCTGGCCACTGCCGCGGCCACCCTGGCGTCGCGCAACCGCAAGCCGCTGGCCAGCTTGACGCTGCTGACCGCCTTCCTCGACTTCGACAACACGGGCGTGATGAACGTCTTTGTGGACGAAGCCATGGTCCGCATGCGCGAGATGACCCTCGGCCCCGACAGCCCGCAAGGCGGTGGCCTGATGAAGGGCGCGGACCTGGCGGCCACGTTCTCGTTCCTGCGTCCCAACGACCTGGTGTGGAACTACGTGGTGGGCAACTACCTCAAGGGCGAGACCCCGCCGCCGTTCGACCTGCTGTACTGGAACGGCGACAGCACCAACCTGCCGGGCCCCCTGTACACCTGGTACCTGCGCCACACCTACCTCGAGAACAACCTCAAGGTGCCCGGCAAGGTGAAGGTGGGTGGCGTGCCGCTCGACCTGCGCAAGCTCGACATGCCCACGTTCATCTACGCCTCGCGCGAAGACCACATCGTGCCCTGGGACAGTGCCTACCTGTCGTCGCGCATCGTTTCGGGCGACAAGACTTTCGTTCTCGGTGCATCGGGCCACATCGCTGGCGTGATCAATCCACCGCAGGCCAACAAGCGCAGCTTCTGGACTTCGCCGAAGCTGGCACGGAGCTTGCCCGCTACCGCCCAGGAATGGATGGATCAAGCCGAAGAGCATCCGGGCAGTTGGTGGCCCACCTGGGCGGCCTGGCTGGCCAAGCACGCAGGCGACATGGTGCCGGCGCCCAAGCATGCGGGCAGCCGAACCCTGCGCCCCATCGAGCCCGCACCGGGCCGCTACGTGCTGCGCAAAGCCTGAGATCCCTCCCTTTCAAAACCGGCTGCGGGTTACCGCCCGCAGTCACCGCTGTTGAACCTCTCTCACCAGGAGACTCCCCATGGCAGAAGACATCGTCATCGTTGCAGCCGCCCGCACCGCAGTGGGCAAGTTTGGAGGCACGCTGGCCAAGACCCCGGCCGCCGACCTCGGTGCCATCGTGCTGCAAGACCTGCTGCGCCGCACCGGCCTGCAAGGTGACCAGATCAGCGAAGTGATCCTCGGCCAGGTGCTGCAGGCCGGCTGTGGCCAGAACCCGGCACGTCAAGCCGTGATCAAGGCCGGTCTGGCCCAAGCCGTGCCCGCGATGACCATCAACAAGGTGTGTGGCTCGGGCCTCAAGGCCGTGATGCTGGCCGCCCAGTCCATCCGTGACGGTGACGCCGACATCGTGATCGCCGGTGGCCAAGAGAACATGAGCATGTCGCCGCACATCGTGCCCGGCTCGCGCGATGGTCAGCGCATGGGCAACTGGACGCTGGTCGACACCATGATCAACGACGGCCTGTGGGACGTCTACAACCAGTACCACATGGGCATCACCGCCGAGAACGTGGCCAAGAAGCACGGCATCACCCGCGAGATGCAAGATGCCCTGGCCCTGGCCTCGCAGCAGAAAGCCGCTGCCGCGCAAGAAGCCGGACGTTTTGTGGACGAGATCGTGCCGGTGACGCTGCCGCAGAAGAAGGGCGATCCGATCGTCTTCAACACCGACGAGTTCGTGAACCGCAAGACCACGGGCGATGCCCTGGCTGGCCTGCGCCCCGCCTTCGACAAGGCCGGCTCGGTGACCGCTGGCAACGCCTCGGGCATCAACGACGGCGCCGCCGCCGTGATGGTGATGACCGCCAAGCGCGCCGCCCAGCTGGGCCTGACGCCGCTGGGCCGCATCGCCTCGTACGCCAGCGCTGGCCTGGATCCGGCTTACATGGGCATGGGCCCGGTGCCGGCCTCGCGCAAGGCCCTGGAGCGCGCCGGCTGGAAGCCTGCCGACCTCGACCTGCTGGAGATCAACGAAGCCTTTGCCGCCCAGGCCTGCGCCGTCAACAACGAGATGGGCTGGGACACGAGCAAGGTCAACGTCAACGGCGGCGCCATCGCCATCGGTCACCCCATCGGGGCATCCGGCTGCCGCGTGCTGGTCACGCTGCTGCACGAGATGGCCAAGCGCGACGCCAAGAAGGGCATCGCCTCGCTGTGCATCGGTGGTGGCATGGGCGTGGCCCTGACCATCGAGCGCTGAGTTCACCCCACAGATTTCACCCCTGACACTCTAGAAAGAGGAGTACGACATGACCCAGAAAGTAGCTTACGTGACCGGCGGCATGGGCGGCATCGGTACCGCCATCTGCCAACGCCTGCACAAGGACGGCTTCAAGGTGATCGCTGGTTGCGGCCCGAGCCGTGACTTCACCAAGTGGCTCGACGAGCAAAAGGCACTGGGCTACACCTTCTACGCGTCGGTGGGCAACGTGGCCGATTGGGACTCGACAGTCGAGGCCTTCCGCAAGTGCAAGGCCGAGCACGGCCCGATCGACGTGCTGGTGAACAACGCCGGCATCACGCGTGACGGCATGTTCCGCAAGATGACCAAGGCCGATTGGGATGCGGTGATGGACACCAACCTCAACAGCATGTTCAACGTGACCAAGCAGGTCATCGACGACATGGTGGACCGTGGCTGGGGCCGCATCATCAACATCAGCTCGGTGAACGGCGAAAAGGGCCAGTTCGGTCAGACCAACTACTCGGCCGCCAAGGCCGGCATGCACGGCTTCACCATGGCCCTGGCCCAGGAAGTGGCCAACAAGGGCGTGACGGTCAACACCGTGTCGCCGGGCTACATCGGCACCGACATGGTCCGCTCGATCCGCCAAGACGTGCTGGACAAGATCGTGGCCACCATCCCCGTCAAGCGCCTGGGCACGCCCGAGGAAATCGCCTCGATGTGCTCGTGGGTGGCCAGCGACGAGTCGGGCTTCGCCACTGGCGCCGATTTCTCGGTCAACGGCGGTCTGCACATGGGCTGATCGCTGCGGCGCTCACCCCCACAAAAGGCCCTGCGGGGCCTTTTGTTTTGGCTCAGGCCGCATCAAGCCGCATCAAGCTGCGGCTTCTTGCTCGCGCACCAGGCGATCGAGGGCGGCGCACACCTCGGCAAAGCGGCCGGCGATCACGGTGCGGCGGGCGTCGGACGGATCGCTGGTGATGCGCACGGCCGGGCCACTGGCCTGTTGGCCACGCGGTGCCGTCCATGGGGTGATGGGGCGCGGGCGCACCGGGCTGCGGCTGGGCGCTGGGGCCGATGGCGAGCGGTCGGCATCGGCCAGCGTGGCCTGGTTGGCCGCGAGCATGGCGGCGCGTTCGCGAACGTGGAAGGCGCGTGCGAGGTGGTGAATCATGGTGAACCTCCTGGGGCAAAACAAAAGAAGTTCGGCAGGATTCGGGGGACGGCGAACTTGCGGGATTGCCAAGGCCCTGTGGGGCCCGACGAATGCCCGCCACCCGCAAGGGCGCCGGGGCGGCGACTGCCGCCAGTGGACTAGTGCATGAACTGGTTGCGGATCAGGCCCACGGCCAGCCCTTCAATCGCGAAATCGGTTTGCTCGGGGCCCACGACGATGGGTGCGAAATCGGGGTTCTCGGGCAGCAGCTCGATGCCGCCTGGGGTGCGCTGGAATCGCTTGACGGTGACCTCGTCGCCAATGCGCGCCACCACGATCTGGCCGTTGCGGGCCTCGCGAGCCTGGGCCACGGCCAGCAGGTCGCCGTCCATGATGCCGATGTCTTTCATGCTCATGCCCTTGACGCGCAGCAGGTAGTCAGGCTTGCGGGCGAACAGGCCGGGCTCGACGCTGTACTGCTGCTCGACGTGCTCTTGCGCCAGGATGGGCTGGCCTGCGGCCACGCGGCCCACCAGCGGCAGCACCAGCTGCTCCAGGCCGGGCAGGGCCAGGTTGAGGTGTCCCAGCAAGCCGCCACCCGAGGCCGGACGCTGGCGCGACTCGTTGACGGACGCCAGGGTGTTGGCGCGCAGCCGGATGCCGCGCGAGGTGCCGCCCACCAGCTCGATCACGCCCTTGCGGGCCAGGGCCTGCAGGTGCTCTTCGGCGGCGTTGGCCGATTTGAAGCCCAGCTCGGCGGCGATCTCGGCCCGGGTGGGCGGGGCGCCGGTGCTGGCGATGGCGCGCTGGATCAGCTCGAAGATCTGTTGCTGGCGCGGCGTCAGTTTGGGGCTATCGTTGCTCATGTGGGCTGGCGCTGCGGTGTGCAACGCGTCGGGTTGTGCTGTCATTTTATACAGGGCTGTTTCTTTGTCCAGTATGTTTTCTGCCACGCTGCCTCAAGGGGCGCGCATCGTCATCTTGGGCACCGGGGGCACCATCGCCGGCACCGGGCACGACCCAGCCCGCCCATGGGCCTACCAGGCGGCGCAATTGGGCGTCGGTCAACTGTTGGCTTCGCTGCTGGATGGCGTGCCGGCGCTGCGGCCTTGGGGCGCGCACCTGGTGGCCGAGCAGGTGGCCCAGGTCGACAGCAAGGACATGGGCTGGCCCGTGTGGCAGGCCCTGGGCGCGGCCCTGCAGCGCCACCTGGCGGACCCTTCGGTGCTGGGCGTGGTCATCACCCACGGCACCGACACCTTGGAAGAGACGGCCGCCTTGCTGCATTGGCTGGCGCCCGCCACGAAGCCCATCGTGTTGACTGCGGCCATGCGCCCGGCCACAGCGGTCGACGCCGATGGCCCGTCCAACCTGGCGCTCAGCGTGGCAACGGTGGCGTCG
>Ga0228699_1000749_pt1 | contig 21220 bp, 20 predicted proteins | sample McNCre217_Aug_MG_FD_178016 | JGI IMG/M metagenome (GOLD analysis project Ga0228699, IMG submission 178016) | Freshwater microbial communities from McNutts Creek, Athens, Georgia, United States - 2-17_Aug_MG | ecosystem: Environmental > Aquatic > Freshwater > Creek | place: USA: Georgia... | reverse complement strand
GCCACCAGCTGGGCCTCGGTGGGCAATTTGTCGCCGGGCGCAAGCCGTCCTTCGCGAATTTCATTCGCGAGCCGCTGCGCCACTTGAACGGACAAACGATCTGCCGTCACCACCGGTGAAAAAGAAGTTGTCATACAAACCCATGAATTTGAACGATCATCGCAGAATCTTTCGCGCAGATGTCTTGCCACATGCGGGTGCTATCAATGGCTCGACTGGATGTATACATAAATCAGGTAAAAACCCTGATTTAAATCAAAAAATTGTTAAGTTTCCATTCCAATGTATACAATTTGGCGCCATGGCATCCATCCACTCCTTGGTTTCACACGCTGCGGACCCTCATGACGAAGGTGGCTCGCACGTGGTCAAAGTTCAGCTCAAACTGCGTGAGTTGATCTTGGCAGGCGGTTTGGAGCCCGGCGCCCGCATCACCGAACTGGCTGTGGCTGAAAAGCTGGGTGTCTCGCGAACGCCCATTCGTGCTGCCTTGATGCGTTTGGAGCAAGAGGGCTTGTTGCAAGCCTGGCCCAGCGGTGGTTATGCCGTGCGCACTTTCTCGGAGCGTGATGTGGCCGATGCCATCGCTTTGCGCGGCACGATTGAAGGCTTGGCGGCGCAATCGGCGGCCCAGCAAGGTGTGACGCCCGCCTTGTTGGCGCAAGCCCATGCCTGTTTGGACGACATCGACCTGGTGCTGGCCACACCCACCCTGGATGACCAAGCGTTTTCACGCTATGTGGTGCTCAACCGCCAGTTTCACCAAATGCTCGGTGAGCTCAGCGGCAGCGCTGTGCTGACGCGTGAACTCGAGCGCGTGGCCAGCATGCCGTTTGCATCGCCCTCGGGCTTTGTCTTGGCCCAGGCCAACACGCCGCAAGCGCGTGACATGCTGATCGTGGCGCAAGATCAACATCGACAAGTGTTGGATGCGATCGAGCGCCGCGAGGGCGCCCGTGCTGATGCCATCATGCGCGAACATTCGCGCTTGGCCGAACGTAATTTAAGAGAAGCCGTGCGCCGCCCCGAGGTGGTGCCCGGTGGCCGACTGATTCAACAACCGCATTGATTTTTTAAGGAGACAGAGATGGACAAACGTTTCTTCATTCGTGCCGTGGCTTCTGCTGCCATGGTGGCTTGCGTCGGTGGCGCGATGGCGCAAGACAAATTCAAGATCGGCTTGATCTTGCCCATGACCGGCCCGTTTGCCTCCACCGGCAAACAAATCGAAGCCGCCGCGCGTCTGTACATCGCCCAAAACGGCGACACCGTGGCCGGCAAAAAAGTCGAGCTGATTGTCAAAGACGACACCAGCGCGCCTGATGTGACCAAGCGCATTGCGCAAGAGTTGGTGGTGAACGACAAGGTCAATGTGTTGGCTGGTTTTGGCCTCACGCCTTTGGCTTTGGCGACTGCGCCTATCGCCACCCAAAGCAAAACCCCCTTGGTGGTGATGGCTGCCGCTACGTCGAGCATCACTGAAGCTTCGCCTTACATCATCCGTACCAGCTTCACCTTGCCCCAAGCGGCGGTGGGCATTGCCGATTGGGCCCCGAACAACGGCATTAAAAAAGTGGTGTCCTTGGTGGCCGACTACGGTCCTGGCATTGACGCTGAAAAGTATTTCAAAGACCGCTTCACCTTCAACGGTGGCCAAGTGATCGAGACCTTGCGCGTGCCCATGCGCAACCCCGACTTCGCACCGTTCTTGCAAAAGGTGCGTGATTTGAAGCCCGATGCCTTGTATGTGTTTGTGCCCTCTGGCGCGGGTGCAGCCTTGATGAAGCAATTCGCCGAACGCGGCATGGACAAAGCCGGTATCCGCTTGATCGGTACGGGTGACATCACCGACGACGATATCTTGAACAGCATGGGCGATGTGGCGCTGGGCGTGGTGACCTCGCACCACTACTCAACATCGCACAACTCGCCTGCGAACAAGAAGTTTGTGGCCGCGTTTGAAAAAGCCAATGCTGGCTTGCGTCCTAACTTCATGGCCGTGGGCGGCTATGACGGCATGCGCGTGATTTACGAAGCGGCTAAAGCCACCAAAGGCGGCAGCGGCGAGGCTTTGTTGACAGCGATGAAGGGCCAGATTTTTGAAAGCCCACGCGGCCCCATGTTCATCGATGCGCAAACACGCGATGTGGTGCACAACATCTACATCCGCAAGGTGGAGCGCGTGAACGGTCAGCTCTACAACCAAGAGTTCTCCACCCTCAAAGACGTCAAAGATCCAGGTAAAAGCAAGTGACCATTCTGTTTGACGGCATTGCCTACGGCATGCTGCTTTTCATCTTGGCAGTCGGGCTGTCCGTTACGATGGGGTTGATGAATTTCATCAACCTCGCGCACGGCGCCTTTGCCATGGCAGGCGGTTATCTCACGGTGGTGCTGATGCAGCGCTACGAGGTGCCGTTTTTGGTGTGTTTGCCCTTGGCGTTTGTGGCCACGGCCTTGCTGGGCGCGTTCTTAGAGCGCACCTTGTACCGACCGATGTACCGCAAACCGCATTTGGACCAGGTGCTGTTTTCCATCGGCCTGGCCTTCATGGCGGTGGCCTCGGTGGATTATTTTGTCGGTTCGCAGCAGCAGATCATGCAGTTGCCTGAATGGCTCAAAGGCCGCACCGAGTTATGGGACGGTCAGCCTTGGGCTTTGGGCATGGGCCACTACCGTTTGTTCATCATTGCCGTGTGTGCGGCGTTGACGGTGGGCCTGCAATATGTGTTGTCGGCCACCCGGTTTGGCAGCCGTTTGCGCGCCAGTGTGGACGACCCACGCGTGGCTTCGGGCTTGGGCATCAACGTCAATGTGGTGTTTGCAGCCACCTTCGCCGTGGGCTCGGGCTTGGCCGGTTTGGGCGGCGCTTTGGGCGCTGAAGTTCTGGGCCTGGACCCGACCTTTCCACTCAAGTTCATGGTGTATTTCTTGATCGTGGTCGCAGTGGGGGGCACCTCGTCGATCACCGGACCTTTGTTGGCCGCGCTCTTGCTGGGCGTGGCCGATGTGGCCGGTAAATATTACGTGCCCAAGTTGGGCGCGTTCATTGTGTATTCACTCATGTTGGCAATTTTGATTTGGCGTCCGCAAGGCCTGTTTGTGCGACAAGGAGGCAAGTCATGACGTCTGTGACTTCTTTAGCGCAGCAGAGTGTGTTGAACACCTCGCGCATGAAAGTGTGGGAGCCTGTTTTTTGGTTGCTCGCGCTGGCGTCGCCTTGGCTGGCGCAACAACATGCCTTGATCATCAACGAAATTGCCATCGTGGCTTTGTTCGCCGTGTCTTTGGATTTGGTGCTGGGCTACACCGGCATCGTGTCGTTGGGGCATGCGGCCTTTTTGGGTTTTGGTGCTTACGCAGCAGCTTTGTTTGCCAAATGGGTCATGCCTGACCCCTTGGTGGGTTTGCTGGTGGGCACCTTGGCCGCAACCGTGTTGGGCGCTGTGTGTTCCACCACCATTTTGCGCGGCTCAGACCTGACCCGTTTGATGGTCACCCTCGGCATGGCCCTCATCTTGTATGAGCTGGCCAACAAGTTGGACTGGTTGACCGGTGGTTCAGACGGCTTGCAAGGCGTGGTCATGGGCCCCGTGCTGGGCCGCTTTGAGTTTGATCTGATGGGGCAAGTGGCTGCTTGGTATTCACTCAGCGTGCTGTGCGTGTGCTTCTTGCTGGCGCGTCGCTTGGTGCATTCGCCGTTTGGCGCCACCTTGATGGCGGTGCGTGACAACCGCTTGCGTGCCATGGCCATTGGTATTCCGGTGCATGCGCGCTTGGCCGTGGTCTATACGACCGCCGCAGGGGTGGCGGGTGCAGCGGGCGCACTGATGGCGCAAACCACCGGCTTTGCGTCGTTGGATGTGTTTGCCCTGGACCGTTCGGCCGACGTCATGCTGATGTTGGTCATTGGCGGGGTGGGTTGGTTGTATGGCGGGGTGGCAGGGGCCATTGTGTTCAAGCTCATGCACGACGTGATCTCCAGCATCACCCCGCAGTATTGGACGTTTTGGATGGGCCTCTTTTTGGTCGTGCTCGTCATGGTGGGCCGTGAGCGACTGCTCAAGCCTTGGACATGGGGGCGCACATGACAGACACACGCTATGTGTTGCAAACGCAAGGGCTGGTGAAACGCTTTGGCGGCATCACGGCCACAGACCATGTGACGCTGAATATTGCGCAAGGCGCACGCCACGCCCTGATTGGCCCCAATGGCGCGGGCAAAACCACGCTGATTAATTTGATGACCGGCGTGTTGCCACCGACCGAAGGCCGCATTGTTTTAGAAGGGCAAGACATCACCGAACTCGCACCGCACCAGCGCGTGCGTCGCGGCTTGGTGCGCACGTTTCAAATCAATCAGCTGTTCAACAGCATGACACCGCTGGAAACTCTGGCCATGGTGGTGTCACAGCACCAAGATCTGGGTGGCCGCTGGTGGCAGGCCTTGGGCCGCGACACCGCGGTGGTGGCGCGTTGCGAGCAATTGCTGGCGCAATTCAGGCTCACCGACGTGATGAACCAACGCACCGAGTTTTTGGCTTACGGCAAGCGCCGCTTGCTGGAGATGGCGATTGCACTGGCCTGTGAGCCCCGTGTGTTGCTGCTCGACGAGCCGGTGGCCGGTGTGCCCGCCGGCGAGCGCGAAGAGCTGTTGCAAACCGTGTCGGCCTTGCCAGCCGATGTGTCGGTGGTGTTGATTGAGCACGACATGGACTTGGTGTTTGAGTTTGCCAACCGCATCACCGTGTTGGTGAATGGCGCTGTGCTGACCGAAGGCACACCAGAGGCGATTGCGCACGACCCCCAAGTCAAAGCGGTGTACCTCGGTCATGGGGAGGATGCACATGTCTGATTTGCTACAAGTCGAACACGTGAGTGCCGGCTACGGCGAAGCCGTGGTGTTGAACGATGTGAGCTTCTCCTTGGCTGAGGGCGAAACCCTGGCTTTGCTGGGGCGCAACGGCACGGGCAAAACCACCTTGATGGACACCTTGGCGGGCGCCACCCGTCAGCATGGTGGCCAGATTCATCTGCGTGGGGTGCCGCTGCACGGCATGCCTTCGCATGAGCGCGCACACGCTGGGATTGGTTGGGTGCCACAAGAGCGCTGCATTTTCAAATCGCTCACCGTCGATGAAAACCTCACAGCGGTGGCGCAACCTTCTCGTGCGGACCGAAAAAACAACCCGTGGACACCTGCGCGCGTGTACGTAATGTTTCCGCGTTTGGCCGAGCGAAAAAACAACTTGGGCACACAGCTCTCCGGTGGAGAACAACAAATGTTGGCGGTGGGGCGTGCTTTGGTGCTCAACCCACGCATCTTGTTGTTGGATGAACCGCTCGAAGGCCTGGCGCCCATCATCGTGCAAGAGCTGCTGCGCGCGATTGCACGCATTACCCGCGAAGAAGGCCTGTCGGCCATCATCGTTGAGCAACATCCCCAAGCGATTTTGGCCATCAGCCATCAAGCGTTGGTGCTTGACCATGGCACGGTGGTGCACCGTGGATTAGCGGATGAATTGCGCGCTGCGCCGGAGTTGCTGGATCAATTCCTGGGCGTGGCCCGCGTGTTGTAAACCCTTGAGGGAATCTGTATGTTTTTAAAAAATACCTGGTACGTGGCCTGCAAACCTGCTGATGTGGAGACCAAGCCCTTGGGCCGCAAGATTTGTAACGAAAGCATGGTGTTTTACAAAGGCGAGGGCGGCAAGATTGTGGCGCTGGAAGACTTTTGCCCACACCGTGGCGCTCCCTTGTCTTTGGGTTTTGTGTGCGAAGGCAAGCTGGTGTGCGGCTACCACGGCTTGGAAATGGGCTGCGACGGCAAAACGGTGGCCATGCCGGGCCAGCGTGTGCGTGGCTTTCCTGCGATCCGTGCGTATCCCACCGTGGAGCGTTATGGCTTTGTGTGGGTGTGGCCCGGTGAGGCCGAGAAGGCTGATGAAAGCTTGGTTCCGACGTTTGAATTTTTTGACAACCCCGCTTGGGCCTATGGCGGTGGGCTCTATCACATCCACTGTGATTACCGTCTGATGATCGACAACTTGATGGACTTGACGCACGAAACCTATGTGCACGCCAGCAGCATTGGGCAAAAGGAAATCGACGAAAGTCCTTGCGTCACCAAGGTTGATGGTGACCATGTGACCACCAGCCGCTTCATGGAAAACATCTCCGCGCCACCGTTTTGGCAAATGGCTTTGCGTGGCAATAATCTGGCCGACGATGTGCCGGTGGACCGTTGGCAAATTTGCCACTTCACGCCACCCAGTCACGTGATGATTGAAGTGGGCGTGGCGCATGCGGGCAAAGGCGGTTACCACGCACCCGATGAAAGCAAGGCTTACAGCGTGGTGGTGGACTTCATCACGCCCGAGACCGACACCTCGATTTGGTATTTCTGGGGCATGGCCCGTAAATTCAAACCGCAAGACGCAGCATTGACCCAAACCATTCAAGAAGGCCAAGGCAAGATCTTTGCCGAAGACCTGGACATGCTGGAGTTGCAGCAAAAGAACTTGCTGGCGCACCCCACCCGTGAATTGCTCAAACTCAACATCGATGCCGGTGGCGTGCAATCGCGCCGCGTGATCGAGCGTTTGTTGGCGCAAGAGCAAGGAGCTGCTCATGGTTGATGCCACCTTGGCCGTGCGCGTGGTGCGCAAGCAAGTGGAAGCTGAGGGAGTTTGCTCTTTAGAGCTGGTGTCGGCATCGGGCGGCGCTTTGCCCGCCTTCAGCGCAGGTTCTCATATTGATGTTCACTTGCCGGGTGGTTTGACGCGTCAATACTCCCTGTGCAACAACCCCTCAGAGGCGCACCGTTATGTCATTGCCGTGCTGCGCGATCCTGCCTCACGGGGTGGCTCGCAGGCGGTGCATGACGGGGTACATGAAGGCGATACGCTGACCATCAGCGTGCCCAAAAATCACTTTGCTTTGGCGCCCGATGCCCAGCGTCATCTCCTGCTGGCCGGAGGCATTGGCGTCACGCCTTTGTTGGCCATGGCGGAGCAGCTGAGTGCTCAAGGTGCAGCGTTTGACTTGCATTACTGCGCACGCGCCAAGTCGCGTGCCGCTTTTGTGCAACGCATGTCTGACGCCCCGTTTGCATCACGGGTCCACATGCACTGGGACGATGCGCCCGAGCAACCCGCCTTTGATGTGACTGCCTTGCTGGCGCAGGTTCAAGCTGGGGTGCATGTTTATGTGTGCGGTCCCAAGGGATTCATGGATTTTGTCTTGTCCACGGCACGCGCCGCCGGGTGGCCTGAGGCGCAGCTGCATTTTGAATTTTTCGGTGCCGAAGTTGTGTATTCGGACTCGGATGCATCCTTTATCGTCAAAATTGCCAGCACAGGTCAGGAAATCCAGGTGCCTGCAGAGCAAACCGTGGTGCAAGCCTTGCAGCAAGCGGGTATTGATATTCCTATCGCTTGTGAGCAGGGCGTGTGTGGCACTTGTCTGACGCGTGTGCTGGAGGGGATTCCGGATCACAAAGACATGTATCTCACGCCCGAGGAACAGGCCGCCAACGACCAGTTCACGCCATGCTGCTCACGGGCCAAATCGGCAGTGATGGTGTTGGACATTTAAGGTCTTAAATAATTCAAAATTTAAGTCTGACTTTCAAAAACACCGCTAAGTGGTTGCATTGACTGGATTTTTTATCTTAAATAAACAACACTGAAACCAACAAAATATAGTTTTTGCCGGTTTTATTGCTAAAATTAACGGTAAGGAGTTTTATATGTCCAATCAATCTGATTCGCTTGAAAGTGTTGTTATTGGTGACGGAGTGGTCGTGAAGGGTACTTTCACGGTCCCGTCAAAAGCCATCATCAATGGCGTTATTGAGGGTGATTTGACTGCAGAAGAGGTCTTGATCGGCCCAACAGGCAAGATCACGGGCCGAGTTTCTGCCAAAGTCATTGACGTGCGTGGACAACTCCATAACACCATCATCAGCGAGAAGAGCCTGATCGTTCGTTCGACCGGCAAGATCGCTGGCAAAGTTCAGTACTCTGAGATCGAGATCGAAAAAGGTGGCGAAATCGAAGGTACGTTGAGCCAAGGCGTCGATGGCCCTACCTTGCACTTGGGTGGTACCGCATCGGCGGTTTAAAACCCAGCGCTGATCTATGTTGCTTCGCCGACTTCTCACGAGCGCGCGTCTGTTGCCCGGGCTGGTGTCCGATGGGTGGACACGCCAGTATGAAGACGCGCGCATCATTCTTGAGCAAAACGGTGACCTGCACTATTTCAATCTGAGTGCGCGCGTGCAGCGTATCTTGGTGCGCGGTGGCATCATGACGGCGGGCGCCATGCTGGTGGCCATCGTGGTGTTGGTCGTGACGAGCACCAGCTTGATGATCAGTCGTGCCAAATTGGAACGCTCGCATGAAGAGGTCTACCGCGCCTTGCTGAGCAGTGCCTCGGATACCGAGGGCGGCGAGCGCTTGACCATGAATGACGAGCAAATGGTGGCCTTGGCGCAAACCATTCGCGACCGCGATATGAGCATTCGTCGCTTTGTGGACACGTCCATGGTGGCGGTGTCGCAAGAAAACGTGACCATGAAGTCACAGCTCGAGTCATCTGGTTTGACCGAAAAAATCGTCAAAATCATTCAACAAAATGCAGCCAATGGCGGCTTCAATTTAGAAGACGATGTCAAGGGCAACCCATTGCTGCGCGGCAAAGTGGCGGACGAGCTGTCCACCAACCGTGGTTTGCGCGAGGTGTTGTATGCCTTGCCCAGCGTCATGCCGGTGCCCAACTACAGCGTGACATCGGACTTCGGCGTACGACGTCACCCGATTTCTGGACAAACGCATTTCCACACGGGCTTGGATTTGTTGAGCGAGACAGGCGATGAAAAAGTTCACCCCGTCAAACCCGGGGTGGTGGTTTTGGCGCAATTTCATACGCAATACGGCAACACCGTGGTGGTGCGACACACCAATGGTGTGGAATCCTTGTATGCCCACTTGGCCAATATGGCGGTCAAGGTTGGCGACAAAGTGACGAATGAATCTGTGGTGGGCAATATTGGCAGCACAGGTGCTTCATCCACTGGTAAACACCTTCATTTGGAAATCCTGATCGGCGGGTATCCAGTCAATCCTCAAAAAGTTATTCGGACGGCACAATATGTTCAACAAATCCAAAACCAGCAACATTAATCTCCCTGCTGAGACCGTTTCTGGTCCTGACGTGGACGACGACAACGTGCAGGACGAGGTTCAATCGGTTTCTCCCCCCCCCGCAGTCTCTGCACCAACTCAGCGAAACAGCATGATGGACATGATCTCCGCCACCGCCAACAAGCCCTCTATTTTGAGTGAGGGCTTCTCCTTCCGTGGTGAGATTGCTGCCAAAGGCGCAATCCATGTGGAAGGCTCCTTGAACGGTCAAATTCAAGTCGATGAACTCACCATTGGCGCACGTGGCCAAGTTGAAGGCGTGGTCACTTGCAGCAGTTTGCACATCAAAGGCAAGTTCTCGGGCACCGCGACATGCAATGAGTTGATCGTGACCTCATCGGCCTCGGTCGACGGCCATGTGGTGTATCAAACCCTGTCGGTCCAAAAGGGTGCGTCTATCAAGGGCGAGCTCTTGTTGGTCAAGTAATCTCTTTGGTCTGATTACCCTCCGTCATGCATCAAGAATTGCCTACGATCAACGGCGAGTTGCTGCGTTTACGCCGCGAAACACGTGGTTGGGCCTTGAGTGATTTGGCGACGCGCGCATGCATGTCGATCAAGCAAATTCGACAGCTGGAAGAGGGCGGCTCCAGTGCGTTTTACAGCGACACCATCAAATGGACGTCTGCTAAAAAAGTAGGCACCTTGTTGGGCATGCAACCTGAAGAGGTGTTTGTACAAGTTGCACCCGCAGTGGTGTCGACGCCACCTGTCGATGCTGCCGATGTGGCCACAGACGAGGCGACAGCTGCGGTTGACTCGGTCGCAGCACCTGCGCCTGCTGAATCTGATCATGCGCGCCAAGATGACTTGGTTGACGTGGCCACAGACGCTTCGGTGGAGGCTACCGCAAGCCTTGAAACTTCCCAAGTCACGAAGACTCCGGTGTTGGCCTTGGCGGCGTTGTTTGTTGCTGCGTTGGCGGTGGCCGCATGGATGCGTCCTGAACCGGAAGTGGTGACAGAGCCGGCGCCTCCTGTGTTGCAAAACATGGCCACTGAACCCAGTGACGCCACCAGCGCACCCTCTGTGACACCCGCTCAAAAACCTGCGTCTACAACGCTGGTTGGAACCGCCGCAGCGCCGGCGTCTGCCACAGCCTCTGTGGCAGCGGCTTCAGCGAGCACCCCCCGTGTGGTGATGCCTGCTGCAAGCGCTGCGTCTGCAGCGGTCGTCAAACCTGCCAATGCTGTGCAGGCACCTGCAGCTGCCGCCTCCGTGGCGAGCAAGCCGCTTTAATTTTTCTCTCTATTTTTTGCGCTTTTAGCGCGTGGCACCTAAGGCCAATGCTTGGTCGCGGCTGGTTTGTAGATCCATGGGGTTGGGCGCTTGCAGTGGCCAGCCACCCATGTGTTCACGCGCAATGCTGTGCATGCCTTGCACCCAAGCTGGGCTGTCGTTGAGGCAAGGGATGTAATGAAACGCCTTGCCGCCTGCATGCAGATAAGCTTCTTGTGCTTCTTGTGCAATTTCTTCCAACGTCTCTAAGCAATCGCTGGTAAAGCCTGGACAAATCAAGTCCACGCGCTCCACACCTTGCTGCGCGAGCGCCACCAAGGTGGGCTCGGTGTAGGGCTCCAGCCATTTGGCCTTGCCGAATCGGGATTGGAACGTGACCATGTATTGCGACTTGCTCAGGCCCAAGGCCTCGCCCAGCAAGCGCGCTGTTTTGTAGCACTCGCAGTGGTAGGGGTCGCCCAAGTGCAGGGTGCGCTCGGGCACACCGTGAAAGCTCATCACCAAGCGATCGCCTTGTCCATGGGCAGCCCAATGCGCACGTACACGATCGGCCAAAGCTTGGATGTAGGACGGATGGTCGTGGTAATGGTTGATGAAACGAAACTCTGGCAACAAACGCGTGCGCAGGCCCCAGGTGTAGACCGCATCAAACACGCTGGCCGTGGTGGTGCCCGAGTACTGGGGATAGGCAGGCAGCACCAAGATGCGGGTGAAACCTTCGGCCTTGAGGGCATTGAGCTGCGCGGGCATGCCGGGGTTGCCGTAGCGCATGGCATAGCGCACCGTCACGGCCTCGCCGCTGGCATCAAAGGCCTGTTGCAGTGCTTGGGCTTGACGCTCGGTCCACACCTTCAGCGGCGAGCCTTGATCGGTCCAGATGCTGGCGTATTTCTTGGCTGACTTGGCAGGGCGCACACGCAAAATGATGCCGTGGAGGATGGCCAGCCAAATCACACGGGGAATTTCAACCACCCGGTGATCACCCAGAAATTCCGCCAGATAACGGCGCAGGGCCGAGGCGGTGGGGGCATCGGGGGTGCCGAGGTTGCACAGCAACACGGCGGTGCGGGGCGCTTGTCCGTGTTGGAAAGAGGGTTCTTTGGCAAAGGTGGGTTTGAACAGCATGCGGTATTCTCTCCCAGTGATGCTCGACCTTGCAAAAATCCAAGCCATAACCCTTGATCTGGATGACACCTTGTGGCCCGTGTGGCCAACCATTCAGCATGCGGAACAAACCTTGCACGACTGGCTGCTCGTGCATGCGCCGCAAACCGCAACATATTCTCAATCTGCCGATGTGAAGCGCGAGGTCCGTGCCCATGTGCAGGCGCAGCATGCCGATCGCTTGCACGATCTGAGCTTTTTGCGCCAAGAGGCAATTCGCGAAAGCTTGCGCCGTGCGGGCGATGATCCGCACTTGGCCGAAGACGCATTTGCGGTGTTTTTCCAGGCCCGTCAGCAGGTGACTCTGTTTGACGGCGCCCATGAAGCGCTGGCCCGCTTAGCGGCACGCTATCCCTTGGTGGCGGTGTCTAACGGCAATGCCGATGTGTTTCGCACCGCCGCAGGTGTGCACTTTCACGCCGCAGTGAGCGCGGGTGAGACAGGCGTGGCCAAACCCGATCCGCGCATTTTTCATGCGGCTGCGCAACGCTTGTCGTTGTCACCCGATGCCGTGTTGCATGTGGGCGATGACGCCTTGGCCGATGCGGTGGGTGCACGCGCCGCAGGCATGCAAGCGGTGTGGGTCAATACCGACAACCACCCCTGGTCACACGCCGAGCCGCAGCCTTTCACGGTGCGCCACATCGCAGATTTGTCCGATCACTTGTTGGCCTGAACGCACTGCGCCCTCCAGGGTCGAGGGGTAGGGACCGTCCACATAGTCACCGCAAGCCCACAGTCCAGGGACGATGAATGCCGAGGGACGCTTTATGCCAGGTGTGCAGGCCAGCGTGGCACGCTTTTCGACCACGGTTTGGACCACCTCTAAAGAAGATACACCGAGTTGTTCGGCTACTTGCTGGCGTACCTGTTGTGCGATCTCTTCGCGTGTGCCTTGACTGGCGCTCACGACGGCGGCGAGCAAACCCTTCTGCCCATTCAGCACGTCACGATCAAACACAAACTGTGCTGGCGCTTGTGCATTGCTGGCCAAGGCCACCATGGGACGCGGTAGCCCCCGAAATGCAGGGGCTGTGCATTGCATATAGACAGTGGCAATCGCTTCTGTAGCGAGGGCTTGGGCTTGTTGTGCCCACGCCGTGTGGTGGCCTGATACCAAGCGTGCGGCTTCCCATGACGGGCAGGCGATCAAGAGCGGGTGGTGTGCATCGTGGGTGCTGAGATGGTCCGAGATGTCGTGTGCATCGCGCCGTTGGCCGAGGTGGATGTGTGCGCCTCGTGCAGTCAACCACGATAGGCAAGCGTTCGGAAGCACAGCGCCTAAATCAACCTGTGGGATCAAGAGGTCTGAGCTGCCGGGGGCCGTCAGCAAGGCGTCGTGCAACACGCGCAAAAAAACACGGGCGCTGGCTTGGTGCATGGGCGTGTTGAGTGCTGACAGGCACAACGGTTCGATCAGCTGTGTGATGACCCGATCAGTCAGTGCGGCGTGGTGGTTCAGCCGCTGCACCGTCCAATCGGCATCGCAGTCAAAGCGCATGCGTTGCCAATGCCAGCAGGCTTTGAGCAACTGGGTTTTGTCATGCCAAGTCCAGCCGCTTGCGGTGCAAATACCGGCTAACACATTGAATGGCGCTGGCCAATCAGGCAAATGCAAGCCCTGGCCTTGTGTGTCGCGCAGATCCAAGGGCAAGCGCTGCAACACCTGCTCCGGCTCAACCCCCACGGTGCGCATGAGCTGCAAGGTCTGCTGGTAGGCGCCAATCAAGATGTGTTGGCCGTTGTCCAAGGGCAGGCCCGCAAAAGTCTGTGGCAGGGCGCGGGCGCGTCCACCAGGGAGGCCCGATGCTTCGTAGAGCGTGACCTGCCAACCTTGTTGAACAGCCGCCACCGCAGCCGACAAGCCTGCCCAACCTGCGCCGACGATGGTGATGTGTTGCAAGGCCAAGTTGCCCGTTGAGCGTTTAGGTTTAGAAACGACCCAAGGCTTGCATCTTCCAAGCCAACCAGAGTTTGCGCAGAGGCGTGAGGGCCACGCGTTGGGTCAGAACGGGAAAGTGCTTCGCTTCAATTTCGCGCAGCAGGGTGCGGTAAATGCTGGCCATCATCAAGCCCGGTTTTTGATGCCGCAAGTCGGCCGCAGGCAACAGGGCCAAAGCCTCGTCATACAAGGCATGTGCGCGGGCGGCTTGAAACTGCATCAAGGCCTGAAAGCGGTCCGAATCGAGGCGGTTGAGCACCTCGTGGGCTTTGACATCGAACTGCTGCAGCTCTGCGACGGGCAAATAGATGCGGCCGCGCAAAGCGTCTTCGCCCACATCGCGGATGATGTTGGTGAGTTGAAACGCCTGTCCGAGCTTGTGCGCATAGGCCGTGGTGGCCGGATCGGTTTGACCAAAGATGCGGGCCGATACTTCGCCCACCACGCCTGCCACTAAATGGCAGTAGCGGGTGAGGTTGGGGTAGTCGAGGTAGCGGGTTTGGGTCAGGTCCATCTCGCAGCCTTCGATCACTGATTGCAGCGCGGCTTGTTCAATGCCAAATTCTGGGCACAAGGGAACGAGCGCTTGCATGACGGGATGGCTGGGTTTTCCTGCAAAGGCTTGGCGCACTTCGTTGTGCCACCAAGCCAATTTGGAGCTGGCCACGCCAGGGTCGGAGACTTCGTCCACCACATCGTCGACTTCGCGGCAAAACGCATAGAAAGCCGTGATGGCTGCGCGTCGCTGGGGCGGCAAAAACAAAAAAGCGTAATAAAAGCTGCTGCCCGAGGAGGCGGCTTTTTGTTGAACGTAGTCTTGGGGTGTCATGTGTGGGCCATTATCGGTGCGCTGATGCCGTGTCGGGCGGGTGCAAGGCGGGTTGTCACATCCACAGGCTGCGCCACAGCATGCGCACGATGTCGATCTTGTTGAGCGTGGGGCGCGGCCAGTGCTCGGGTGTATTGGCGTGACCTGCGTGTTGTGCATCGAGTTTGTCCAAAATGCGCAAGCCACCTTGCACCACGGCACGCAGCTCCCAGCCTGCACGGCCGGGGACGCGGTGGACCAGGGGAGCGCCTTGCATCATCAAGGTTCTGGCAAAGTGCAGTTCCGCCAACAAGCTGCTCCCTTCAGGTAAATAATTGCGCCCGCGTTGCAAGTCAGTGCTGCGGTCTTGCCAAAAATTGATCAGCTGCAACGCCGTGCAAATCGCATCGCTTTGCGTCAAAGACGTGGCGTCCTGCACACCATACAGATGCAAAAGCAAGCGGCCCACCGGATTGGCTGAGCGGCGGCAGTAGTCCAGCAGCTCCGCCGTGTCTTGGTAGCCTCTGCCAGCGCGGGTGTAGGCCACGTCTTGTTCAAAGGCATCGAGCAAGTCGTGCAGCAAGGTGTGGGGTAGCTGGTGCTGGGCCACCACACGGCCCAGTGCAGTGAACACATGGGGCCAACGCGTGCTGCTCACCGCAGCGCCTGATGTGCCGGGGGTGAGGGCCTGGTTCAAATCGGCGCGAAATTCAGCCAAGTCTTTCAAACGCTGCTCAGCCGTGACGTCCCCTTCATCGGCCAAGTCGTCAGCCGTGCGCGCAAAGTGGTACAGCGCCACGATGGCTGGCCGCAGCTCGGGCGGACACAGCCAGGAGGCGACAGGGAAATTTTCGTAATGCTCGATGCCGGACATAGATGAAGACGATTGTCGCGTGTCCCTCTCACCACCCAGCGTCACCAAGATCGGGTACATTACTAACCAACGAGTCATTAACGATTGAGCACGTCATGTTTTCTTCCCTTCTCCCTTTCAACCGTTCTTGGATCAGCGTCTCTGGTCTGGTGATCAGCGCCGCTGTATTGACGGCGTGCAACAAAGCCCCTGCGCCCCAAGAGCCAGTGCGAGCGGTCAAGCTCATCACCGTGGGTGCATCGGCTTCAACCCTGGATTTGGAGTTCTCAGGCGAAGTTCGTGCCCGCATTGAAGCGAATTTGGGTTTTCGGGTGGCGGGCAAGCTGATCAGCCGGCCTGCCGAAGTGGGGCAGCGCGTGAGTGCTGGGCAGTTGCTGGCGCAAATCGACCCACAAGACTACCGCTTGGCCGCAGACGCTGCCGCGGCGCAAATGGTGGCTGCACAAACCAACCGCGACTTGGCGGCGGCCGATTTGAAGCGTTACCAAGGCTTGCGCGATCAGGGCTTTATCAGCGCGGCCGAGTTGGAGCGTCGTGAAGCGGCTTTCAAAGCCGCGCAAGCACAGTGGCAACAGGCGCAAGCCCAAAACACGGTGCAAGGCAACCAGTCGAACTACACCCGCTTGCTGGCCGATGGCGCGGGTGTGATCACCTCGATCGATGCCAATCCGGGTCAAGTGGTGGCGGCAGGACAGCCCGTGGTGCGTTTGGCCTTGGATGGCCCGCGCGATGTGGTGTTTTCGGTGCCTGAGGACAAATTGCCGCAGCTCAAAGCCGGCAGCAAGGTACAGGCGCAGTTGTGGAATAGCGGTCAAACCTTGCAAGCCCAGGTGCGCGATGTATCGGCCAGTGCAGACCCCATCACCCGCACCTTTTTGGTCAAAGCGGCTCTGCCCCAAGGTGCGAATGTGGTGTTGGGCTCAACCGTGAATGTGAGTCTGCCATCCGCGGGTGCCACAGGCGCGCCACGCATCACCTTGCCCACCAGCGCGCTGCGCATGGAGGGCGGCGCCACCTCGGTGTGGGTGTTTGACCCCAGCACCATGACGGTCAAACCACAAACCGTTGAAGTCAAAACCGCCGATGGCAATGATGCGGTGGTGACCTCGGGTTTGCAAAACGGAGACCAAGTGGTGGTCTCAGGCGTGCATGTGTTGACACCGGGGCAAAAAGTGTCTGTCTTTGCTGGCAAGAAGTGAGGCCACGGGCATGAACAATTTCAACCTCTCCAAATGGGCGCTGGATCACCCGGCGCTCACGCGCTACCTGATGGTCGTCTTGATGATCTTGGGCGTGGCGGCTTACTTTCAACTGGGCCAAGACGAAGACCCGCCGTTCACCTTCCGCGCCATGGTGGTACGGACCTATTGGCCTGGCGCGACCGCGCAGCAAGTGGCCGAGCAGGTGACCGACAAGCTCGAGCGCACGCTGCAAGAAGTGCCTTACGCTGACAAGATTCGCAGCTATTCCAAGCCCGGTGAATCGCAAATCATTTTTCAAATCAAGGACTCGTCCAAACCTGCCGATGTGCCCAATGTTTGGTACACCGTGCGCAAAAAAATTGGCGACATCCGCTACACCCTGCCGCAAGGCGTGCAAGGTCCGTTTTTCAATGATGAATTTGGCGATGTGTTTGGCGTGATTTACGCCTTGGATGCGCCAGGTTTCACCCCCGCTGAAGTCAAGCGCTTTGCTGACGATGTGCGCCAGCAACTGCTGCGTGTGCCTGATGTGGCCAAGGTCGAGCAGTTTGGCGTGCAAGACGAAAAAATCTTCATTGAAATTGCGCAAAAGCGTTTGGTGCAACTGGGTCTGGATGTGGGCGCGGTGTTGGCCCAACTCGGCCAAGAAAATGCGGTGGAGAACGCGGGCACGATTCAGTCGCCGCTGGATGTATTTCAAGTGCGCATCGAAGGTCAGTTTGAAACGGCAGAGCAACTGCGTGCTATGCCGATTCGCGGCAGCTCGGGGCAGCAACTCAGGTTGGGTGACATTGCCACCGTCACACGCGGTTACATCGATCCACCCTCGGTCAAGGTGCATCACCAAGGTAAACCAGTGATCGCTTTGGGCGTGTCCATGGCCAAAGGCGGGGACATCATCAGGCTGGGCCATGCGTTGCAAGAAGCCACGGCACGGATTGAAAAAACACTGCCCGCTGGCGTGAGCCTGGAACAGGTGCAAGACCAACCCAAAGCGGTGGCCCGCTCGGTGGGTGAATTTGTGCGCGTGTTGATTGAGGCGGTGCTGATTGTGTTGGTGGTCAGCTTTGTCGCCCTGGGGCTGCACAAAGGCGGTCGCTACGGCTGGTATGTGGACATTCGCCCAGGCTTGGTGGTCGCCATCACCATTCCCTTGGTGTTGGCCATGACGTTTTTGGCCATGCACTACTGGGGCATTGGCTTGCACAAAATCTCGCTCGGCTCGCTCATCATTGCGCTGGGTTTGTTGGTGGACGACGCCATCATTGCGGTTGAGATGATGGTGCGCAAAATGGAAGAGGGCTACGACCGCGTGCGTGCGGCCACCTTCGCCTATGAAGTCACGGCCATGCCGATGCTCACAGGTACGCTCATCACCGCTGCAGGCTTTTTACCCATTGGCATCGCCAAATCGACCGTGGGTGAGTACACCTATGCGATTTTTGCGGTCACGGTGATTGCGTTGATTTTGAGCTGGTGGGTGTCGGTCTACTTTGTGCCCTACTTGGGGACCTTGTTGTTGCAGGTCAAGCCGCATGATGCACAGGGCGGCGAGCATGAGTTGTTTGATGGCCCGTTCTATGCCAACTTTCGCCGCGCGGTGACTTGGTGTGTGGAATACCGCTGGAAAGCAATTGGCATCACGGTGCTGTTGTTTGTCTTAGGGCTGGTGGGCATGAGCCGTGTGCAGCAGCAGTTCTTCCCAGACTCCAGTCGCCCCGAAGTCTTGGTGGATTTGTGGTTCCCTGAGGGCACGTCGTTTAAGGTGAACGAGGCTGTGACGCACGCGGTGGAGCAGCGCTTGCTGACGCAAGAAGGCGTGGAGTCTGTGAGTTCATGGATTGGCTCAGGTTTGCCACGTTTTTACTTGCCTTTGGACCAGGTGTTCCCGCAAGCCAACGTGTCGCAAATCATGGTGATCCCCAAAGACTTGAAGCGCCGTGAATCCTTGCGGGTGGAATTGCCCACGTTGCTGGCGCAAGAGTTTCCAGAGGCGCGGGCACGTGTCAAGCTCTTACCCAATGGACCGCCTGTGCCCTATCCGGTGCAGTTCCGTGTGATGGGGGCAGACCCTCTGGTGTTGCGCCAACGGGCTGATGAGGTCAAAGCGGTCATGCGCGCCAGTGCCGTCACGCGTGGCGTGAACGACAACTGGAATGAACCAGTCAAGGTGGTCAAGCTCGAGATCGACCAAGCCAAAGCCCGTGCGTTGGGCGTGACCAGCCAGTCGATTGCGCAAGCCACCCGCACTTTGCTGGTGGGCTCGACGGTGGAGCAGTTCCGTGAGGACAACAAACTCATCGACATTGTGCTGCGCCAACCAGTGGACGAGCGTGATGCGATCAGCGATTTGACCAACGCCTACATCCCGACAGCTTCTGGTCGCATGATCCCTGCCACGCAAATCATCAAACCCGTGTTCGCCTGGGAACCTGGTGTGATGTGGCGTGAAGGGCGCGAATACGCCATCACGGTGCAAAGCGACATCGTCGATGGCCTGCAAGGCGCCACGGTGACCAAGCAGCTGTTGCCCGAGTTGAAAAAACTCGAAGCACAGTGGGCGCAGACGGGTGCAACGCCTTATCGCATTGAGGTGGCGGGCGCGGTGGAAGAAAGCGCCAAGGGCTCGAGCTCAATTTCGGCTGGCATGCCCTTGATGCTGTTCATCACCTTCACCTTGCTGATGTTGCAGCTGCACAGCTTCAGCCGTGCGGTGCTGGTGTTCTTGACCGGTCCTCTGGGCTTGGCTGGGGTGGCGGGTGCTTTGTTGGTGTTGGACCGCCCGTTTGGCTTTGTGGCTTTGTTGGGCGTGATTGCCTTGATGGGCATGATTCAGCGCAATTCGGTCATCTTGATTGACCAAATCGAGCAAGACCGCGCCAGTGGCATCCCCGCTTGGGAGGCGATTGTGGAGTCGGCCGTGCGTCGCTTGCGTCCCATTGTGTTGACCGCTGCCGCTGCCGTGTTGGCCATGATTCCGCTCACACGCAGCGTGTTTTGGGGCCCGATGGCTGTGGCCATCATGGGCGGATTGATCGTGGCAACCGTGCTGACGCTGTTGGCACTGCCCGCCATGTACGCGGCATGGTTTCGGGTGGAAAAGCCGTCTAAAATGCGCGGTTGACCGATTTCAAGCGGGTGGTCTTTTGGGGCCGCCCGTTGTTGTTTTGAAAAACCCGCGCGGGTGGCGAAATTGGTAGACGCACCAGGTTTAGGTCCTGACGTCCGCAAGGATGTGCGGGTTCGAGTCCCGCCCCGCGCACCATATCTTTCTGACAGCACGTCTCAGAGACGGCTGTCGACCATGCCAATTTAGGAGAAACCACATGGCTGTGACCGTTGAAACTTTGGAAAAACTGGAACGCAAGATCACCTTGACGTTGCCCGTCGATGTCATCGCGAAAGAGGTGGACACTCGCCTCAAGCGCTTGGCTCGCCAAGTCAAAATTGACGGTTTCCGTCCAGGCAAAGTGCCCATGAACATCGTGGCTCAGCGCTATGGCTACTCCACCCACTACGAAGTCATGAACGACAAAGTGGGCGAGGCCTTTGCCGCTGCGACCAACGAAGCCAAGTTGCGCGTGGCCGGCCAGCCCGCGATCACCGAAAAAGAAGGCGCGCCTGAAGGCCAAATGTCGTTTGACGCCGTGTTCGAGGTGTACCCCGAAGTGAAGCTGGGCGATTTGGCCAGCGTGGAGGTTGAAAAAGCCTCTGCTGAAGTGACTGACGCGGCGATCGACAAAACCATCGAAATCTTGCGCAAGCAACGCCGTACCTTCGCTCAGCGCGGTTTGGACGGCGCAGCACAAGACGGTGACCGCGTGACCATCGACTTCGAAGGCAAGATCGACGGCGAACCCTTCCAAGGCGGCAAAGCCGAAGCGTTCCAGTTCTTGCTGGGCGAAGGCCAAATGCTCAAAGAGTTTGAAGACGCTGTGCGCGGCATGAAGTCGGGCGAAAGCAAGACATTCCCCTTGAACTTCCCAGCTGACTACCACGGCAAAGACGTGGCCGGTAAGCAAGCTGACTTCTTGGTCACCTTGACCAAGGTCGAAGCTGCTCACATGCCTGAAGTGACCGACGAATTGGCCAAGTCTTTGGGCGTGGCCGATGCCACTGTGGCAGGTTTGCGCGCTGACATCAAAAACAACCTCGAGCGCGAAGTGAAATTCCGCTTGTTGGGCCGCAACAAGCAAGCCGCTCTGGAAGCCCTGGTCAGCAAAGCTGAACTCGACTTGCCAAAAGCCAGCGTGCAAGCCGAAGTCGATCGCATGGTCGAAGGCGCGCGCGCTGACTTGAAGGCCCGCGGCATCAAAGACGCCGACAAAGCACCGATTCCTGATGATGTGTTCCGCCCACAAGCCGAAAAGCGCGTGCGCATGGGCTTGGTGGTGGCTGACTTGGTGCGTGCCCACGAATTGCACGCCACACCCGAGCAAATCAAAGCACACATCGAAGAATTGGCTTCCAGCTACGAGAAGCCTGCTGAGGTGGTGCGTTGGTATTACAGTGACATGAGCCGTTTGGGCGAAGTTGAAGCCATCGTCATTGAAAACAACGTGACCGACTTCATCTTGTCTAAAGCGAAGGTTACTGCCAAGGCGGTATCGTTCGACGAATTGATGGGTCAAGCCTGACCTTTCTTCGTTCACAAGGAAACAACATGAGCGCACTGGAAACACAAGCCTTGGGCATGGTCCCCATGGTGATCGAGCAGTCGGGCCGCGGCGAGCGGTCTTACGACATCTATTCACGTTTGCTCAAAGAGCGCGTGATCTTCTTGGT
>Ga0228699_1000748_pt1 | contig 21225 bp, 18 predicted proteins | sample McNCre217_Aug_MG_FD_178016 | JGI IMG/M metagenome (GOLD analysis project Ga0228699, IMG submission 178016) | Freshwater microbial communities from McNutts Creek, Athens, Georgia, United States - 2-17_Aug_MG | ecosystem: Environmental > Aquatic > Freshwater > Creek | place: USA: Georgia... | reverse complement strand
TGATGCCGTGCAGCGCGGATTGATGCCTAGCGACTTCAAGCCGATGCCAACAGTAGGTGCTGGTGCTTACGAGGTGCGCATCAACGTGAAAGGCGCTTGGCGTGTCATTTACGTGGCAAAGTTTGAAGATAAGGTTTACGTGTTGCATGCGTTTCAAAAGAAGACGCAAGCCACCCGCCAAGAGGATATTGATTTAGCAGCCCGCCGTTATAAGCAAATAGGAGCATCGAAATGAAAGAGCCCATCACCAAATCAAGCGGCAATGTGTTTGTTGACCTTGGCTTCTCGAAGGAAGAGGCCGCTGTTTACTCTATGCGGTCGCAGCTCATGGCGCGTATTCGCGAGACCATCAAAGAAAATGACTGGACACAAACCGAAGCCGCCGATCACCTTGATATTGCCCAGTCCCGTGTGTCTGACCTCGTTCGTGGCAAGCAAGATAAATTCAGCCTCGATATGCTGGTGACGCTTGCTTCGCGAGCTGGGCGGACGATGGAACTTGCAATCGCGTAAATTTATGAGCTTGTTAATACGCCTAGCATCTGTCACCAATTTTTGACAAGACCTCAAAAAGCTGATAATATATACAGCATAACGTGAAGCAGGAGCAGGGCATGAATATCAAAGAATTGATTAAAAAATACGGTGGTCAATCTGCTCTAGCTGAGCGGCTAGGCATAGGGCAAAGCGCCGTCGCCTATTGGGTCAAGAAGAATGCGATTCCCGCAAAATGGCACGCGCAGTTGTTAGCCCTTGCGGGCAGCCTAGGCGTTGATATTTCAACTGCTGATTTGATTGAGTCGGACTCACCCTCCAGCGTCGCGCTTCACAGTCCAAGCGACCGAAGCACGCCAAGTGGCGCACAGCAGTTTTTGTTTTATGTAGCAGCCAATGGCACATTAAAAATACAGGTGTTGTTGGGCAATGAAACCGTTTGGGCTTCGCAAAAAGGCATGGCTGAAATATTTGATATTACGGTATCAGGAATCAATCAGCATCTTAAAAATATATTTGAATCCAAGGAGTTAGACGAATCAACAGTTATTAAGAAAAACTTAATACGTCTTGATAATGATGCGCACGATTGGGTAATGTTCTACAACCTCGACGCCATCATTTCCGTCGGCTACAGAGTCAACTCCTACAAGGCCACCCAATTTAGGCGCTGGGCAACGACCGTCCTCAAGGAGTACCTTGTCAAAGGCTTTGCGATGGACGATGAGCGCCTCAAACAAGGCAATCAGCTATTTGGCAAAGAGTACTTTGATGATCTCTTGGAGCGCATCAGAAAAATCCGCACCTCGGAGCGGATGTTCTGGCAAAAGGTCACGGATTTGTACAGCCAGTGCAGCAGTGATTACGACAAGGACTCACCCATCACGGGGAAATTTTTTGCGCAGATTCAAAATAAATTCCACTATGCCATCCATCAGCGCACGGCAGCGGAATTAATCAAAGAGCGGGCGGATTCAGCCAAACCGAATATGGGCTTAGTTCACTTTGCCAACATGAACAAAGATGGCGTTGTGCTCAAGTCCGACATCGTGGGTAAGAACTTTTTATCGGTCGATGAGCTTGATGAATTGGACCGTGTGGTTGAAAACTACCTAGGCACAGCGGAGCTTTTTGCCAAAAGAAAAATCGTGATGACCATGAAGGATTGGGTGCAAAAGTTAGACGAATTTTTGCGCTTCAATGCTTACGAAGTTTTAGACGGATTGGGGCGTGTCAGTAGCGATGCAGCCAAGCTACATGCGTTTGAAGAATATGAAAAGTTCAAAGCAAAACACGACAAAGAATTTAGATCTGATTTTGATAAATTGGTGACTGACGCAAAAACAAAAAGAAAGCTGCCTACAAACAATTCGAACTCTGCATCTTGAGATCAGCAACATGATTCAATCCCCCGCCATCTGGCTCATCCCCTACGCGCAGCTCAAAGCCACAGCCCGCTTGGCTTGGCAGGCGATGGCTATGGGCAAGCCAACGCCGCAAATCACCACCGTTCGCGACTGGGCAACAAGTTTTGGCGTGGTTGCCAAAGCGCCCACCGATATTCACTTCGATGCAGGCATTGACCGCTTAACTGCCGAGTCGCACCTCAAACGCGCGGGCTTGGAGACCGCTCCCGCACTCGTACAACGCTTGCTGGATATGGCCGTTGATGCAGCGCCTACGTTGGCGGCGATACACCCAAGCAGCCGTATGGCGTGGGCTAGCGCACGTACGGCGCTCTTTCAACAAGGCGGTCAGTTTCAATTGGAAGGCGCGATTGGCTTTGCCGCGCTCATGTGGGCGGCTGCGACCAACTACGACACCGATGTGCTGTGGGAACGGCAAGCGGCGCTACTTGAGTCCACCGAACACTTCTATGTGACGCAAGGTTTGCAACCAGACGCTCTCGTGCAGGCCATATTGGATGGGGCTTCCCATAAGACGACTCAGATTGATCTAGGTACATTGGATGCGTCCACGCTGATGCCGCTGGATGAGTACACCGCACTGGACTCTGAAGACTTGGTGCAGCAAACCGCAGCCGTCATCTTGCAAAGCCATGCACAGCAAGGCGTGCAAAGTATGGCGCTCATCGCGCTTGATCGTCAAATCACGCGCCGTGTGAGTGCGGTGCTGGCCAATCGCGGTGTTGCCTTGATTGACGAGACGGGTTGGGCGCTGTCCACCACCACGGTGGCCGCGCAGTTGATGGCGTGGTTGGAGGCGATGTCTTGGGAAGCCACGTCTGACGCGGTGCTCACGGCACTGAAGGTTGCGCCCGCGCGGTTTTTGCCAGCCGATGTATCGAAGCTCGAGCAGAAGATTCGCCGCGAGTCACAAGTGGCGTGGTCGCAAACAGGCAGCAACATGCTAGGCGATTGGCAAGATCGTTTTGCCAAGCCACGCGCTCTCTCTGATTGGTTGCAACAGACGAAAGCGCTGCTGCAAGACGTGGGTTTGTGGGACGCCATGCAATCCGATTTGGCGGGCGAGGCGATGCTGAAAGCTTTGCATATCGACGCGAACTCTGACTCGTCATGGGTGGCAAACTTCGTCGCGCCAATGTCTCGCAGCGCTTATCTAGTCTGGGTTCGCGCGGTGCTAGAGGCGAATCGCTTCCGTTTGAAGTTTGATGCGAGGCTGGACAAGGCAGGTGAGGGGAATGATGGGGGATGTGCTGTGTCCACCGTCACCATCTTGCCACTGGCGCAAATGTGGGGGCGGCATTTTGATGCGGTTGTTGTGCCCAGTTGCGACGAGCGCCGCCTGCCGGCTAGGCCGCGCACAACAAGCGATTGGAGTGCCGCGCAGCGAGATGCGCTCGCGTTCCCCACGGCTGACGGTGTGGCTGCTGCGCAATCCAAAGCGTGGGCGTGGCTGTGCAGCCAGCCTCATGTGAGCCTGCTTTGGCAGCAAATGGAAGGCAATGAGATGCTCTCAAAAAGCAGTTTGCTGCAAGTGCTGGAGATGGATGGCAGGCTGGCGCGTCAAACCTCGAAACTTACATCATCCCTCGTGCGGCCCATACTGGATAAGGCTTCCCAGCCTGCGCTGGATGTTTTCCAGCAAGGCGTGTCAATTGATTGGCAAACGCTTGCGCCCGCCACTTTGTCGGCAAGCGCTTATGCTGATTTGCGTGCGTGTCCGTATCGCTTCTACGCCACGCGCATCTTGGGTTTGCGTGATTCGGACGAGTTAGATGAAACCGTTGACAAGCGCGACTTTGGCACATGGTTGCATGGCACATTATTCCGATTCCATGAGGCTTTGAAGCACGAGCCCACGCTTGATCGCGTGATAACGATTGATGCTTGCGCTGCCGCCGAACAAAGGACCCTCTCGCTTGACGACGCAGCATTTTTACCCTTCGCCCTCATCTGGCCAAAGACCCGCGAGGCTTATCTGACATGGCTTACCAAGCACGAAGCCAGTGGCGCGCGGTACGAGGCGGGCGAAGTGAAGAGGGCTTTTCCTCTCACAGTGGAGGGACAAAACGTTAACTTGGTGGGTACCTTAGACCGTATCGACACCGATGATTCTGCTGGTGGTGCACGCTGGTTGTTGGACTATAAAACCGAGTCCTTGGATAAAACGAAGAAGCGCATCAAAAACGCCGATGAAGACACGCAACTCGCGTTTTATGCTGCGTTGGTCTCAAACGATGCGAGTCCATCTAGCCCGCCTGATGCACCGCTTCGCGCCGCCTACATCAACTTAGTGGAGCGTGCCAAGGGCATACAAAGTACACAAACGTTGGAGTTGCAAGAGCTTGAACAGCGCCGCGATGATTTACTCGACGGCATCTGGGGCGATCTGTCCAGCATGGCTGCAGGTCACGGCCTGCGCGCCTTGGGCGAGGGTGATGCTTGTACGTACTGCCAAGTACGCGGACTCTGCCGTAAGGATTTTGTATGAGCGCTGAGAAATTAAATCCAGCCTACGCCATCAACGGAAGGCCTGCCAGTAGTGAAGCCTTTTATTCCATCGCCTGCGACCCCGCGCGTAGCGTAGCGGTAGAGGCTTGTGCGGGCGCGGGCAAAACGTGGATGCTGATTGAGCGCATGGTCAAAGCGCTGCAAGAGGGCGCCCAGGCAGATCAAATCTTGGCGATTACGTTTACCAAAAAAGCCGCTGGCGAAATGCGGGGGCGTTTGCAAAAACGACTAGCTGAGCCAGAATTACGGGAGTTGCGAGCACGAATTTTGGCGAGCGGACGTAGCGTTCAAATTTCGACCTTTCATGCGTGGTTTTCGCAGTTGCTGAAAGCCGCGCCGCTGGCTGTTTTGCAAAAGCTGAAGTACCCGCTGGCGTATGAATTGCTAGAAGACGAAAAGACGCTATTGCCCGAGCTGCGCCATGCGTTCTATGCAGTAGCCCTTACGGATAAAGGCTTACGAGATGATTTTGCGGCGTTGATTGAAGACTTAGGCCGCTCCAAAGTGGATGACGCGCTGGCGGGCTTGCTGGCTAAACGAGTCGAGTTTGAGTTGACGGATGCGCGGGGATTGTTGGAAGGATCGGTTGAAGATGCGCCGCCACACGAGGTTGATCTTGCACGGCTTGGTGTGGTGGCAGCGCGGCTAGGGACTTACAAAGGAAAAAAGCAAATTGCTGCGGCATCGGGCTTGGAGCTTGCACTTGCCAACAAAGATTGGGATGGCATTTTGTTGTCCTTACTGACTGCAAAAAATGAGCCTCGCAGTTTGGAATCCAAAGATATGCAAGACGCGGATCGTGCGTTGCTTGTTGCCGCTCAAGATGATCTGCTGGCAAAGCTTGCCGCCGAGCACCAGCACGTTTGTTGGCTCTACCAACAGCGCATGACGCGCGTGGGGCGTGCTTGGCTGACTTGTTTCGCTGATCTCAAGCGCAAGCAAGGCTTGGTCGATATGGCGGATTTGGAGCGTGCTGCGACGTTGCTTTTGTCCGACCCTGACGTGTCGGGCGCGGTGCAAGAGCGGCTCGATCAGCGGCTACGTCACGTGATGATTGACGAGTTCCAAGACACCAATCCGCTGCAATGGCAGGCGATGCACGCGTGGCTTGCGGGCTATGCAGGCAGTGGCGGTGGGCAAGATCGTCCCAGTCTTTTTATCGTGGGCGACCCCAAGCAAAGCATCTACCGATTCCGCCGTGCTGAGCCGCGCGTGTTTGCTGCCGCGCAAGCGTTTATGCAAGAGACGTTTGATGCGGTGCTGCTCTCGTGCGACCATACGCGCAGGAACGCGGCAGGTGTGCTGGCGGTTGTCAATAGTGCCATGCTGAATGCGCAAGAAGCCAATGAATATAGGGGTTTTAGACCGCACACCACGGAAAGTGCCGAGGCTGGCTTGGCGCTTTGCTTGCCGCTAATTAATGACATTAAAAAGGAAGAAGACAATTTAACTTCATCTACTGAGTCCACATGGCGCGACAGCTTGACGATGCCACGCGTGGATGCAGAAGAAACGCTCAAAGAGCGCGAAGCAGATCAAGCCGCGCGGTGGATTGCTGCGAATACGAACGGCCAATCGGTGATGGTGCTTTGCCGCACACATGAGCCGCTTGGCCTTATTCAGAAAGCCTTGCAGCGGTACGGCGTGCAAGCTTCTAAGTTAGAAAAGAACGACTTAGCCGATGCGCCTGCGGTGCAAGACGTACTGGCGTTGCTCAATTTTTTAGTCTCACCGCATAGCGATTTAGACTTGGCGCGGGCGCTCAAGTCGCCGCTGTTTGCGTGGACGGATGCGCAGTTGATGGTACTTCGAGCACAGCAACTTGCTGCGTTGCCAGATGGGAAGTCATGGTTCGATTTATTAGACGGCGACATCAAAGAGAGGCTCACGCGCTGGCAAGCGTGGCTCGCACAATTGCCGCCGCACGATGCGCTGCAAGCGATTTACGATGATGGCGATGTTTTAAACAAGTACCTCACCGCTATGCCTGCTGAGATGGGGCTTGGCAGCCATGCCGCCTTGCAAGCCTTGCTGAGTGCGGCTTTGCAGGTAGGGGGCGGTCGGTTCTTGAGCACCTATGCGTTTGTCCGCACCATGCGTGCCAAAGTGCAAAGCATCAAAGCACCTGATGTGGCTGAGTCCGTATCCGCTGTGCAATTGCTCACAGTGCACGGAGCCAAAGGCTTGGAAGCGGATGTGGTGGTGTTGCTGAACAGCGACCCCGAGCCGCGAAAAATGCAGTCAATGACGACGCTGATCGACTGGCAACCCGAAGATTCAGCACCGCAAAAATTTGTGTTTTTGCTAAGCGAGTCCGAACCACCACTTTGCGCCAAAGCCTTGCTGCAAGAGGATTTCAAAGCGCGCGAAGTGGAGGAACTCAATACGCTGTATGTGGCGACAACGCGGGCGCGGCAAACGCTGGTGCTCTCAGCATCTAAGTCTCATCATTCGAATCCAACGAGTGTGTGGCATCGTCTGCAAGCGCTATGTACGCCTGCGGCAGCGATAGACTCGTCCTCTCGCTCTTCCCGTTCAAGTCTAGCAAGCCTTCCTGCACCTAGAGCCATGCTGCCCGCAGCGCCATTCACCTTGCCAGCTACGGTTGCTTTATCTGAATCGGGGGGTGTCCATGCGGCGGTGCAAACCGCTTCATCACGGATGGGCAGTGCGCTGCATCGTCTCTTACAATGGCAAAGCATGGATGCTGCTGCGCTAGCGGCCATCTCAAACGAGTTTGCATTGACCAAAGAGCAAGTGCAAGCGGTGTCAGTCAGCGCGCAGTCGATGCTCTATGGCGAGGCTACGTGGCTGTGGGACGCAGCGAAGATCGACTGGCAAGCCAATGAGTATGAGCTTGTGCACGAGGGACGTCTGCTGCGAATCGATCGACTCATCAGACACCGCGAGACGCAAACGTGGTGGGTGATTGATTTCAAATCCGCGCGAGAGCCAGAAAGATCGGCGGCGCTGCGCGCACAGTTGCTTGCCTATCAAGCCGCTGTTGCGCAGATGTTTGGCTTGCCTGCCAATCGGGTGCAAATGGCCTTTGTGACGGGGGAGGGGCGGCTTGCCCTTGTGTCCGATAAACTCTAGGCTATGTACTACTTAGTTCAAACAGTCTTTTTAGGAACTTGATATGAGCGATCTGCTTCTCAAACAACAGCGCGAGCCTTTGCAGGCGTCGTTTAGCGACGCATCCAACCCGATTGGTCTGGACGGCGTGGAGTTTATTGAATACACCACCGACAAGCCGCAGGCGCTGGGTCAAGTGCTGGAGATGATGGGTTTTAAGCCCGTGGCACGGCATCGCTCGCGCGAGGTCACGCTGTATCGCCAAGGCGAGATGAATATCGTGGTGAACGCCCATCCAGCCGACACGATTGGTGCGAGTCAGCCGACGATGTCTGCGATTGCACTGAGGGTGCGTGACGCTCGCAGTGCTTTTGCCTACGCGACCCAGCACGGCGGATGGGCCGTCCCCTCAAGCAGTGAAGTAATGGAGCTGAATATTCCCGCTATCCACGGTGTCGGTGATAGTCGTATTTATTTTGTCGATCGCTATAACGAGTTTTCGATTTATGACGTGGACTTTGTCCCCATCCCAGGCGTGGACACCCGTCCTGCCGCTACAGCAGGTATTCATTTTTTTGGCGCTGTGCAATATATTGGTTCAGAGCGTAGCTTCGATTGGGTTGAGTTCTACGAATCTTTGCTTGGTTTTAAGCTGGTACCCGACGAAGAACGCTTTGGCATCATGCCCAAAGGAAAGCTCTTGAATGCCCCGTCCATTAAGGCTGGTAAGGGTTTTATGTGGCAATTGGTCGAGCCCGATCTGATGGAAATTGACGGCGACGAAAAGTTGCAGCGCATGGGTCTTGGCGTTCCCGATGTGTTGGCGGCCGTGAAGGCGCTACGAAGCTTGGGTGTTGAGTTTGTGGAGTCAAACGAAGTGCACGCCGAAGCGCGCGGTGCGATTACCAAAACCTACTTGGGCTCGGTCATGTTTGAGCTCGTGCAAAGCACAAAGTGATGCCCGTATGAAAATCGAACCTCATTTTCAAGAGTTTGGTGTTGACACCATCACCTTTGCGGGCACGCTAGAGGCCAAGCTCAAAGCCACGCTGGATGCGGGCTTTACGCAGATCATGCTCAAAGCGAATGACATTGTGGGCCATCCGAAAGGTATTGACGCAGCCGTTTGGGCGGTAAAAAACAGCGGGCTGCGCGTGACGGGTTTTCAAGTTCTGCGCGACTTTGAAGGACTTAGCGGCGATTTGCATGAGTACAAAATCGACATTGCCAAGTCGATGCTGCAAATGGCAAAAAGCTTGGGCGCCAAGTTCTTGCTGTGTTGCTCGTCCACCTCAGCGCACGCTACCAGCGACTTAGACATGATTGCAGCTGATTTGCGTAAGCTGGCTATGCTCGCGCTGCCAATGGGGCTGAAGATTGCCTATGAGGGGTTGTCATGGGGTAAAACAATTAACGAGTACCACACCGCCTGGGATGTGATTTGCCGTGCGGATATGCCCAACCTTGGCACCTGCCTTGATTCGTTTCACATCTTGGCCGCCAAAACGCCGCTGGATGAAATTGATTTCATCGACCCAAACAAAATTTACTTGGTGCAGTTGGCAGACTTTTTATGGCAAGAAACCAAGAGCTTTGAAGAGCGCATGACGACGGCCAGAACTTACCGCGTCTTCCCAGGTGAAGGCGTGCACAACGAGGGTTTGATTGATCTGGTGCGGCGCATTGACAAGCTGGGCTACAGGGGCGACTACAGCTTTGAAGTGTTTAACGATGATTATCAAAATATGCCACTACCGTTTGTGGCAGAGCGTGCCAAAAAGAGCGCTATTTGGTTGGCGACGCGCGTGCTAACACGCTCGACACCGCTTCCTCGTCATGGCAACCCGTGAGGGGCGTAATTGGATGCGGGGATGAGTTTCTCCAGCTCAGCGGCTGTGTGCTGAGGGTCAACAAGCTGGATTTTGATGAACCAGCCTTCGGCCATCGGGTTGGAATTGGCCAGCGCTGGATTGGCTCGTAGGGCTTCGTTGACTTCGGTGACGGTCCCGCTAAGCGGCATGAATACATCGGCTGCGGTCTTGACCGATTCCACCACAGCGCCTACGTCCATTTGGGAAAAGACCTTGCCCACGACTGGCAACTCAACAAACACGATATCGCCAAGTGCGTCTTGCGCGTGCTCGCTAATGCCAATCGTGGCAGTCAAATGATCTTCTGAGATCGCAGCCCATTGGTGTTCTTGCGTGAAGTAAAGAGACATAAATGAAAATTTGAAAAAGATTTTTGATTGTAGGGTGCAAGCCCTCGGTGTTTAGGTGTTTTTTAAGCCTTTTGGCAGGGGGAATTGAATGGTTTCTTGTACGCCCTCCATCGTTCTTACTTTGGTCACGCTGATCGCCCCTAGCGACTTGATACGTGCAATCACAGCCTGAACCAACACATCAGGGGCGGAGGCTCCTGCCGTCACGCCGACGCGATCTACACCGCTAAGCCAAGTAGGTTCGACCTCTTCAGGGCTATCGACCATGTAACTTGCTACGCCCAGTTTTCTTGCAAGCTCAGCTAGGCGGTTGCTGTTAGAGCTGGTAGGGCTGCCCACAACAATCATTAAATCCACTTGAGGTGACAGCACCTTCACGGCATCTTGGCGATTTTGCGTAGCGTAGCAAATATCTTGCATTTTTGGCAATCGCACGGTGGGGAATCTTGCTAGCACTGCGTTTGAAATTTCTGCCGCATCATCCACGCTCAGCGTCGTTTGCGTCACCAGTGCCAGTTTTGCCGTCTGCGCGGGCATCACCTTGGCTACATCCGCCACTTCTTCCACCAAGTGAATACCCGAGTCCAATTGCCCCATCGTGCCCTCTACTTCGGGATGACCTTTGTGACCAATCATGATGAACTCAAAGCCCTCGCGGGCAAGCTTGGCTACCTCGACGTGTACCTTCGTCACCAGCGGGCAAGTCGCATCAAACACCGAAAAGCCTCGCGCGACTGCTTCGAGCTGAATCGCTTTGCTGACCCCGTGTGCCGAAAAAATCAAGGTTGCGCCCTCAGGCACATCGTCCAACTCTTCAATAAAGATCGCACCTCGGCTTTTTAGATCATTCACCACGTAAGTGTTGTGCACAATCTCGTGCCGCACATAGATGGGCGCACCAAATTTTTCTAAGGCACGATCCACAATTTCAATTGCGCGATCCACGCCAGCGCAGAATCCACGCGGCTCTGCGAGGATGATCTCTTGAAGCTCAGCCTTGATAGGTGCGCTCATAGGATGCCCAAAATCTGCACTTCAAACCGCACTGCTTGACCAGCCAGCGGATGGTTGAAATCGAACTGCACTGCGTCCTCATTCGCCGCCTGTACAGCGCCCGCGTAAGTGGCTTGTCCATCAGGCGTAGGAAACTGCACCACATCGCCCACGGCATACGTTGGGTCTTTATCGCCTAACTTCTTGAGCAGATCACGAGAGACCCACTGAATCATATCGGCGCTACGCTCGCCAAAGGCTGCCAAGCTTGAGGGTACTTCAAACGTCTGGTGCGAGCCTTCAGCAAGTCCCAGTAGATGCGCTTCCAGCGCAGGTGAGAGCTGTCCCGTTCCCAGCGTGAGCGTAGCTGGCTTGTCGTTAAACGTGTTGATGATGTCCACGCCGCTCGTGCTAGAGAGGCGGTAGTGCAGGGTTAAAAAAGATTGTTCAGTGATGGTCATAATGTGCTCATTATCCTGCCCTATGACTTTATGCTGCTGACAGATATTCCCCCCGATGCTCGCCCGCGTGAAAAATTACTCAGCCGTGGCCCGAGCGCTTTGGCTGACAGTGAATTGCTCGCGCTTTTGCTGCGCACGGGTGTACCAGGAAAAAATGTCTTGGTGCTTGCGCAAGAGCTGTTAGATCAATTTGGCGGCATAACGGGCTTGCTTCATACGCCGCCCCAAGCTCTCCAAAAGATAAAAGGTATTGGCCCTGCCAAGCGCGCCGAGCTGCTTGCTGTACTGGAGCTGGCAAGGCGTGCCTTGACGCAGCAGCTGATGGCACAACCTGTCTTTGAGTCGATTGGTGCGATGAAAGATTACCTTCGCCTGCGAATGGGCAATTTGCCCTATGAGAGTTTTGTCGTTGTTTTCTTGGACAGCCAGCAGCGCCTCATCCAAGTTGATGAGCTTTTTCGCGGTACGCTGTCTTCGTCTAGCGTTTATCCACGTGAGGTGGTAGTGCGCACGTTGGAGCAGCGTGCGGCTGCCGTTATCTTGGCTCACAACCATCCCAGTGGCGATGTGCGTCCATCCGAAGCCGACAAGGGGCTTACGCAAGCCCTACGTGCCGCCCTAGCATTGATTGATGTACGCGTACTGGATCACATCATTGTGGGACACAGCGAGACTTTCTCAATGCTAGAGGCGGGTGTATGGTAATCAGGCGGCAGCCACTGTATCCGCAGCCGCTTGAAACTCTTCCATCTTGTCAAAGTTCATGTATTTGTAAACATTGGCGCTGTCTTTGTTGATCACGCCCACGTCCGCCAAATATTCGGCTTTGGTTGGAATGCGTCCGAGTTTTGACGACACAGCTGATAGCTCGGCACTGGCCAGATACACGAAGGTGTTTTTGCCCAAGCGGTTCGGGAAGTTACGCGTGCTGGTGGACATGACCGTTGCGCCTTCTTTCACTTGCGCTTGGTTGCCCATGCACAGCGAGCAGCCTGGCATTTCCATACGCGCACCTGCTGCGCCAAACACACCGTAGTGGCCTTCGGCGGTGAGCTGGGCAGCATCCATCTTGGTGGGCGGTGCCATCCACAGTTTGACGGGGATATCGCGCTTGCCTTCTAACACTTTGGATGCGGCGCGGAAGTGACCGATGTTGGTCATGCACGAACCAATAAACACTTCGTCAATCTTGTTGCCAGCCACGTCCGACAAGGTCTTCGCGTCATCGGGGTCGTTCGGGCAGCAGAGGATTGGCTCGGTGATTTCGTTTAAATCAATCTCCAGCACGGCTGCATATTCGGCATCTTTATCGGCCTTCAAAAGCTGTGGATTTGCCAGCCATTTTTCCATCTCTCCTACGCGGCGAGCAATGGTGCGCGCATCTGCATAGCCGCCTGCAATCATGGACTTGAGCAGCGTGATGTTGGACTGGAGATATTCCTTCACAGGCGCATCGTTCAGTGCCACGGTGCAACCTGCAGCAGATCGCTCGGCTGATGCATCGGCCAGTTCAAACGCTTGCTCGATCTTCAAATCTGGCAGTCCTTCAATCTCTAGGATGCGTCCGCTGAAGATGTTTTTCTTACCTTGCTTTGCCACAGTAAGCAAACCTGCTTTGATGGCATACAGCGGAATCGCATGAACAAGGTCACGCAGCGTCACGCCAGGCTGCATCGCGCCTTTAAAGCGCACCAGCACCGACTCAGGCATATCGAGTGGCATCACGCCAGTGGCTGCGCCAAACGCCACTAAGCCAGAGCCTGCTGGGAAGCTGATACCGATAGGGAAACGTGTGTGGCTGTCGCCGCCCGTGCCCACGGTATCGGGCAAGAGCATACGATTCAACCAGCTATGAATAATGCCGTCGCCTGGACGCAAGCTGATGCCACCGCGATTGCTGATGAACTCAGGCAGCTCGTGGTGTGTTTTTACGTCCACTGGTTTTGGATAAGCGGCTGTATGGCAGAAGGACTGCATCACCAAATCGGCTGAGAAACCAAGGCAGGCCAAGTCTTTCAGCTCATCGCGCGTCATCGGGCCCGTCGTGTCTTGCGAGCCAACGGATGTCATCTTAGGCTCGCAATACGTGCCAGGGCGCACGCCCTGCTGATTCCCATTCACTTCGGGGAAGCCGCAAGCACGCCCAACCATTTTTTGCGCGAGTGTGAAGCCTTTGTTAGACGACACAGGCGCTGTTGGCAAACGGAACAATGTAGAAGCTGGCAGGCCCAAAGCGGCGCGCGCTTTAGCCGTCAAGCTGCGACCAATGATGAGCGGAATCCGTCCGCCTGCACGCACTTCGTCAAATAGCACATCACTCTTGACCTGGAAGCTCGCCACCACAGCGCCATTCTTCAAAGCCTTGCCAGCATAGGGCTGCAGCTCGATTTCATCGCCCATATTCATCTGAGACACGTCCAGCTCAATCGGGAGTGCGCCTGAGTCTTCCATGGTGTTGTAAAAGATCGGCGCAATCGCAGTACCAAGGCACACACCACCAAAACGCTTGTTCGGCACAAATGGGATATCCACGCCTGTCCACCACAGCACGCTGTTGGTGGCAGATTTACGGCTAGAGCCCGTACCGACCACATCGCCCACATAGGCAATGAAACGGCCAGCTTTGTCGGCGGCTTCACGCATGGAATTGAGCAGCGCAATCGGACCGCGCTTGCCGTCTTCTTCGGGCGTGATGCCGTCTCGTGTGTTCTTCAGCATGGCGAGTGCGTGCAGTGGGATATCTGGGCGGCTCCACGCATCAGGTGCAGGCGAAAGATCATCGGTGTTGGTTTCGCCCGTTACTTTAAACACGGTGAGTTTGATGCTTTGCGGCACTTCGGGGCGGCTGGTAAACCATTCGCCATCGGCCCAGCTTTGCAGTACGGCTTTCGCGTTGGCGTTACCTTTCTCAGCTTTTTCTTGCACATCATGGAACTGGTCAAACATGAGCAGGGTTTTCTTGAGTGCGGTAGCGGCAATACCGCCTACCTCTTGGTCGTCCAACATGTCGATCAGCGGCGTCAGGTTGTAGCCGCCCACCATCGTGCCCAAGAGCTCCACGGCTTTTGCTCGAGAAATGAGTGAGCATTTTTCTGTGCCATGTGCAATCGCGGCAAGGTAGGACGCTTTCACCTTGGCGGCATCGTCCACACCCGCAGGCACGCGATGCGTGATGAGGTCTAAGAGCTGTGCTTCTTGTCCAGCAGGTGGCGCCTTGAGTAGTTCAATCACTTGCGCCGTTTGTTTAGCGGAAAGTGGCAGGGCTGGTACGCCCATAGCGGCGCGCTCGGCAACGTGTTGGTTATAGGTATCAAGCATATTCATGGTAGTTTCCTTCAATCAAATAAAAAATTAAGGTGTTGCAGACGGCGCGTCCATTGCCGCCTGGACTGCTTTTTGTGCGTCATTTTGACAATCGGTCGCTAAACGTTTGCCAATCTTTTCGTTAAAAAGCATGGATTTGTTGGACATTTGCAGCCAGACAATGCCGTGGTGTTTATCTTCCAGTTTGAGTGCGCCAGACTCTGTGGGTATCTGCGCCGCCACATAATGGGCTTTGCCAATTAAGATGTCGTAGTGTGCGGGCTGAGTTTGGCTTGGTGCAATCGTGACGATGTGTTTTTCAGCGCAAGCCATGCGACCAAGCGCGAGGGAGTGAGGCAATGCCGCAAACTGAGCTTGTGACAAAGCCAAATCACTAGCCGTCAAACTCAATAAAACGCTGGCAAATAAGTTGGATCGTCGGCTCATGGGATTCCCTCTTTATTGAGAAAAGTAAACGCTCATGCTATTGGGAATCACGCCACCTGTAGCGTGTGCGCGTTCAATCACCTGCCAAAAATAACGGTAGCTGGCGCGGTCTTGCAGCGCCCCCCCAAAGCTAATCGGCGCCCAATCCACTTTGGCTGCTGCTTCCAGCAGATTCGCCGCAGTCTCAATCTCAGATTCCGTTGGCGTAAAGGTTTTCAAGATTGGACGAATTTGATCGGGATGAATGCTCCACATACGCGTGTAGCCAAGTTCTTTAGCTGCCTTGGAGGCCGCACTGGATAAGGCTTCCACGTCTTTAAATTCGGTAAACACGCAGTGCGATGGCGTTTTACCAAAGGCATGGCAAGCCGCTGCAATCTCAAGCTTGGCACGAATCACCAGCGGGTGCTGAAACTGCCCCATGCCCGACATGCCGCTAGCAGGAATCGCGCCGCCGTGACTCGATACAAAATCCATCACGCCAAAGCCAATCGACTGCAAACGTGGATGTGCGGCAATTTCAAATACTTTGTGGATCGCGTGCGACGACTCGACCAGCACATGAATCGGCAAGTGCGAACCACCCGCTGCGTCAATAGATACAAGGGCTTTATCGATATCAGCTGCACATTCAATCTTGGGCAGCATAATGTGCGAGAGGCGAGCACCTGCTTTTTTGACGATGATGCTCACATCAGACTCAAAAGCCGCTTCATCAATCGGATGCACACGCACCGCAACCCGCGACCCAGCTGTAGCGCCTAGCGCTAGCTCTGAGACTAAATGCGCATGATCGACCTCGCCGCCCACAGGCGCGCCGTCCTCGCAGTCCAGCGTCACGTCAAACACGCAGGCGCCAAACTCGTTTGTCATCTCCGCTTGCAGCGCTAGGCTCTTTCTCATCCGCACTTCCACGCCACTGTAGTGGTCGCAGACGGGAATGCGGACGCTGCCCGCTTGAGCGCCTAAGAGGATGTCGCGAGGATTGATCATGGCTTTTCTTGGCTTAGATCAAATGCGCCACGCCTTTTTGCTCGTCTTGCAATTCGGCCAACGTTTTATTGATGCGCTCTTGGCTAAAGGCGTCGATGGTCAAACCTTCGACCAGCTTGTATTCGCCACCTTCGCAAGTCACAGCAAAACCAAACATGGTGTCTTTAGGAATACCGTATTGACCGTCAGATGGGATGCCCATTGTGACCCACTTGCCATTGGTTCCAAGTGCCCAATCGCGCATGTGGTCAATCGCAGCATTCGCAGCGGAAGCCGCGCTGGACAAGCCGCGCGCTTCAATGATGGCTGCACCGCGCTTGCCAACGGTTGGCAAGAAGGTGTCCGCATTCCAAGCTTGGTCATTAATCATTTTTTCAACCGATTCGCCGTTAATCGTAGCAAAACGATAGTCCGCGTACATGGTTGGCGAGTGGTTACCCCATACCAACATTTTTTCGATGTCAGCCACGGCCTTGCCTGTTTTAGCCGCCAATTGCGACAAAGCACGGTTGTGATCAAGGCGCAACATGGCGGTGAAATTTTTACGCGGCAGATCAGGTGCGCTCTTCATCGCGATGTAAGCGTTGGTGTTGGCTGGATTGCCAACCACTAACACCTTGACGTTACGCGAAGCCACAGCGTTCAAGGCTTTGCCTTGCGCCGTAAAGATAGCGCCGTTGACGGCGAGTAGCTCAGCACGCTCCATACCTGGGCCACGCGGACGTGAACCGACGAGCAGTGCATAGTCCGCGTCTTTAAATGCGGTCATCGGGTCACCATGCGCAGTCATACCCACCAGCAATGGGAAGGCGCAATCCTCAAGCTCCATCATCACACCTTTGAGCGCTTTTTGTGGGCCTTCAACTGGTACTTCCAGTAATTGCAAGATCACGGGCTGATCTTTACCGAGCATTTCGCCAGAGGCAATACGGAACAGCAATGCGTAACCAATTTGACCGGCAGCGCCAGTGACGGCAACACGAACGGGGGCTTTACTCATGAGGGAACTCCAAAAAAGAAAGATTGAAAATAGAGGGGGGAGAAGTTGCCGTCAAACTTGACCATAATATCAGCGACACTGCAAAAATCTATGGTCATTTTATCCGCAGAAATATCGAAGACGAAGTTTTGTGTCTTACATAAGATACGATAAGTTAGTTAATTTTTTTATGCACATTCAATCCACGCCATCATTCAGTCCGCTCTACCAGCAAATCAAAGCCTTGATTTTGCAAAGCCTTCAAGCAGGCGAGTGGAAGCCAGCCGAGGCGATTCCGTCCGAGATGGAGTTGGCCGTTCGCTATAACGTCAGTCAAGGCACGGTACGCAAGGCAATTGATGAATTGGCAGGCGAAAATTTGCTGGTGCGCCGACAAGGCAAGGGTACCTTTGTGGCAACCCACTCGGCGCGGCATGTGCAGACACGATTTTTGCGCCTCGTCCTTGATAGCCCGCAAGGTGGGGCGATTGCTGACTCGGATACTTATTCTGCCAATGGCAAAAATATTTTGGTTGATCGCACTATTGTCGCGTTTAGTCACGAGCGGGCAACAAAAGATATTGCTTCCGCGCTGAAGCTTAAAAAAGGCGACGCGGTTGTTTATATCCAACGAGTGCTGGCTTACAAAGATGGTAAGGGTGCGTCGGTTCCGACTATTTTGGAGGATATCTGGCTTGTTGGAGCGCCTTTTAAAGGTCTCACTCTAGATAGGCTTGCTCAATCAAAAGCGCCGATGTATGCCATGTTTGAATCCGAGTTTGGGGTCAACATGATTCGCGCTACCGAAAAGATCCGAGCAGTCAACCCCAGCCCTTCTGAATCTCATCTGCTGCAAGTCAGCACGCAAGATCCCTTGCTGAAGGTTGAGCGTATTGCCTATACGTATAGTGACACGCCCATGGAGATTCGTACAGGTCTCTATCGCACCGATTCGCGCCACTATTGGAATGAGTTGCAATAAGCGTACACGCCCATGAAGTTACAGCCGAATTTAAGCAAGCTCATATGCTTTACTCCACTGGGCGACATGCTCCTTGCTGCCAGCAGCCACGGGCTTGCTGGCGCATGGTTTGTGCAAGGCCAAAAGCATATGCCAGATGCCACACTCATGGAATCGTGGCCGATGGCATCAAAAGGCGATGCCGCGCAGGCCATACTGGATAAGGCTTCCCAGCAATTGACACAGTACTTTGCAGGCAAGCTCAAAGTTTTTAATCTACCATTTGATTTATCCAGTGGCACCGCCTTTCAACAAAGCGTCTGGCGCGAAATCATCAAAATCAATTGTGGAGAAACCAACACCTACGGCGCGATTTGTCAAGCCATCAACAAGCCGCAAGCCGCACGGGCTGTGGGCGCAGCCACAGGTCGCAATCCCATTGGCGTCATCATTCCGTGCCACCGTGTCGTCGGATCGACGGGCGCGATGACAGGCTATGCGGGAGGGCTAGATCGCAAGGTGGCGCTGCTTACCTTGGAAAAAGTAAAGCTAGAGCGCGAAAGCTTGTTTTAACAAGCGGCCTATCAGCCTAAGCGCTTAACAATCTCCGTCGTCGCAATCGCTTGATTCATCGTATAAAAATGAATCCCCGGTACGCCACCAGCAATCAGTCGTTCGCAAAGCGCAGTCGTTACATCTAGTCCGAAAGCCTTGATGGACGCGGTGTCGTCGCCATACGCTTGCAAACGCAAACGAATCCAACGCGGGATTTCTGCACCGCAAGCATCCGAAAAACGCATGAGCTGGCTGCTGCTAATGATGGGCATGACGCCCGCCACCACAGGGATGGTCGCACCTAGTTTTTTCGTTGCTTCACAGAAGTGGAAGTAGCTGTCCGCGTTATAAAAATACTGCGTGATGGCTGAGCTTGCGCCAGCTTTGACTTTGGTTGCATACGCGCGCAAATCGTCCTCGGGGGACTTCGCCTGTGGATGCACTTCGGGGTAGCAGCCCACTTCCAAATGGAACTCATTACCTGTCTCTGCTCGGATGAATTCAATGAGTTCACTGGCGTAGCGAAATTCACCAAATGCACCGTAACCACTAGGCAAGTCGCCACGCAGTGCGACCATGCGCTTGATTCCTGCCGCGCGAAACTGTGCGAGTTGTGCCCGCACAGAATCCTTGGTTGCACCGATGCAGGAGAAATGCGGCGCAGCGGCAAAGCCATCTGCAATGATGGCCTGCACCGTTTGCAATGTGCCATCTTGCGTTGAGCCGCCCGCGCCGTAAGTGACCGAGAAGAACTCGGGCTTTAGCGCGTACAGTTTTTGCCGAACGCTCACTAACTTTTCCATGCCCTCGGGGGTCTTGGGCGGGAAAAATTCGAAGCTGATAGGGGTCTTCATCATGATTTCCCCTAGTGATTAATAGCGATACGTGTCGGCCTTGTATGGGCCGCTTTGCTTCACACCAATATAGTCAGCCTGCTCTTTGGTGAGTACGGAGAGTTGTGCGCCGACCTTGGCCAAATGCAAACGCGCCACTTTTTCGTCCAAGTGTTTTGGCAGCACATAAACCTTGCCAACCTTGTATTCTTTGCTCTTAGTGAACAGTTCGATTTGCGCAATCGTTTGATTGGCAAACGACGAGCTCATCACGAAGCTTGGGTGACCCGTGCCGCAGCCAAGATTCACCAAACGGCCTTTAGCCAAGAGGATGATGCGCTTAGCAGCTTTCTTTCCATTCTTCGGGAAGATCACGTGATCGACTTGCGGCTTGATTTCTTCCCACTTGCATTTGTCTAACGAGGCGACATCAATCTCGTTATCGAAGTGACCAATATTGCAAACGATGGCGTTGTTTTTCATCGCGTCCATGTGCTTGTAGGTGATGACGTTTTTGTTGCCCGTTGCGGAGACAAAAATGTCGGCCTTGTCAGCGGCGTATTCCATCGTCACGACTTTGTAGCCTTCCATCGCGGCTTGCAGGGCGTTGATCGGGTCGATCTCTGTCACCCAGACTTGTGCCGACAAGGCACGCAGCGCTTGGGCTGAGCCCTTGCCCACATCGCCGTAGCCCGCGACCAGTGCGACTTTGCCTGCAACCATCACGTCGGTGGCGCGTTTGATCGCATCCACCAAAGACTCGCGGCAGCCGTACAAGTTGTCAAACTTGGATTTGGTCACGGAGTCGTTCACGTTAATCGCACGCAGTTTGAGCGTGCCTTTGGCGGACATTTCGTTCAAGCGAAGCACGCCTGTGGTGGTCTCTTCCGTCACGCCGATGATGTTTTTCAAGCGGCGGCTGTACCACGTTGGATCGACTTTCAGCTTGGCTTTGATTGCGTTAAACAAACAAATTTCTTCTTCGCTACCTGGCTTCGAGATAACTTTCAAATCTTTCTCAGCCAATGAGCCAAGGTGCATCAAAAGCGTCGCGTCGCCGCCGTCATCCAAAATCATGTTTGGGCCCTCTAACGCTGTGCCTTTTTTGCCCGTGAATTCAAAAATACGGTGCGTGTAATCCCAGTACACATTCAAGTCCATACCCTTGTAGGCAAAGACGGGCGTACCCGCAGCCACGAGTGCAGCAGCAGCATGGTCTTGCGTGGAGAAGATGTTGCACGATGCCCAGCGCACTTCCGCGCCCAGTGCTTGCAGCGTTTCAACCAGCACAGCGGTTTGAATCGTCATGTGCAATGAGCCTGTAATGCGAGCGCCTTTGAGTGGCTGCGCTTTAGCGAACTCTTCGCGAATCGACATCAGGCCAGGCATTTCTGTCTCGGCGATATTCAGTTCTTTGCGACCCCATGCAGCGAGGGAGAGGTCAGCGATGGCGTAGTCAGCGAACACGTTGGCGGCTGGTTTAGCAACTTTGGTAGTTTTTGTTTTTGACATGAGAAGCTCCAAAAAATTTCAATAGGGTTGAGGTAGCCACAAGAAAAGATGGGGAACATCTAGAGAAGAAGCTCACCGCACTTGACTTGTGGGTGAGCGCAGTTAGGAAAGCATCTGGTGATGTTTCCGAGCCTCATTTGGGGGTTGTGCCTCAAACTGCAGCGCTCCTCGGATGTTGGGATTTTAACGCCTTATTGCCGGGTGGTGTCGGCGCTCACCTAAAAGTGATCCACTTATAAAGTGAGCCTAGACAGCTCTAGCCGCGATTTGAACTGGGCATACAATATGACAAAAATAATAATATTGCCATATTCAAAAACTACGCCAATCAAAATCATGCAAACCACATTCCAAACCCGTATAGGTCGTGAAGGTCGTGTTCTTATCCCCTCCAGCGTGAGACAGGAATTAGGGTTCAACATTGATGAACCCGTCCATTGCTATGTCAAAGATGGCGAGCTT
>Ga0228699_1000742_pt1 | contig 21387 bp, 19 predicted proteins | sample McNCre217_Aug_MG_FD_178016 | JGI IMG/M metagenome (GOLD analysis project Ga0228699, IMG submission 178016) | Freshwater microbial communities from McNutts Creek, Athens, Georgia, United States - 2-17_Aug_MG | ecosystem: Environmental > Aquatic > Freshwater > Creek | place: USA: Georgia... | reverse complement strand
GAAAACCCCGCCTGCCGACTCGAGTGAGTCGACCGACGGGGTCTTCGTGAACGTCTCGCGACGAAGGTTTAGTGCAACTCGGGTTTAGCGAGCAGCCGAACCCTCGCTGTAGTCGTCTGAGTTCTTGATCCACGAGAACAGCTTGCGCAGGCTGCGGCCCACTGCCTCGATTGGGTGAGCCTCGCCCTTGGCGCGCAGCGCCAGGAACTCAGGTGCGCCAGCGTCTACGTCGGCAACGAAGCGACGAGCGAAGGTGCCATCCTGGATGTCGGTAAGAACGTCGCGCATGCGCTCCTTGACCTCTGGGCCAATGACGCGTGGACCCGAGATGTAGTCGCCGTACTCAGCGGTGTCTGAAACCGACCAACGCTGCTTGGCGATGCCACCCTCGTACATGAGGTCAACGATGAGCTTGAGCTCGTGCAGAACCTCGAAGTAAGCAACCTCTGGCTGGTAGCCAGCCTCGGTCAGGGTCTCGAAGCCGTACTGGATCAGCTGCGAAGCGCCACCACAGAGAACTGCCTGCTCACCGAACAGGTCGGTCTCGGTCTCTTCTGCGAAGGTGGTCTTGATGGTGCCCGCACGGGTGCCACCGATTGCCTTCGAGTAGCTGAGGCCGAGCTCGAATGCCGAGCCCGAAGCGTTCTGGTGAACTGCGATGAGGTTAGGAACACCACGACCGCCTTCGTACTCGCGGCGAACCAGGTGACCTGGACCCTTTGGAGCAACGAGGAATACGTCGACGCCCTCAGGAGCGGTGATGTAACCGAAGCGGATTGCGAAGCCGTGACCGAAGACGAGGGCCTTTCCTGGAGCCAGGTTAGGAGCGATGTCGTCGTTGTAAAGGTCGCGCTGGCGAGGGTCTGGAGCAAGGACGACGATTACGTCGGCCCATGCCGATGCCTCAGCTGGGGTCAGAACCTTGAGGCCCGCCTCCTCAGCCTTGACGCGCGACTTCGAGGTCTCTGGCAGACCAACGACCACGTCAACACCCGAGTCCTTCAGGTTGAGCGAGTGGGCGTGACCCTGCGAGCCGTAGCCAAGAACTGCTACCTTGCGACCCTGGATGATCGAGAGGTCGGCATCCTTGTCATAAAAGATTTCAGCCACTTTGTTTCTCCTTATTTGTTGGAAGTTTGTTGCGTTTGAAAATTTGGATGGGTTTTACTTGAGCACTTTTTCGGTGATCGACTTTGAGCCGCGACCCATAGCCAACACACCTGACTGCACTAGTTCTTTGATGCCGAATGGCTCAAGGACCTTAATGAAGGCGGCGCACTTCGAGCTGTCGCCGGTGACCTCGATGATTAGCGCGTCGTTCGAAACGTCGATAACGCGCGCACGGAACAAGGTTACTGCCTCTAGAACCTGTGAGCGAGTAGCAGCGTCGGTCTTGACCTTGATCAACATGTGGTCGCGCTGAACGGCCTGATCCGGTTCGAGCTCGACAATCTTGATCACGTTGATCAGCTTGTTCAGCTGCTTGGTGACCTGCTCGAGCGGCTGACCGTCGACACTAACCACGACGGTGATGCGCGATAGGCCTTCGATTTCGCTAACACCAACGGCGAGCGACTCGATGTTGTAGCCACGGCGAGCAAATAGGCCGGCCACGCGGGTTAGCAAACCTGGCTTGTCTTCGACCAGAAGCGAGAGTACGTGCTTCGACATCTTTACTCCTCGGTGTCCCAGATTGGCGCGGCGTCGCGCGCGTAACGGATGTCGTCATTCGAAACGCCGGCGGCGACCATTGGCCAAACCATCGAGTCGCGGCTAACGATGAAGTCGATTACGACGGGGCGGTCGTTGGTCTCGATTGCAAGCTTGATTGCCGCATCGATCTCTTCTTCTTTTTCGACGCGAATGCCGAGGCAGCCATAAGCCTCTGCCAGCTTGACGAAGTCAGGAATCATCAGGGCATCGGTGCCGGTGTGCAGATCGGTGTTCGAGTAGCGCTTGTCATAGAACAGGGTCTGCCACTGTCGAACCATGCCGAGCGAAGAGTTGTTGATGATCGCGACCTTGATCGGGATGTTGTTGATCGCGCAGGTGGCCAACTCCTGGTTGGTCATCTGGAAGCAACCGTCGCCGTCGATCGACCAAACCAGGCGGTCTGGCTGAGCAACCTTGGCACCCATGGCCGCAGGCACCGAGTAGCCCATGGTGCCGGCACCGCCCGAGTTGAGCCACGAGTTAGGGCGTTCGTACTTGATGAACTGAGCCGACCACATCTGGTGCTGACCGACGCCGGCCGCAAAGACTGCCTCTGGGCCGCTTAGCTCGCCGATGCGCTCGATGATGTGCTGTGGCGAAAGCTTGCCGTCGGTTGCGGCGTGGTAACCCAGCGGGTACTTGGTGCGCAGACCATCGACGAACGACCACCATTCGGTTAGGTCGGCCTTCTTGTGGTTCTGCAGTTCTGAGTTCAGCTCGGTGATGACCTCGTTGGCGTCGCCCACGATAGGCACATCGGCAAAGCGAATCTTGCCAATTTCGGCAGGATCGATGTCGACGTGAATCACCTTGGCGCCAGGTGCGAACGACTTGGTGTCGCCGGTGACGCGGTCGTCAAAACGTGCACCAAGGGCGATGATCAGGTCGCTCTTCTGCAGTGCGGTCACGGCCGGAACCGTGCCGTGCATGCCGGGCATGCCCAGGTTCTGCTGGTGTGAATCAGGGAAAGCACCGCGTGCCATGAGGGTCGTGACCACCGGCGCACCGGTGAGCTCGGCGAGCTTGAGCAACGCCTGCGATGCGCGCGAACGCACAACACCGCCACCCACATACAGCACCGGCTTCTTCGATTCGGCGATCAGCGCGGCAGCCGCCTGAATCTGCTTTCCGTGTGGCTTGGTGACCGGCTTGTAACCAGGCAGGTCGACCTTTGGAGGCCAAACGAACTCGGTCTTGTTGACCTGGGCGTCCTTGGTGATGTCGACCAAAACAGGGCCAGGGCGGCCGGTGGTTGCGATCAGTACCGCGGCAGCGATTGCCTCGGGGATGTCCTCGGCGCGAGTCACCAGGAACGAGTGCTTGGTGATTGGCATGGTGATGCCAACGATGTCGGCCTCTTGGAACGCGTCGGTGCCGATCAGCTTCGAGCCGACCTGACCGGTGATCGCCAGCAGTGGCACGCTGTCGAGGAACGCATCCGCAATCGCGGTCACCAGGTTGGTTGCACCTGGGCCCGAGGTCGCGATGCAGACACCGAGCTTGCCGCTCGCCGAGGCATAACCCTCGGCCGCGTGACCAGCACCCTGTTCGTGACGAACCAGGATGTGACGAAGCTTCTTTGAGTCCATCAATGGGTCGTAGGTTGGCAGGATTGCGCCACCCGGAAGACCAAAGACGTCGGTGACGCCAAGGTTCTCGAGGCTGCGAACAATCGCCTGCGCGCCAGATAGCACTTCAGACATTTTAAACTCTCTCGTTTGCTTTAGAAAAAGAGCGAACTAGCCGCAGTATGCGCCCTCGGCTGCCGAGTGCACCAACTTGGAATATTTCGCGAGAACACCGCGCGTGTAACGCGGTGGCAGCGGCTGCCAATCCTGCTTGCGGGCAGCCAACTCTTCTGGCTCAACGAGTAGTTCGAGCGAACGAGCTGCGATGTTGACTCGAATCAAGTCGCCATCGCGCACCAGAGCAATTGGTCCACCGTCGGTGGCTTCTGGTGCAATGTGACCGATGCACAGGCCGGTTGTGCCGCCTGAGAATCGTCCGTCCGTCAATAGTAGGACATCCTTGCCCAATCCCGCACCCTTGATGGCCGCGGTGATCGCGAGCATCTCGCGCATGCCAGGGCCACCCTTAGGGCCCTCGTAGCGAATGACCACCACGTCGCCGGCGCTGATCTTGCCCTCGCCAAGCGCATCCATGGCTGCGCGCTCGCGCTCGAAGACGCGTGCCGGGCCGGTGAACTCGCTCAGGTCGAAGCCAGCAGTCTTGACGACGGCACCCTCAGGAGCGAGGCTGCCCTTGAGGATTGCCAGGCCGCCGGTCTTGTGGATCGGATTCTGCAGCGAGCGGATGATCTTGCCGTCTGGGTCAGGCGGGTTGATCGAAGCTAGGTTCTCGGCAACGGTCTTGCCGCTGACAGTGAGTGCGTCGCCGTGAATCAGGCCCGCGTCGAGCAGGGCCTTCATGACAACAGGAACGCCACCAACTCGGTCGACATCGGTCATTACATACTGACCAAATGGCTTTAGGTCGCCAAGGTGTGGCACCTTGTCGGCGATGCGGTTGAAGTCGTCGAGGGTCAGGTCGACCTCGGCCTCGCGAGCGATTGCTAGCAGGTGCAGAACGGCGTTGGTCGAGCCACCGAATGCCATAACAACGGCGATCGCGTTCTCGAATGCCTTCTTGGTCAGGATGTCGCGAGCGGTGATGCCCTGACGCAACAGGTTGACCACGGCCTCGCCTGAGCGCTGAGCCCAGTTGTCGCGGCGGCGGTCGGCGCTAGGTGGGGCTGCCGAACCAGGCAGGCTCATGCCGAGCGCCTCGGCTGCCGAAGCCATGGTGTTTGCGGTGTACATGCCACCGCAGGCACCTTCACCCGGGCAGATTGCCTTTTCAATGCGGTCGAGGTCTTCGCGCGACATCTTGCCGGTCTTGCATGCACCAACTGCCTCGAACGCATCGATGATGGTGACCTGCTTTTCGGTGCCGTCTTCTAGGCGAACCCAGCCTGGAGCGATCGAACCGGCGTATAGGAACACCGACGAAAGGTTGAGGCGAGCGGCAGCCATCAGCATGCCTGGCAGCGACTTGTCGCAACCGGCCAGCAGCACCGAACCGTCGAGGCGCTCGGCCTGCATTACGGTCTCGACCGAGTCGGCGATTACCTCGCGCGAAACGAGCGAGAAGTGCATGCCCTCGTGACCCATCGAGATGCCGTCAGAGACCGAAATGGTGCCGAACTCGAGTGGGTAGCCACCGCCGGCGTGAACGCCGTTCTTGGCAGCGTCGGCCAGACGGTCGAGCGAAAGGTTGCACGGGGTGATTTCGTTCCACGAGCTGGCGATGCCGATCTGCGGCTTCTCCCAGTCTTTGTCGCCCATGCCCACAGCACGGAGCATGCCTCGTGAGGCTGCCTTTTCAATTCCGTCGGTTACGTCGCGACTGCGTGGTTTGATGTCGTTTCCCATGGCATAAGTCTAGTAAACGGCGGGGCGGCGAGCCCTTCGGGAATCTATGCTTTGGTCAGAGGATTGTGAACGTTAGCGCGGTCTGCGCAACGACACAAGAAGGTGACCCAGTTGACGAATTTGAACCCGACCGGGATAGCGCTTTACACGCAGGCGGCCGAGCGGGCCGCTGGCGAGGTGATTGCCGCATACTCGACCTCTTTCGGTGCCGCCGCACGCCTGTTGGGCGAGCGAGTGCGACAAGATGTGCGCAACATCTATGCCCTTGTGCGCGTAGCCGACGAGGTGGTTGACGGTTCGGCAGCCCAGGCCGCCGGCATGGCCGAATCGACCGTGGGCGCCGCAGCACAGGCAAACGCCGACCTACTCGATGAGCTCGAAGCCGAGACCTATGCCGCAATCGACCGCGGTTATTCGACCAACCTGATCGTGCATGCGTTTGCTCAGACCGCCCGCCGCGCCGATTTTGCGCGCGACCTGGTCGAGCCGTTCTTCGCCTCGATGCGCATGGACCTCAACCAACGCGAGCACGATTCCGCGAGCCTGGCCGCATACATCTATGGTTCGGCCGAGGTGATCGGGCTCATGTGCCTGCGCGTATTTTTGGTCGATCAAAAGGTGAGCAAGTCGCAGCTTGCAATTCTTGAAAATGGGGCTCGCGCGCTCGGTTCGGCCTTTCAGAAAGTCAACTTTCTGCGCGATTTGGCGGCCGATTTCAACACCCTCGGCCGCAGTTATTTTCCGGGTGTCACCGCGGCCAACTTTGACGAGGCCACCAAGGCTCGACTGGTTGCCGAGATCGACGGCGAATTGCGGCTTTCGCGCGCCTCGCTCGTTTTGCTGCCCAATGACTGCCGAGTTGCCGTGACCGCCGCACACCTGTTGTTCGAGGCGCTCAACCGCAAGATCGACTCGCTGCCTGCCAGCGCTGTTGCCACAGGTCGCGTTTCGGTGAGCACGGCAACCAAGTTGCGACTATTGCTTTTGGCAAAGACTGGATGGAGTTTGCGATGAAAACCGCGATAGTTATCGGTGGCGGAATCGGCGGTCTTGCAACCGCTGGCTTGCTAGCGAAGGCCGGCATGCAGGTGACGGTTTTTGAGGCGCGCGAGCGCGTTGGTGGACGCGCCTACAGTTGGGAGCGCGACGGTTTCAAGTTCGACCTCGGGCCGAGCTGGTATTTGATGCCCGACGCGTTCGAACAGTGGTTCAACCTGATGGGCACCACCGCCGAAAACGAGCTGCAACTCGTGCAGCTCGACCCCGCGTATCAGACCCGCAACGAGGGTCAGGGCGACCGCTTGCGCATCCGTGCGAATCTGGCCGACAACAAACAGCTGTTTGACGAGATCGAACCGGGCGCGGGCGCCCGACTGCAGGATTACGTCGACAGCGCGCAAGACGCATACGAACTATCAATCAAGCGCTTTTTGTATACGAACTTTCGCGATGCCCGAGCGTTCGCAAACGCCGAGGTGTTGCGCAAGTCCGGCACTTTCGTGCGTCACCTGCTAACCCCGTTGCACACCTTTGTGAGCCAACACGTCAGCGATAAGCGCCTGCAAAAGATTCTCGATTTTCCCGCTGTGTTTTTGGGCGCTTCGCCATACAAGACGCCGAGCATGTATCACCTGATGACACACGTCGATATGAACCAGGGCGTGTTTTATCCGATGGGTGGTTTTTATACGATCATCGAGGCCATCGAACGCCTGGCCAAGCAGGCCGGCGTGACCGTGCACACGAATTCACCGGTCAGCAAGATTGAGGTCGACGATTCTGGGCGCGCAATGGGCGTTCGCGTTGGCGAAGCGTTTTTTGAGGCCGACGTGGTCATTGGCAACGCCGACCTGCACCACATCGAGACCCAGCTTCTCGACGAAAAACACCAGACCCTGCCAGAGCGCTGGTGGAGCAAGCGCGAACCCGGCCCATCGGCCCTGCTGCTTTATTTGGGCGTGCGCGGCGAATTGCCCGATCTCGATCACCACACTCTGCTTTATGCCGACGACTGGGGCAAGAATTTTGCCAAGGTATTCCGCAAGCCTGGCGACCAGAGCGCGCCTGAGTTTCCGACGCCTGCCTCGATGTATTTGAGCGTTATTTCAAAGACCGATAAGTCGACCGCACCGGAGGGGTTTGAGAACCTCTTCGTGTTGGTTCCGATTGCACCCGATGTGCGCCTCGGCAAGGGCGGCGCCGATCGCACCGGCGACCCGGCACTCGAGGCGGCCGCCGACCGCGTAATCGAGCAGATTGCCGAGTGGTGCAACATTCCCGATTTGGCCGAACGAATCGTGGTTCGCCGCACCATGGGGCCGGGCAACTTTGCCGACGAACTCAATGCGTGGTCGGGCACAGCTCTGGGCATGGCCCACACCCTTCGTCAGAGCGCCTTTTTCAGACCGAAGAACCGCAGCAAAAAGGTGGCCAACCTCTTCTATGTTGGCCACAACACGATTCCGGGAATCGGCCTGCCAATGTGTCTGATCGGTGCCGAACTGGTGCTGAAGCACCTGAAGGATGATCGTTCGGTTGGGCCGACCCGAGGTGCGGTAAAGCCGCTGAACGACAAGGCCTGGAAGGGCCTCAAATAGTCGCCATGAATTGGGGTTATCTGGCCGCTCTAGTGGTTTCGTTGCTGGGCACGGCATCGCTCGATTGGCGTTGGCGGCTATGCCTATTCGGCGAGCGCACTCGAGCCAGGCGCGCAGCCCTAGCCATGACCATTTCGCTGGCCGCGTTCTTGGTGGTCGACTACGTAGCAATCTTCACGGGCATGTTTGTGGCCGGCGAATCGCCGCTCGCGAGCGGCATCTTTTTGCCGGGTCGCATGCCGATTGAAGAGCCATTCTTTTTGGCACTGCTGACCTATTCGGCCGCGATGTTGACAGCCGCGAACGCCCGACTGCGACGAGGCAAAAACTGATGTATGTGTGGCTCGCTGGATCGGCCGTGGTGTTGGCGCTTGGCGCATACGTTTTCGCTCGACTAAAGGCTGGTCAGCGCGCGCGAAGCCTGCCCGGAATCGTGTTGCCCTTCGCGGCTCTGAGCCTGTTGACCGTCGTGTTCGACAACATCATGATTTCGTTGGGGCTGTTCGGTTATGGGCCTGGCGCGCTGCTTGGCGCATACATTGGGGTTATGCCGATCGAAGACCTTGCGTATCCGGCCGTCGCCGTGCTGCTGATTGCCGCTTTAGGAGGCCCAAGTGACCGATAAACCAAAGTTCGCCGAGCTGCTCAAAAAACTGTTTTGGTCGTCGCGGCCAATCAGCTGGATTAACACCGCGTATCCGTTCGGCGCTGCCTACATTTGGGCGGCCTGGCTGCGCGATGGAGCCATTCACCTTGACGCCAACTTTTGGATCGGCGCCCTGTTCTTTTTGATTCCATACAACCTGCTTATGTATGGCCTGAACGACGTATTCGACTACGAGAGCGACCTCAAGAACCCGCGCAAGGGTGGCATCGAAGGCGCGCTGCTTGAACCGCGCTGGCACCGCCCGATGACCATTTGGTCGATAGCCACTTGCATTCCGTTTTTGGCATTCTTTGCACTGACTTGGAATCTGGCCAGCCTGATCGCACTCGCCGGATTCGTATTCACCGTGATCGCATACAGCGCCAAGGGCCTTCGCTTCAAAGAGATTCCCCTGGTCGACAGCATCACCTCGGCAAGTCACTTCGTCGGGCCAATGATCGTTGGGCTGTTGGTGGCCGGCGGTGACCTGGGGCGCTCATTCGGGCCACTCACCTGGTATTCGATTGCGGCCTTCACGTTTTGGGGCATGGCCTCGCATGCGTTTGGTGCGATTCAAGACATCAAGGCCGATCGCGAGGCCGGCATTGCCTCGATTGCAACGGCATTAGGCGCGCGACGCACGGCACGATTCGTCGTTGCGCTCTATGCGGCGGCCACGATTTCTGTGCTTTTTGTGGCGACCAACATCGTGGTCTCGACCGTATTCGGGGTCGTTGGCATTCTCTACATCCGGGCGGCAAGACCGGCACTGGACCTGACCGACGACGAATGCGAACAAGCCAATCGCGGCTGGCGCAAGTTCTTGTGGTTGAACATAATCGCCGGCTTTGTGGTGACTATCGCGCTAATCCTCGCGATGCTGCCAACGAATTAGGTTGGCCCGACTGAACCCACGCGAGCAGAGCCCACAGCTCGACTCGCCCTTCGGTGCGCGATAACGAAAGTGCTCGTGGCCGGCAGGGCACAACCCCAACCACGGTGCGGTTTGTTCGGCAATTGCCTTGCCGCTGAATCGCTCGGCGCGATAGCCAATTGCCTTTGCCGTTTCGAGCCACTTTTTGCCGTGGCCAGCACGCTTGCCACTCAACGCGTGCGCAATCTCGTGCAGCATGACCTGCCGGCTCTCGTCGAACGTGTGAATCGAAACCAGATACTTCGAAATAGTGATTCTTTGGTCTGTGTATGAGCACAGCCCCGCACGGCGTTTTGCGCTGTCGAAGCCGAAGCTCCAGGCGGTTACATCGAGGTGCTCGCGCATCATCGCTTCGGCCATCGCCTGCACATAGTCGAAGCGATCGAGGCTCATTCGCTGATAGCGGTAGCGACCCTCGTTGTATTGGCGGCCGTCGACAAAGCCAACCTTCGAATAGGCCCGATGAGCCCGAGCGTTGTCGGTCATCACCGACAGTGTCACGCGAGCGACGCCGAGCTGTTCAAGCGCATACTCACTGGCCAGGCGCATTGCCTCGGTGCCAAGCCCCCGATTTAGAAACGCGCTGCGAATCGCAATCCGAATGTTCATCGCGTGCTTTTTTGGGTCGTACTCGTTGAGCACAACCTCGCCCGCGAATTCGCCGGTGGCGTTGTCAAAGATTGCCCAATCCATGCGGTCGTTCTTGTCGCGGCGAGTAGTCAACCAATCGCGAATCTTGGCCTCGTCGAACTTTGGCCCAGGGCCGGTCCAGCGCTCAATTTCTGGGTCGACCAGCATCTCGAGGTAGTCCTCAAGCACCCCTTCGCGCAGCTGGCTGAGCGTCGCGGCATCGCCTCGAAGCGTGGGCGCAGTGGCTGGGGTTGCAAACGTCATGACGCATCGAGAATAACCGCGACCGCAAGCATGTTGCGGCTTTATAAAACATCTCAGCAAACATCCAGTTTTCGGCTGTTCACCTGCCGTTCACCGCTAGATTTCTCTCATGGCTAATAACACCTCAGGCTCTGCTAAGGCAACCTCAATCGAAACTAACGATGTTTCCCCGATCTCCGCAGGTGAGCGTCACGGTAAGGCGTGGCACTTGTTTACGGTTTGGTCTTCCCCGAACCTCGAGTTCGCTACCGTCTTCGTCGGCGCACTTGCAATCGGCTTCGGCCTCAATGTTTGGCAGGGCATCCTCGCCATCCTGGTAGGTAACGCCCTTGCAGGCATCACTCACGGAATCCTCAGCACCTGGGGTCCTGAGGCCGGCCTTCCTCAGATGGTTCTGAGCCGCAACGCCTTCGGCAAGTGGGGCAACCTGGTTCCTTCAGGCATGTCGACCCTCGTAGCCGGTATCGGCTGGTTCGCCGTCAACACCATCTCGGGCACTTACGCACTGCTGGCACTCCTGCCTGCAATCGGTGTGTATGGCGCTCTCGCGATCATCATCGTCCTTCAGGTCGGTGTTGCATTCGTTGGTCACAACATGATCCAGAAGTGGGAGCGCTACGCTTCGTACTTCTTGGCGATCGTTTGGATCATCGTCGTTGTCGTAATCTTCAACCTGCCAGGCGCCTTCTCGGTTGCTCCAGGTGCATCGGGCGAGTTCCCTTGGGCAGGCTTCACCCTGACCGCTGGTGCAGCCTACGGTTACACCGCCGGCTGGACCGCCTTCGCTTCGGACTACACCCGCTACCTGCCTGCTAACACCAGCAAGAAGGCTCTCGGCTGGTTCGCTGGTCTGGGTAACTTCACCAGCACCTCGCTGATCATGATCGTTGGTGCCGCAGGCTTCAACGTTCTGGCAAAGGGCAACTTCTGGGGCATCGCGAACCCAACCGAGACCTTCACCTCGGTGTTCCACCCAGCATTCGCAGCTCTCGTTCTCGCAGCAATCGTTGTCGGTTCGGTCTCGGCTAACATCCTCAACGTCTACTCGGGCGCAATGTCGTTCCTCGCAATGGGCTTCAACCTCGGCTTCAAGACTCGCCGCGCAATCATGGTTGCGCTCGCCGGTCTCGTCGGTGGCGTGATCTCATACGTTGGCATCGCAAACGGCGACGTGGCTCACCAGCTCGACAGCTTCCTGTTGGTTGTTTCGTACTGGGTATCGCCTTGGATCGCAGTTGTGCTCACCGAGCGCATCATGTCGAAGGGCAAGGACGCAGCTGCTCGTGCACTGGCTCCAAAGAACTCGTGGGCTGGTGTTGCAGCATTCGTAATCGCAACCGCGTTCTCGATCTGGGGCTTTGCTAGCCAGGTCATGTACACCGGTCCGATTGCTATCGCAATCCACCACATCACCCTCGACAACGGCGCAATCGTCGATGTTCCTGACCTGACCGCTCTGGTTGGCTTCGTGCTCGCAGCAGTTCTGTTTGCTGTGTTCCGCAAGGCCGACAAGAACGCCAAGTAGTCACCCCAACTAACCCCTAACAACCCCTAGTAATCGAGAGGCCTCGGCAATGGAATTCCAAAAAGGACAGATCTTCGCAACTGACGAAGAGAAGCTCCAGGTGGCCATTGCCGAGGCTCACCTCGGCCTCTCAGAGGGTGGCATTCCTATCGGTGCCGCGCTCTTTGACGAGGAGGGTCGACTGCTCGGCAGCGGCCACAACCTTCGTGTGCAAGAGGGCGATGCCTCGATGCACGGCGAGACCTCGGCTTTCCGTAACGCGGGTCGCCAGCGGTCATACAAGAAGGTCACACTCGCAACCAGCCTTTCGCCTTGCTGGTACTGCAGCGGACTGATTCGTCAGTTCAACATCGGCCGCGTGATCGTGGGCGACGACAAGAATTTCATGGGCGGACAGGACTGGGTTGCCGAACACGGCGCCGAGCTGCACGTCATCAACGACCCGGGCTTAATCAAGCTGATGGGCGACTGGATCGACGCCAACCCGACCCTCTGGAACGAGGATATCGGCGAGGACTAGGCGTTCCGCACGTGCCACTGCCCAGACTCAGTCTGGGCTTTCGCATTGAAGCCCCGCTAATATTTCAGAATGACCAAGCACAGCCGCCCTTGGGGTTATCACAGCCCAGACCAGTCGCCAATCGTTGACTGGGAGCTTCAGCCAGACACCATCGCCGTTCGCGGTGGATTGGCTCGAACCGGCTTTGGAGAAACCGGTGAGGCGCTGTTTATGAACAGCGGATTCACCTACGACTCAGCCGAGCAGGCCGCGGCATCGTTCCGCGACGACGAAGAGCACTTTCTATACAGCCGCTTCGCGAACCCGACCGTAGCCATGTTCGAGCAGCGTCTAGCGCAGCTCGAAGGCGCAGAGGCCGCGATGGCAACCAGCACCGGAATGTCGGCGATGTTCGCATCGGTCGCATCGATGGTTAAGCAGGGTGACCGCGTGGTCGCCTCGCTCAACATGTTCAGCTCTTGCTACGTGGTTCTGTGCGAGATCCTGCCGCAGTGGGGCGTCGAGACGATCCTGGTCGACGGCAACAGCGAGGCCGAATGGGCCGAGGCCCTGAACGAGCCGACCAAGCTCGTGTTCATCGAGACCCCGAGCAATCCCCTGCTGGGCATCATCGACATCCGTATGGTCAGCGACCTGGCCCACAAGGTTGGCGCGACCGTGATCGTCGACAACGTCATGGCATCGACCGTGCTGCAGAAGCCGCTAGAGCTGGGTGCAGACGTGGTCATGTATTCGGCAACCAAGCACATCGACGGCCAGGGCCGCGTGCTCGGTGGCGCAGTTTGTGGCTCGAAGGAATACATCAAGGGCACCCTGATGCCGTTCATTCGTCACACCGGCCCGTCGATGTCGTCGTTCAATGCGTGGGTGTTGCTCAAGTCGCTCGAGACCATGACCATGCGCGTCGAGCGCATGTCGTCGAACGCGCTGACCGTGGCCCAGGCTCTCGAGGCACACCCTGCCGTCGAGCGCGTCTATTACCCGGGCCTTGCCAGCCACCCAGACCACGAGCTGGCGATGCGCCAGATGAAGTCGGGCGGTTCGACGGTTTCATTCGTGCTCAAGGCAGATCAGGCCGGCGTGTTCAAGTTCATGGATTCGCTGCAGGTGATCGACATTTCGAACAACATCGGCGACTCGAAGTCGTTGATCACACACCCGACCACCACCACCCACCGTCGCCTCACCCCAGAGGTGCGCGAAAAAATGGGCATCACCGAGAGCACCGTGCGTTTGTCGGTTGGCCTCGAGGCTGCCGACGACCTCGTGCGCGATCTGACTCAGGCACTCGGCAAGCTTTAGCCCGCGACCAACGGGTCAAAACTGTGGGTATGCGCCTGGCGCATACCCATTGTTTTTGCCTAGCGGCGAATCGCCGCGATGCGCTCGATTGCCGCGCTGATCTGTTCTTTGCTGGTGCCAAAGTTGAAGCGAATGTAGCGCTTGTAGGCATCGCCGCCCATGTCTGGCCCAGCGACAACGGCGACTCGGGCCTCGGCCAGAATCACGGCAGCTGGGTCGTCGCCCAAGCCAAGCGCAGAGACATCCCACAGACTCAGGTATCCGGCCTGTGGCAGGTGGGCAACCACGCCAGGCAGGTGCGCGTGCAGCTCGGCAAGCATGTGGTGTCGGTTGGCATCGAGCGTGTTCATGGTTGCGGCCAGCCAGTCGTCGCAGTCGTTGAAGGCCGCGACCATCGAGAAGGCGCCAAGCAGCGACGAACGCCAGTGCATGGCCTCAACCGCGCGCTTTGCCATTGCGCCGATCGCGTCGTCTTGCCACACCAGAATCGCGGCCTTGAGACCGGCGGTGTTGTAGCTCTTGCTGCTCGAGGTGATGCAAACTCCGGTGCGCTCGGCCGCCTCGCTAACCGACAGGTATGGCACGAACTTATCGCCCGTGTAAGTCAGCGGCGCGTGAATCTCGTCGCTGATGACCGTCACGCCATGGGCCTCGGCGAGTTCGGCAAGACGCGCCAGCTCCTCGCGCGTGTGAATGCGACCGACGGGGTTTTGCGGCTGGCACATCAGATAGAACTTGGCGCCGGCGGCGAATGCCTCTTCGATTGCCTCGAGGTCGAGGTGCCAGTGCGGTGCATCCTCGGCGGTCAAGTTGTGACGCAGAGGAGCGTCGACAATTCGCAGACCGACCTCTGGAATCCAACCAAAGAACGACGAATAGACCGGCGAACTGATTACGACCGCATCGCCCGGCTGCGAGTTGGCGCGCAAGAATTCGACGGTGGCGACACCCACATCGGTGGCGAGGCGAAACTTGCGCGGATCGACATTCCAGCCCCAATGGCGCTTGGCATAGCCGGCGAAGGCCTCGCCGAGCTCGGGAATCGGCCCCATGTAGCCGAGGTCGTTGTGGTCGATTAGGTCGCGAAGAACGCGCTTGATTGGCTCGGCGAGCACGAAGTCCATTTCGGCCACGTGCATCGGCAGCACGTCTGGGGCATACCGACGCCACTTCGATGAGTGACGCGCCTTGAGGTCTTGCATGGTGTCGACGCCGACAAAGTTTTGGCTCATAGGTTCAGTATGCCAACTTGCACTAAAAGTCAGAGTGACACTAAGATTTCTTACACATAAAGTCATCGTGACTTTTAGCAACCCAGATGGGAGCCGGCCATGAGCCAGCAGCCAGCGCTAGCGGTTTCGACCGTGATCTTTGCACTGCGCCCAGACGACTCTGGTTGCCTGAAGCTTGCCCTGCCGCTTGTGCGCCGAATTCGTGAGCCATTCAACGGTCTCTGGGCACTGCCTGGCGGCCCACTGGGCGCAACCGAAACCCTCGTCGACACCGCGTCGCGCGCACTGGCTCAAACCACCGGACTCAAGCCGGCATACCTAGAGCAGCTATACGCGTTCGGCAACCTTGACCGCTCGCCTGCGGCCGCTCACACCGACAACCACACCGACAAATACACCGCGGCAGAGCGTGTCGTTTCGATCGTTTATTGGGCCCTGGTCGGTCAGGCCGAGGCCGCCGGCGCCAACGAGAGCGAAAACGTGCGTTGGTTCTTTGCCGACGACCTGCCCCAACTGGCCTTCGACCACAATCTGATCGTCGAGTATGCGCTCTGGCGCCTGCGCAACAAGGTCGGCTACAGCCGAGTTGCCCACGGCTTCTTGAACGAGCAGTTCACGCTCGCCGAATTGCGCGAGGTGTATGAGGCGATCCTTGAACGCCAGCTCGACCCAGGCAACTTTCGCCGCGCGGTTGAGGCGTCGGGTGCGGTCGTCGCCACCGGCGAGCGCCTCGCCGGCACCAAACATCGACCACCGATGCTTTACCGACACAATTCCGATCTCGACCTATCAGACCAAGGCCCACTGGCCGCGGATCAAACCAAAATGGGAGCAACCAAATGACCAACCTGGCCTCGGTGAACGAACGCATCCAACTGATTGTCAAGGGCGCAGGCACAGGCTCGACCTGTAGCCCCAGCCTTGCCGACGGACCGTGGGGTTTCGACGCGCAACCTGGCTATGGCCCGGGAGCCTCGAACGAGGATCACATTCCTGGTGATGCGCCACGACAGGGCGTGCTGCCGCAGGAATACCGCGATGCCAGCGACACCGAGTTGCACGAGCGCATTCGTGCAGCGAAGGCCACCCTGGGCGACCGTGTCGTGATTCTGGGTCACTTCTATCAGCGCGACGAGATCGTTCAGCACGCCGACTACCTAGGCGACTCGTTCCAGCTGGCGAATGCCGCCAAGGCGCATCCTGAGGCCGAGGCGATCGTGTTCTGTGGCGTGCACTTTATGGCCGAAACCGCCGACATCCTTTCGGGTGCCGAGCAAAAGGTGATTCTGCCGAACCTCGCCGCCGGTTGTTCGATGGCCGATATGGCCGATGCCGATTCGGTCGAGGAATGCTGGCGACAACTGACCGAGCTGTATGGCACCGAACCGGATGAGCACGGTCGCGTGCCGGTGATCCCGGTGACCTACATGAACTCTTCGGCCGCACTCAAGGCATTCTGTGGTCGAAATGGCGGAATCGTTTGCACCTCGTCGAACGCCGAGACCGTGCTGCGTTGGGCATTCGAGCGCGGCCAGCGCGTGCTGTTCTTTCCGGATCAGCACCTTGGCCGAAACACCGCCAAGGCCATGGGCGTCGCCGTCGAGCAGATGCCACTGTGGTGGGGTCGCAAGCCGCTCGGTGGCAACACTGCCGAGGCCTTGACCGACGCAAAGGTAATTCTTTGGAACGGCTTCTGCTCGGTGCACAAGCGCTTTACGGTGGGCCAGGTTGAGAAGGCGCGCGCCGAGTTCCCTGGCGTTCGCGTGATCGTGCACCCGGAGTCGCCAATGGATGTCGTCGACGCGGCCGACGAGTACGGCTCGACCGACTACATTCGCAAGGCCGTCGAGGCCGCCACCGAACCGACCACCTTTGCCATCGGCACCGAGATCAACATGGTTCAGCGCCTGGCTGCCCAGCACCCGAAGCACAACATCTTTTGCCTCGACCCGGTGGTCTGCCCGTGCTCGACCATGTATCGAATCCACCCGGGCTACCTGGCCTGGGTGCTCGAGCGCCTGGTTGCCGGCGAGGTAGTAAACCAGATCACAGTCTCTGAGTCAGTGGCCGAGGAGGCTCGCGTTGCCCTGGAGCGCATGCTGGCCGCCAAGCCACTTTAGGCGCAGGTCGCAAGGGTCAACGGTCACAGGGTCATTAGCCACAGGGTCAAAGGTTCGAACATGAAGAAGCTTGTTGTAATCGGTAGCGGAATCGCCGGGCTCGTCGCCGCTGTCGAGGCCAGTCGCACGCACGAGGTGGTCTTGGTCACCAAGTCGGTGCTAGCCGAAAGCAACACGCACTATGCCCAAGGCGGCATCGCGGCAGTCACGTCGTCAGACGACACCATCGGCGAACACGTTGCCGACACGTTGGCCGCCGGCGCCGACTATTGCTACGAGCCCGCCGTGCGTGTTCTTTGCGAGGATGGCCCCGCGCGCATCAACGACCTCGTGAACTTTGGCGTCGAGTTTGACCGCAACCCGGCCGGCGACGACTGGGCCCTCGGGCTCGAGGCGGCCCACTCGCATGCCCGCATTCTGCACGCCGGAGGTGACACCACCGGAGCCGACATTTCGAACGCGCTGGTGCGCGCGGTGCGTCAGGTTGCGGCCGACATTCACGAGCACACGTTCGTGAGCGACCTGGTGCTCGGCTCGGCCGGCCAGGTGATTGGTGTCGAGCTGATCGATGCATCGGGCAAGCACGTGGTCGAATGCGATGCCGTGATTCTGGCCTCTGGCGGAGCCGGCCAGCTATACCGTCACACGACCAACCCTGCCGTCACCACCGGCGACGGAGTTGCCGCCGCGTTCCGTGCGGGCGCCGAATTGGCCGACGTCGAGTTCTATCAGTTTCACCCGACCGCGCTCGCTGTGCCCGGGTCGTTCTTGATCTCTGAGGCGGTGCGCGGCGAGGGTGCGGTTTTGCTCAACCGACGCGGCGAGCGCTTCATGGCCGCACAACACCCGCTGGCCGAACTCGCCCCGCGCGATATCGTGGCGCGCGGCATTCAGGCCGAGATGCTTGCGCAGGGCGGCCAACCCGTGCTGCTAGATGCCAGCGCGCTCGGCGGCGAGTTTTTGACCAGGCGGTTTCCGAGTATCACGGCGGCGACAAGGTCATACGGTCTCGACTGGGGTCGCAATCCGATTCCGGTCACTCCCGCGGCGCACTATTGGATGGGCGGCGTCGCCACCGACATTTGGGGTCGCACGAGCGTTCCTGGTCTGTATGCGGTTGGCGAGGTTGCCTGCACCGGTGCGCATGGCGCAAATCGCCTGGCATCAAATTCGCTGCTCGAGAGCATTGTGTTTTCGCACCGTGCGGTGTCGGTTCTCGACGAGCCTTGGCCAACCGAAACCTCTCGCGTGCGCTTTGCCGAACAGGGCATTCTGGCCGAGATCGAGATCGAAGACCCTAGCGCTCGCACCTCGGCGCAAGGGGCTACAGCCGTGGTCGACCGCGTCGAGTTGCAGACCCTGATGTGGGACAACGTCGGGCTCGCCCGCACGAGCGACCTACTTGAGGCAACCCGTCGCGAGCTGTCGCGTTGGCGCCCGGCAGCCGAAGAAAACCGCTTGTTCACCGACTGGGAAGACGCCAACCTGCTGGTGCTTGCCACCGCAGTGACCGAGGCGGCAATTGCCCGCACCGAGAGCCGCGGCGGCCACTACCGACTCGACTATCCGACCACCAATCCCACGATGGCCAAGCCAATCACCATTGTTCGAAAGGCCCGCTAATGCTCACTCACAAGATCATCGCCGATGTGGTTCAGCGCGCGCTCGACGAGGATGCCCCTTGGGGCGATGTGACCAGCGAGACGCTGATTCCGGCGGCCGCTCGCGCCACCGCGATCCTGAACGCTCGCGAGGCGGGTGTCTTTGCCGGTGCCGAGGTGTTTGCCGCTGCCTTCGAGCTGACCGACCCAGGTGTCGAGGTTGACCTGATGGTTGCCGATGGCGAGCGTTTCGAGGCAGGGCAGCGCCTGGCAGTCGTGACCGGCTCGGCGCGTTCGATCCTGACCGCTGAGCGCATCGGCCTCAACTTTGCACAGCGCATGAGCGGCATCGCCACCCTGACCGCCGAGTATGCCCAGCGCGTCGCCGGCACCAAGGCGCGCATCGCCGACACTCGAAAGACCACCCCCGGCCTTCGCGCCTTCGAGCGCCACGCCGTCGCCTGCGGTGGCGGCCGCAACCACCGATTCTCGTTGTCAGACGCGGTCATGGCCAAAGACAATCACCTGGCCGTATTGACCGCGGGCGGCAAAGACCTAACCACCGAGCTGGCCCGCGTGCGGGCCGCCCTGCCGCACACCATGAAGCTCGAGGTCGAGGTCGACCGCCTCGACCAGATCGCGCCGGTCTTGGCCGCGGGCGTCGACATCATCATGCTCGACAACTTCAACCTCGATGCCCTTCGCGAGGGCGTCGCGCTCATCGGCGGGCGCGCCATCGTCGAGGCATCGGGCGGCGTAAACCTCGACACCGTTGCCGCGATTGCGGCGACCGGCGTCGACGTAATCTCGGTCGGTGCGCTGACCCACAGCGCCCGCGCGCTCGACCTCGGGCTCGACATCGAACTCGAGATCGCCTAACTCAAATGCTCTATTTGGATAACGCCGCGACTACGCCGGTGCTCGAGGCCGCGCTTCGAGCCGCCTGGCCTTGGTTGACCACCGAGTTCGGCAATCCGTCGTCGACCCACGAGCTCGGGTTGCGAGCCAAGGCCGCGCTCGATGAGGCGCGCGCGAGTGTTGCCGCTTCGCTTGGCGCGAAGTCGAGCGAGGTCGTCTTCACCTCGGGCGCAACCGAGGCCAACAATCTGGCCATCAAGGGTCTCGCGCTGGCCAATCCGCGCGGGCGACACATCGTTTCGTCGCCGACCGAACACGAGTCGGTTTTGCAGGCCATCGACCACCTCGTGCGCATCCACGACTTCGAGGTGACCTGGCTGCCGGTCGGTCGCGACGGCTTGGTGACCACCGATGCCTTGCTCTCCGTGATTCGACCTGACACCACTCTCGTTGCTCTCATGTGGGTCAACAACGAGACCGGCGCAATGGCACCGATTGCCGAAATCGCCGAGGCCTGCCGGCAGGTCGATGTGCCACTGCACGTCGATGCCGTTCAGGCCGTTATTCACGAGACCGTGGATGTGTCTGACATCGCCTGCACCTCGCTGGCCCTCAGCGGCCACAAGTTTGGCGCGCCTAAGGGTTCGGGCGCATTGTTTGTTCGCTCGGGCAGCCACATCGAACCACTGTTGAGCGGCGGTGGCCAAGAGGCCGGCCAGCGCTCTGGCACAGAAAATGTTGCCTGGGCAGTGGCCTTCGCGGTCGCGTTGGATATTCGAGTCAAGAACCGCGGCGAGGCGCTCGCGTTCGATGCCGACGCGTTCATCGAGAGAGTTTTGCGCGAGGTTCCAGGTGCGCAACTCAGCGGCGACCGTGCCTCGCGTTCGCCGCTGATCGCATCGTTCGTGTTTGAGGGCGTGGCTGGCGAAACCGTGCTGCTCGAACTAGAGCGTCGTGGAGTGATCTGTTCGAGTGGCTCGGCCTGTGCTGCGGGTCGCGACGAACCATCGCACGTCTTAACCGCAATGGGCCTCGATGCCGATCTGGCCCGAACCGCTGTGCGTTTTTCGTTCACACCTGTGCTTGCCGAATGGCCCAGCACGGCACCGGGCGCTAACCAAGAAGTCACCAACGACAGCCTCGACGAGGTGGTCGAAGCACTGCGCGAGATAGTCACTAGCCTTCGCTAGGGCATTCGAAACAATCTCGTAATCACAACGTGGCAGACTTCAAACTATGACCGCCACCGACGCCACCAAGTCATCCGCACCCACCTCAAAGGCACCAAGAGTGCTGGTCGTCGTTCACGACAAAGACGGCAACCTCAATGAGCTCGCCGCTCCCCTAGCCGCCGAGGGCCTCTATCTTGACGTTTGGGATGCCGAACACAACAAGACCAACATTCCAGACCTGCAAAAACTCGACCAGTATGACGGCATCATTTCGCTTGGCGCCCAGGCCGGTGTGCTCGAGGAGGCCGACTTTCCTTGGATGTCGCACGAGCGCAAGATTGTCGAGTGGGCGCTAGCCACCGAGACTCCCCTGCTCGGGCTCTGCTTTGGTTCGCAATTGATCGCATCGGCGGCCGGTGGCGAGGTCTATAAGGCCCCGGTTGGCGAATTCGGCTGGACCGAGGTCGATCTAGCCCCCGAGGCAGGGACCGACCCCGTGATCGGCGCACTCGCAACCCAAGGCCCAGGCACCAAGCCACTGGCCTTTCACTATCACTACGACACCTTCACCCTGCCCGAGGGTGCGGCACTGCTCGGCACCACCAACGGCATCAAAGAGGCATACCGAATCGGCAAGGCTGCCTGGGCCACCCAGTTTCACCCCGAGGTTGGCCTGGCCCAGATGCTCGCGTGGTTCAGCACATACCGCGAATCTTACGAACGCAAGGGCATCGATGTCGACGAGCAGATCGCGCTAAGCCACCAGAATTGGCCGCGCTACCGCGAACAAGCAATCGCGCTTTCGAAGGCATTTGCGGAACAGGTCAAGGCCCATGCAGCCA